>Ga0116227_10003538_pt1 | contig 34620 bp, 21 predicted proteins | sample S1TSphgellanicum_FD_89693 | JGI IMG/M metagenome (GOLD analysis project Ga0116227, IMG submission 89693) | Host-associated microbial communities from peat moss isolated from Minnesota, USA - S1T2_Fb - Sphagnum magellanicum MG | ecosystem: Host-associated > Plants > Peat moss > Unclassified...
CCACAAAATGCATCTGCAAAACAAAGTGACCCCAAAGTCCTGTAAGTGAAATATCCCTGGTGTCCTGAAAGCTGCTCACAATTCCACATACACAACAAACAGCCTGTTGGATCACATGGAAAGGAATGTCACTTAATGCATCTCACTAGGGTGCTTTACCCTACACTAAACCTAAGATTGGCTGTAGAAGGTTGCAATGTTAAGGGTCTTACATTCCAGTCTTGTTCCACAACTTTTTTGACCACCTCTGGATTCTCATAAACCAGCTTGGAGCCATAATGGTAACATCCAAGGTTCTTCTTGATCCGGTCCCTTCAACTGGAAAGCAATTTGTGTCTGTCTGAGTGCTAAGTGCTTTTGCAGATGCAGATGTGTCTGTATACAACTTTGTTCTCAGGTCCAGTTGCCAAATTAGAGTGTGGTAATTGCTTTCACCTTCTTTTGGAAAGACAAGTTCATTTGCTCAACACAGATCAATAACCATTACACTCCACTCAGAATTCTGTTACAAATTAGTAAGAAAATCTCCCCTAAGTACATATATGATCTTAAAAGAAGCTGATCGGTTGGGAATGATAATATCTAGTTGCATTATTCACGATGTCATGCATGGTCATTGGAACCACATGCATTTTTGAGGGAGGGCAGACTATTACTGGATTTTTTTGATGACGGTTTTGATGTGGCATTTTGAACCTCACACCAAATTTTGAACCCACTGCTTTCCATCTAATTTGCTTGGACTTGTTTTCTATAATTGGTTTGTTGTGTTGCATTAATCATAATATTACTTTCATCCTCTACTGTCCACTACGACACATGTAAGATACACTATGACATAAAGCTAAGTCTCTATTTCCAATATAATGCTAATTGTGTGGAGCAATGAAATTTCCAAATTACTGACTATTTGTAGCAATTAAACAAACATAAACCTACTTATATTTCCAATGTTGACGGCTTGATTGTTTATAGTAATGAAATTTCCAATGCTGATTATTTTGCAGCAATTAAATGAACATAAACTTACTTCTATTTCCAATGTTAATTGTTTGCAGCAATTAAATCCAAGTGTATGTACATGCACCAAAGTCTTATGTTGAGTTTTTTGTAGATGGATGTGATGTCAAGGCATGAAATGTACATACTCCAAGGCTCAATTACAACGGCACACCAACACCAATGTATGTGTTGTGATAAACTTCACATCAGGTGCTATGACTGTCAAGTAAATGTCAATAATAATTAAACTTTTGTGTGGTTGTGACTTAGGTTACATAATAACCTAAGTAGTGAGGAGATCCCATTTTATTCTCAGTTCATGACAGGAGAGGGTTTCTTTCTGCTTCAAAATTTTGGCTTTTGTTTATGTACAGAATGAAACAACACGACTATGAATTTGGAAGAAGTCCTAGATAGAGGGCCCTTAGAGACAAGTCTCTGAACATTGAGTAGATTCAATGCCACATTGTGCACTGACTTTCTTTGAAGCATGACTGGCTTGGGGAGGTACACTATGGACCTCCCATGTGATTCAAGTAGGGTATACCTAAAATACATATATACATATGAACACCATGTATATAATGCATACCATATGTTTCAAGTGAATTTTGACATGGCATTTTGATGGGGTTCTTCCTCTAGCTAATGTTTGTGGCTGCTTGTCTTATTTTCTAGAATGAAGCAATTTTTGTAAATTGTTCTACTATGTAGCTAGACAACAAAGGAAGTTTGAATGCAAGCTACATTGGAAGGTACTTATTTTCTAATCCATTTTCATGCTTGGGTGTCACATTGAATTTCGTTACTATATTAAATGGAATTATGAGGCACTACTCATGTTCCCATGATAAGGTAGAATTTGAAATTTGGGACCTTGAAGTAGTACATGTACAAGCAATTTGATAGTTGATTCAATTGGGGGAAATAATAAGGTTCAATTCCTTGGAAAATAATCAAGTATAAGGTTACATACATATAATGGATGTAATTTGTGTCAAGTAAACTTTGCCCAATGGACTTTAATGTTAGGTACTACCATGTTGCTTACCCTTGTACACCAATTTTCAACCTCACATGGTTATTAGGGGTGTTTTAGTTTCTTGTTTTGTCTACTTGGCAGAAGAGATGCAAGACCCACTAGAGGATATCGACTGGCAAAGATGTCAAGATGATAAATTATGGCCTTGAGAGGGTATGTGGACGCACATGCACAATGTGCAAAAAATCAAATGTCCATGCAACCTTTGCCTAGGGAGTTCGAGACCTAGATTGGTAGACAATGTATGAAAGCACCTAATCAAATTTGAGCAACACCCCTAGTTTTGAATTTGGAAAGGACCAAGGCCCACATATGAATTTGATGAGGAATGGGTAGCAAGTGCTAGGAGGCACACATAAACAACTACAATGCACTTGGATGAAGGTGTGCAAATGGAGACAATGTTGGAACATCTTGTCTAGCTTACACCTAAAATGGAAAAGGCACAACAAACTAAAAACCAGCCATGGGAAGATCATGATATGGCCAACAATCATGTAATTTAGGAAGTCTTTTCAATTGTGGATGAACTTGTAACAATCCTTAAAAGTTTGCTTGGAAGTTTTGAAAGCGATGCAGAAGATGGACCACCTACAAATGTAATGGGAAATATAGATGTGAATGATGAGGATTGTAGGGCAAATTTAGCTAGGTTGAAAGAGGCATGCCAACCATTGTATCCATGCGCCCATTCCACAAAACTTGCTGATACAATGTTGTTGATGAACATTTGCACAATCCATGGGGTAAACAATAAGTTTGTGGATGAATTGTTGTCACTTTTGCACAAGCACCTACTTCCACCAGAAATTGTTTCTCTTCAAATATGTATCATGCAAAAGATTTAATAAGGAAATTAGGCTTTAATTACAAAATTATCCATGCATGTCCAAATGGGTGTGTGTCGTTCCAAGGGGTGTATGCAAACCTAGAAACTTGCCCAAAGTGTGGATTAACACAGTACAAGGATGTAGCCCAAGCAAAGGTGTTAATTAAGGTTCTTCATCACTTCCCTCTCATTCCATGGCTAAAACATATGTTTAGGACCTCTGTCATATCAAATTTGATGGTGTGGCATAATGGAAATAAGAATATTGATGGTTTGGTGAGACATGTGGCTTATAGCAAAGCTTGGGTGCACATTGATGTAATTTGGCTAGAATTTGCAATTGAACTTCATTATCTCCCACTAGGACTTGTTACATATGGAGTTAATCCATTTGGTGCTCAAGGTTCTAGTTTGGTCTACTTGGCCAGTCATGTTTAATCTACCACCATGCTTGTGACCAAGAAGTTTTTTTTCATATTAGCTTTCATTATCCCTAACAAGGAGTTAGTGAAAATGCATCACATGAATGTGTACTTGGCACCATTAATAGAAGAGCTACAAGTGTTGTGGAGGGGGGTTGTAATATATGATATGGCAAAGGTTGAAACACAAAAACACTTCACCTTAAAAACAATTTTGATGTGGACGATCCATGATTTCCCAACATATGGGCTTGTGGCTAGATGTGTACACCAAGGTTACAAGGCTTGTCTAATTCATGGGCTAGATTTGACATCTTGCCATTCTTTGGAATTGGGTAAGGTTGTATATGAAGGATCCCACCGTTGGTTGCCAAGAGGTCACCCGTATCGAAAAAATCAGAATCCAACCATTTTAATGGGAAAGAAAAACACATGAGTAAACCAAAGCTTGTATCACCAATGATACATTAAGGAGTGCAATAGAATATGAAGCATGGCTAGGAGCTAAAAACACACCAAGCTCAACAGGTGACCCATCCAAGTTAGTGGCATAAAACATCATAATGTGTTTTATGACCTACCTTATTTTGAAGTACAAATTGCAATCCAAATTTTTGCCAAAGTTGAACCATTGTTTTTGACTTTGCAATTCCAAGAAAGGTTTTGAAGTTATAGGGCAAATTACATTCATGGACATTAGATACACTACAGTAGTTGCAACTGAATTTTTAGGTTCTATAAATCACAAACAAGTTTCAAAAAGTAGATATTAACTCATTTGAATCCAAAAATTAGAAATTAGATTTACAAATTTCAATAGTATAAAATTAAAAATTGTTATCATAATTCAATCATCCTAAATTGACTTCGGAACAAAATTTGATTACAATTTGTGGCTCTTGATTTCTCCACCCTAACTGTTTCTTAAGGATTTGAATGTAACATTTTGTTTTTAATCAGCAACAATTAGCCTGATAACTCTTAATATCTAAAAGTGGTAGTTTCATGGCCATTCAAATCACATGTAAGACTTTCCAACAACTTGTGACATTCAAAGAGGATGTGGTTTGGTGGGGTTATGTTTATGTTTCTTTTAATCTACAAAAAGGATGCCATTATGGGGTTGAATAAATGTTAATTTGGTTGTCATGGACATGGCAACACTTGGCGATTTGACACACCTTGGATATGATGCACATTGAGAAGAACATTTGTGAAAATGTGGTGTGCTTCATTTTGGCCAAAAAGACACAATTAAGGTATAGTGAGACATGGAAGTAAAGTGCATTTGGCAACATCTATGGTTAAGACAACACCCAATTAACAAGCACAAAATCTTGAAACCACACGCTTTGTATGTCCTTACAATAGAAGAATTGAATATTTTCAAGTAGAAAGGATGAGTTTTATAAAACTTCCCACATATTCTGGGGTTTCATTAGCTAAACATGTGGTAGACAGGAACTAAACTCCATGAAATCACATGTTGATGCAACAAGTGTTGCTTTTGTGCTTGCGAAGGCTCATGCCAATGGCACCATGTGTGGCAATTATGAGCTTAGCTGTGTCTTTTAATGGATTTGTGTTAAGGTTTAGAACCCTAATGATATTGCAAGTCTTCAAAAAGATGTTGCAATTACACTTTCCCTATTAGAGAAAAAATTTCCTCCAACCTTCTTTGATGTAATGATTCATTTATTGTTGCAGGTAGTAGATGAGCTAGATATATCCAATGGAGAGGATGATGAAGTTTCTAAAGGGTTATGTCCATTCGATGGCACGACCTTAAGGTTTTGAATGGTTGAAGGTTATGTGTTGGAGGAGACATTGGGTTTTGTGATTGAATATTTGCATGAATTTGAACATGTGGGTTTAGAAGAATTTGGGATGTAAAGGAAGAAGAAGGCATATCTAGAGAGGTATGGGAAAGGGCTCTAACAAAAGTTTTGCTTAGTCTTAGACTATGTGATCCTGCACATGATTATATGCTAACAAATACAAAAATTATGAGTCCATGGATATAGTGAATTCCTTTCAACCACCCCTATATTTTAAATCTTAGCAAGTCAATTTTTAGGTCAACCACAAACTTAAACAATTTATGGCATTTTTTTATAAATCAATTGAATTTTGGAGATTTTGGTGCATAATTGTGTGTGTGATCTAACTATTGAAACCCTAAACTCCAAACTACATTCACTATGGGAAATTGTCTGCGACAACTAGACTACACTACAATTAAAACTCCAAAATAACTAATATACAACTACATTGCAATTGTCCCATGGAAATACAACAAATTAATAAAAAAAATGCCATGTCAAAAATCAAAGCATTGTATTGTAGTTGCAAATTAGTTACAAGATGTATATTTATATAATACAATGTACACATTGTATATACGATTATAGTCAACCTTGTTTGACTTTGTTGACAAGTTGCACTTTAGTCACATATAACAACTACATCATAATTAGGATAAATTTAGTACTAATCAATGATTACTTTGCAACAAATGTATGGCCTTGAATAACACATACAATCATGCCACGTGTATACATTTCCACCACCCAATATATATGACATTTCAATTCGTTTGCAACTAATATGCAATTATATTTCAACTAAAGTTTGAAATTTAAAGATCTGAAATTTGGGTGGGAACCTTTAAGCAAGTGACACATTACAGTATATCAATAGGTCTGCCCCAATGCATCAACAACCTTCATGCGCTTATTCTTATGGGCTTTGTTTTTACTATTGGAGGTTGAAGGTTCTTATTTGTGCTATTAGAGAAGATGAAAACTTTTGTTTTTACTATTGGAGGTTGAAGGTTTTTGTTTTTGTTCTTAAAGAGATTGAAGGTTCTTGCTCTTAAAAAGGTTGAAGGTTTTTGCTCTTGTTTTTGAATGTTGAAGGTTTTTGTTGTTTCTTTTGAACATTGAAGGTTCTTGCTCATACTTTTGGATGTTAAAGGTTTTAATTTTTACTTTTTGATGTTAAAGGTTATTGCTTTTACTGTTGGATATTCAAAGTCCTTACTTTTGGTTTTAGATGTTGAAATTTTTTACTCTTATTCTTGGATATTTAAGGTTCTTTCTTTTGTTCTTGGATGTTGAAGGTTCTTATTCTTACTCTTAGATGTTGAAGGTTTTTACTTTTACTTTTGGATGTTGAAGGTTTGTGATTCTTGGTCTTTTGTTTATTTGCATATATTAAAAAAAAATGATGTGAAAATATATTCCATTTTATTTAGAAGTTGACTATACAAGTTTAAAATAATTTATAATGATAAGAGATTTATGAAAGGTGATTTTTCAATGATAATCATGTTACATATGTTTTGTTTTGTGTTTGAACATTTGTGATGACTTTTGTTGTTTTTATGTTATAAGGTTGAACTTTCATTATGTTTCAATCCATCAACATCAAAATTATGTGTACAACGTAATATTCTTTCAAAAGTAACTAAAATTATTATTTAGTTTACCTGATTGTAAGCATAGTGTTTGATTATATTTGTAAATGTACAAATTATAGTTTAATTTATATCAATGTTCTACATATGTTGCATTTTAGTGACAAATAAGTTGCCTGTTAGTGGTAGTACTATTGTAAACTAGTTTTATTCAAATTAAAGGGACTATTAGATATTTTTAACATTACAATCTTATGATATGGTACTGATTTCATTTCATATGTGGAATTAAATATCATAACATGGCGGATTTCAAGTAAATAAAGTGGATTGAAAAAATTGCATGGCTCAAGCTCCATTTCAACATAAATAAAAGAAAACATTCATTTATGAAACATAATGTTTTAGATGGTAATATTTGATTATTGTGGGTCATCATTTTTATGATTTCACCTTTTGTGTAGATAGAGAATTTTTTTTGTTATAAATAGTTTGAACATTATATTTAAATTCATAGTTAAATTGTCTTTTGATATAAATACTTTTTATATTATTTTTGTAATGTATTCTTCAACATGGAATGTATATATATTTAAAGTTTCAAATCCATTTCATGTTTATAAATAGTGATGTCCAATGCAATTCAACATTATTTATTATAATTAAGACAACATGATAATGGTTGTGTGAAGTTTGTATAATTACATTGTAAATTGTAATTTAGTTGTTTAGTATTACTAAAATCAACTACCATACAATTGCTTTGAAATCCAAACTTAAACACCTAGTTGCAAATTAGTCACTAAATGCTTTATTTTCATTTCATCTTTAGTTGTAAGTTAATTGTAAAAGGTAGGAACAAAATTCATTACTCAAATGGATGAATGAAATAATCAAAGATTATATTCATCAAACTAATCATAAAATAATTGTAAATAAGTTACAAAAGGTATTAACATACACCATTTGTCAACAAATGGATGAAAATCCACATTGGCATTTTGTTCACCACGTTGGAATGTGTGTGAAAATTTTATGTGTAGATTAGTTGCAAAGAAGTTGCATATAGTTGTGTGTGAATTGCAATGTATATACAATATTGTATATAACATAGGGCGTTCACTATAACTACTACAACTTGTTTGTTAGCATTCAAGGCTGTATAAATACCATGAGTTGTAAGTGTTCGTTGCAATTGGAAAACCCAATCGCAAGCCTAGTTATAAAACCCTATATTTTCTCATAGTGATTATTACCAACAAGGATTATGTCCTAAATGTTATTTACATGTCTATCTCCATTTTTACATTTGTGGACAACTAATTAATTGTATGTTCAGACACATAACTTTGATTCACTTATCTATATTTAAGTTAGATTTGCTTCAACACCCATACTTGATTATTGAAATGGGTTTGTTTTTAACTTTTTAGGTCAACTGTCGACCTTTGAAAATACATGGCAAATTTTGATAAGTTAATTGATTTTTGGAAATTTTGGTACATAGATATATTTGTTATCTACTTGATGAAACCCTAAACCCCAAACTGCATTATTACCATGTGGGATTATGTTTCAATTGCTTTACAATATTGTTCACAATTTGACATTTATTGACATCCAATTGTTGGCATTTCTAAGCCCACATAACTTTGATTCACGATTGGTTTGAGGTCAAAATTCTTGCATGAATTTCAAACATTTCCATGGCTTGATGTGTATTTTGTCTTGGCTAAAACCCTAATTGTAGATGTTTAATGTATCATGTTTTTAGACTTTGCATTAGGCCAAACAAAGCTCATAATGTAAGCAAGCATGTACGAAGTCATGTGTTTAATTGTATAAATTTGGGACAAATTTAGTTGCTAGTTAAGTTTCATCTGCTTTATCTTATGGTGATTGTAAGAAATATAAGGATGACAAGGTACGCATCAAGGATGCAAGAGTTGAATTTGAACATGTTTGGTTATCAAACCTTGCTACAAGTGGCCAACCTATCATATTCCCACCACACTTGCAAGAGATTGATATGATGGGCATGAGGGAAGCAATTTGAACCCATCAAGTTGATAGGAATTTGCCTATTTATGACGATCTTTTGTTACTATTAATTCCCCAAAGTTTCATTGCATTGAATTAAAAAAGAATGAAGGCATATGGGAACCATTTTAGAGTCGATGATGAATAAAACAATTTGCTGGTTACATATGATTTTGGTGTTGCATCCATTTTCCAGCAATCACAAGGGAGTGAAGATGGTGTGCTTGGTCCAATCAAGTATGTCGAGACCTTGAAGGAGATTTTGTGGCTAGATTATGGTCCAATGGTTTCAGCAATTGTGTTGTTTCATTGTAGTTGGGTGAAAAATGGGAATAACAATAGAGGCAACCCCACCTATAAACGAGATGACACATGTTTTTTGCTTGCAAATTTTTTTCACATATTGCATGAATTTGATGAACCATTTGTTTTTCCTACACAAATTTAATTGATGTTTTTTTGTAATGAACCAAAGTCACCATGGTGGAAGGTTGTGCTTGGGAGGGCACCCAAAAGTTGTCGAGTTATTGCAAACACCTATGATGATTGCATTGATGCACACGATGTTGTGTCTAGGCTTGAAGTTCCACTTGAATTTTTAGATCTAAATAATATTAGGGTGCTAGTAGGTGCAATAGAATTGAATAGAGAACATTTTGTCTTAGCTACTCAAGTCTTACGGGCTAACTTGGAAATGGATGATGTGGCATGATTTTAGAGTGTGAACATTTGCACATTTCATTTCAAATTGTAATGAAATTTCTTTTATAGGTAGATGTGAATTTTGTGCCTCCTTACTATGTGGTTTATGGTCCTATTATGTAAGATTCAACTCTCTAAATTAGACTATATTAGCTTTCTTCTACAAAAAATTAGTTCAAATTTCAATCGGTAGATGTACATGTCTAATTTTCTTTAGACACATAGAATATTTTTAAGTTTTGAACTTGTTATAGTTTAAGGGGTGAAAGCACACTATAGGAGGGCCACTTTGGGAACTTTCGCGACATGTATGTAATGTATATTTATACAAAACATGTTGCATTTAATTTTGAATTTATTTTTTGGTGTTTGGGCTTGGTATTTTGATTTTCACAAAGTTTATGTAATATTATTTGAAAAAAAACTAAATTCAAGGAATAATTGGTATATTTATGGTATATGTAGTATAATAGACATGTTTATGTTTTTGGATTGCATTAGGTTTGGGTTTGAATTATTTAGCCAAAAAATGTTTGAATTGAAATGACCCACCTCACATATCTTGTCATCTTCCATTTGTCAATGATAGTTTGTCAAAATGTTAATTTACCACATACTTATGGTCATCACCTCAAAATCACCCATTTTATGATATGATAATTATCAAACTTTTCAGATGGCTCACAAACTTGTTCCAATCATATGGAATCACAATGTTTAATAGATACTAGAAATTTCATAAAAAATAAATATCATTTTTATCATTTTTTGAATATATTTACATTTTTTAGTATGTTATGGTCTGTATATATTTTTGGCACAAATATATTCTAACATCACATCATATTATATTTTTAAATGCAATTTTTTTGGAATTTAACTTATTTGGGTTTGACCTATCATAATATGCAAAAACATTATGAAAATCCCTAATAATAATCACATGGTCGAAGTTCGAACATGGGACCCTTAAAAAGCAATACAGTGTGACAATAATTTTGGCCCCTTGTAATGTGTTTTCACCTTAAGGCTTATGATTTTTTGTATTAGTCCATGTAAATATAGTAGGTTATGCATTTTGTAGAAATAGGCCAATATCACATGTATAGATTTAGTCATGTATAGAATTGTGTTCACAATATAAATATATTGGAAGATTCATATATAATAACATGGAATACCCATGGAAAATAACAAAGGAAATCCAATGTCCATGGATGAATATGTTGAATAGTTAATACTTCAATATATTGAAAAATATTAACAAATTGTGCCATACATTTCATCAATGTATTTTTAACATGTGGCACAATTTTACTGTTGGAGTAGTAAAAGAACCATTCCAATTGCAAATTCAATGACTTAGTTCTCATCCATCAACAAATGCCATGAAAAAGGATGATAAATGTTCATTTTTCATCCATTTATTCAATTACAATCTAACTAGTTGTATGTATAGTCACATCTACAATTAAAACTTAATCTCAACCATGGTGTAGTTGCATATGCAACTAAAATGACTTGCAATTACATTGACACATAGGCCTAACACAATTGTAGGTGCAAAATTAGTCAGTTTAGACACTAGTTGTAATGTAGTCACAAATTAGGGGTTGGAATCGACAAGATTTCTTTTAGTGTAGTAATTTGATTTTTTTTTCTTTTGTGATTGATCATTGATTTGGATTTTTTCTTTCATTGTGTTATAAAGGTAAATCCACATGTACACCTTAATTAAACTTGTAATAAAATATACACACTACTTTTAATTTCATTTCAAGAACAAGCTTTCACTTTCAATGAAATTTATGGTTTAACGTGTATGTAGGGCAACATGATGTTGCAATGAGTTGCAATGTAGTGAAAAATTAATAATAAAATAATTGAAAAATAGTCGCAAAATAATGGAAGAATAATAATTATATGGTGGCAACCTAGTGGCACTAGTTATTTCAATGGAATTCATAGTTGACAATTAGTTACAAAAAAGTTGAAAATGTCATATTTAATGGGCAAAAAAAATGCATATATGTGGCAGATCATATGTGTCAAGGCCATACACTAGTTGCAAAATATTCATTGATTAGGTGTTACATTTACCTTACATCACAAACTTAACATCTTATGATTTAATAACATTTTGAAATCATGCAAAATTCATTAATTCATAACTTTTCTATGTTTCATGTACTAATATCGTGCATTAAAAACACATTTAACATATAGATTTAGATGCAAAATTCATGTGACATTTGTCCATTCATAGGTTTGTGTTTCATTCATCACCACATTTATCTATGTGTCAAATGTGTTTTCGATGTGTGATATTATTATGTAAAATGTATAAACTTATGAACTTCACATAATTTTCATTATTAATTCATCACATGCTAAATTTATGATGTAGTTGTAATGTAGTTGTCCCATGCTATTAAAGTGCAACTTGCCAACAAAATCAAACTTGGTTGATTACAATCATATTTATGTTGTGTACATTCTAGTATATAGATGTCCATTTTGCAACTAACTTGTAACTAAAATACAATTCCTTGATTTTATGACATGACTTTTGTTTATTAATTCCTCGTATTTCCATGGGACAATTATATCATAGCTGTAACGTAGTTATTTTGGAGCTTTAGTTGCAAGGCAATCTAGTTGTCATGGACATGATATTTCATAACATGAATTTTAATCACCACATTGATTAGGACCCAAGTTTATTTAGTTATCTATATCCCCTAAAATTATGTGGTGATTGAATTCAATCACCATTGGGGTAAAAAAATTACCCTTACAAATATAATTAATATTTTGACTTAAGTTGATGTTAAACCAATGTGACATTGGGTTATGTTGACATCAAAGTTGATACAATTAATGTGATGTGACAAGGCCAATGTTAATAATTATGGTAATGTTAAGTGTAGTTGGATCCTTCTATCACATGATGGGATATCCCTAATAATATGTCATGGGTTTCCTTCATTAGGTTTTCAAAGAACATGTTCACTTGGGCCACTTTTCACTTTCCTATAAAACTTCAAATAAAAGCCCTTATAACAATTTTATTGTTTAGCTTATGAAGATACTAACCTTCCTTTTTCATCTTTTAGTTTAGTGGTCAAGGATATGGGTGAATGTTCTTTACCCATTTCCAATTCACTTGCAACTATAATACAACTAACTAATTTCTAATGTGGCAATTTATTTATTAATACATCGTATTTCTAAAAGGATAGTTGCATAATAGTTGTATATGAGTTTTTTTTAAAGTTTTAGTTGCAAGGTAATGTGGTTTAGACAGATGCAATTTCTCATAATGCATTAAAAATTAAACTTTAGTGATAATAATTTAGTTAGACATTTCAATATCTTTGAAAAAATATTATTATAATAGTGGCATTTTTCTTAAATTTACCATTTTTTAAAAATTTTAAAACTAAGTTAGGCATTTCAATATTTTTGATGAAATATTATATTGTAAGACATTGGTAATTTTGGTCAAATTTTGTTCATCGTCATTCAATTTTAGAATAATTCATCTCAAAATGAAGAAAAAATAACAATTTTGTGTCAATTGTTTTAGGCCATAAAAAAAGTTGATTTAAGTCCAAAAATAACATTTATGTCCATATTTAATTAAATATTTGTTATATGAAAAAAAATTAACATGTGTCCTTTCATGTCCATGAAATGTATATTAATTTAATTTAAATTTGACATTGACATAAATAATGATGAATTATTGAAAACTATATGGAAACATAAAAAAAAGTAAAATAATTGATCATCGCTAGTAGTATGCAATAGCACGGAGCTCTAATTTGATTATATCATATAATATATTATTTTGTTAAGTTTTTCATCTTAAGATTGTTTTTATGTATCTCCATGGTCAATTATAATTTGTTAAATATTGCAAATTTTGTAATATTACAAAATTTTATGGATTATTTTTTAGTGTGAGGGGAAGGGAGAACAATCATTTTGGAATTGGAAAAGGTTATGTGAATAAAAATATAGGATCCTAGATATATTAGTTGTTGGGTAAAAAATTATATATTTTTATATTTTATAATAAGATCCTATTTATTATCAAAAATAAAATATAGTTAATATAAGGTAAACATTAATATCAAGTATTAAAAAAATTAAAACAAATAATAATGTATGTATTATGAACTTTGTGTTACTATTGTTGTGGGAATACAAGTCATTTTGGCTGAGGAGCAAGTGACACCTTTATTTTACACCTAAGTTAAGGAGAAAGTAAAAAAGTTACAAGGGAAGAGATAGGTCACCATGTTGTGTTGGAATTGATGTATTAAAAAAGATGTTATTTTAAAACATTTTGTCTTTTTGTTGAACAACATCTAAATGCTTCAGAACTTAATTAAAATTCAAAATTCAAAAAATAAATATAGTACCAAAATTCATGCAAATATAAAATTTAAATTAAATTTAGGGTGACTTAAATATGTGGATATTAAAAAATAGATAATAATAAGGTAAGAAAAATTAAAGTTACGTCACATAATATCCCCCAAGCAATACTAATTTTGATGCAAGTAGTGTCAAATTTTCACATAAAGTTTTCCATGGGGTCTATTGTGTTTTCACCTTAATTTCCCTTGGTGAATCCACAACCATTTTCATAAAAAATGGGTGATATTCACAAAGAATTTGTTTTGTGCTAGTGATAACATGAAGATTTAGTGTGTCTTCACATTGCATAAGATGTATTTGTATACTTTTATAATTCCTTCCAAATCCATAATTTGGGCTAATTTTTAATACACTATAGATGTATGTTTATTCTTTTAGCAAAGTACAAGTATAAAAGTTACATGGAGTTTTCTACCTTGCAATTGTTGACATGTCAAAGAGTGTTTACATTCCCAAATTGCACTTATGATCCATGCAATGCATACCCATAATGAATGGCACATAGTCCCATTGTAATTACACTATAACTTCATTTTGCACTCCCTAAAATAAACTAATTCCATTTGCCCAAAAATAAACCAGCTTTTTAGCAATGATTTTTCCCAAAATCCTTCCATGAATCTTTAAAATAGTAGATCATAACTCTTTAGAGGTTGTTTGAATGAAAAATGTCAACAATTATTTCCATAGTTAATAGTACAAAAATTTGGCATTAGACTTTTGACACATATCAATGGATTGAACCCTAGTAAGGTGTTCATTTTACAAGGAGGCACATACACTCATTTGACCTAGTCCTTATAGGGAAAGGGCGATCTAATCAAAGTGATGTGATCAAATATGATCGGTCATTGAAGGAGAATATTTTTAAAATTACAATTTACATGTCAACATAATTTTATATAAAAAATTGTAATGACCTAATAAGACATTTCACTATATTATTTTATAAAAATGAATATTTTTTTTTCATAAATATGTTATTGAAATTTTTTTGAAAACATGTAAGGATTCCATTAAATAGCAAAAACGTTTGTTACACTACATTAAACATATTTTTGGTTATTCCATACTCTTTAGATCCATTTCAAACTTTTCAAAATGTTTTCATAATATATTAAAAAGATTGTTGTGCAAATTCATCCAAAAATTTCAACATCAACTTAATTTACAATTTGAGACAATGAAAAAATCAACCATTTGTTACATGGGGAATGTCTCCTAATAGAGAGAATGCATCCCCAATTTTGATTATCAACATTAGTGGTTTCATTGGTTGTAAATGCAACTTATGTAATTGGCACGTCCCCAAACTCCTTAAGAAACATCTACAATTCAAGACCTTTCCAATGATATCATGGGGGCCCCATTCGGTGCTTATTTACCTTTTTAATTAAAGTCTTAAACATTTAGGCCTCCCACACAAGTGTAACTCCTAAAGTGGGAATGCATTGGGGAGTCATTGGGCTTAGTCTTTTACACTTTCCCCCACTTGTGAAAGTGTGTTTCACTCCCGAACACACTCACTTGGCCTCATGTGCACTTGCACTCCACACTTAGTCACAAACTTAATGTTAAGGTTGCAACAGTAGTAGTGTTAATGGCATTTATAATGGCCTTCAAGACTTGGTTGTAATATATTGTATCCCAATTAGTGGAATCACTTCAATGTTTCTTTGGGTTTCTTTTGAATTTAAAAAGATCAAAATGTGCTTTGAAATTATCATAGTCTATCAAAGGTCTACATTTGCTCAACAACAAAAACATAGAAATAAGTTTTGGATAATTTCATGTGTTTTGAAACCACATTGAATTGATGTTATTCCATGGTGGGGGTGTTTCAAGATTGCATATTTTGGCTTTTCCTTGCATGTGCACACTTTGCATCCATGAATGTCTATCTTAAATTTGGTTTTCCTTTTCCTAGCATGTTTTTCCAATTAATCCCACTTTTGAATGACTAGCTTTTCGTTCCATGACATCTTTGTGCACACAATGCACCCCATTGTAAATAGGATGCTTACATTGTTGAAAGCAACTTAATTTGCCCAAGGCATCTTTACCAACCAACTTTCCTAGAACTTTCAATGGTCATCATTTTCAAGCTTTCTAGGCTTGCCATGAAATCTTAAACTTGCAATATACATTACATTTTCATCCAAGTAATTATTTTGCTCCATCCATGTGTTTATGGATATATTTTAATTGATGAAATTTAGATTTTCAACCCACAAAAATTCAATTCAATTAATCTCATCCCTATTCATTTCTTCTAGTGATTATTTAATAAATATAAACATGGAAAATGTATCACCCTTATTCCAAAAATTATTTCCGATTTTCTCATTGGAAGGATTTTTAGAACATTACTATTTACTTATTTTTTTAAAAAATCAAAATTTTGGGTAAAATCCATAATCCAAAAAGTAACAAGAGTCAATCCAAAGAGCAGAGAGTCGAGAATCAAGAGTGAAAAAGAACTATACATGTTGATTATGTTTTTATATAATTTTATTTGTGACTTTTAAAGGAAAAAAATGGAGGAAAATTTGCCAAACTCTTTTATGGGTTATCTTTTTGAAGGACCTTTTACTTCTTCTCAAGGGCTCAATATTAATTATTTTCAAGGGTTTTAAGGGTTCAAGTTAAAGTTTTCTCAAGTTATGAATTTGAGTTCTCCTTTTCAACCTTTAAGCTTGAGTGTGAATGTTAGCTCGAGTGCCCTTAAACTTGGGGTAAGGTTTCAAATTGATAAGAGATTGTGGATTAATAGAAAACTTTATATGATGATTGATTTGTGAAAGGACAAACATTGGGAGTATCGAAAGCAACCTATGGTTACAAAAAATTGGAAAGAACTTGTGGACAAAATCAATGTAGCATTCCCTAATGAAGTGTCATGCACTTGAAAATAATTTCAAGTCAAAATCACCAAGATGAGAAAGAAGTATTGTGAAGAATATGAAATGTGCAATGCAACATGTGTTATTTTTTCCTCTTGGTCATGGTATGAGTAGTTTCATAACATTTTAAGGGGAACATAAAAAATGAGAGGTGTAGTTGGTGGCATTGATCAAGGTTCTCATTTATCACATTTTCAAATGGTAAACTTGGATGATCATTGATTTTACTTCTATTCTAGAAAGACAACCACCTAAAAGCTTTGAATGTCAAACCCTAAATTTTGTTGATAGTAATGATCACATCACACCAAATCACACATTTGACCAAACATTTGATATAGTCTCACCTAAAACAAGGGCATGTAACTTACTTGGCATTAAAGGCAAAACCAATAAAAAAGCTACAAACAAAAAGCAATGTTTATCTGGGGGGTCTCTTCCCATTGTAAAAACTATCAAAAAATATTCATAGACAATAAAAGAATTAGAGCTTTTAAAGATGCAAATGACAAAGGAGAATACAACCCAAGTTTTAAAGAGTGAACAAGTTGAAAGGAAATTGTTATTAGAGGGTTAATTACAAATGGTTGCTCTTTTTACTAAGTTTTAAAGCTTTAAAACTCTAACATGGCTTAATTCATCTGTAGGTGGTAGCATTTGACATCATGTTTCTTGAAAATAATGACCATATCAATGTCAAGCGATGCCATTGTATGATGATGTTCAATGAATTATATTTCAATTGGTGTTCAAGGTATAATGCATAGAATCAAGACCCTTTTAGATGATTTATTAACCATTGTTCAAACAAAGCCCTTTTCATTAATTCTCCTACTTGTTTTGCTTATTTTCCATCCCTCAAGGTTGATAACCTATCAATCCTAAATCCTACAAAGTTATTCCTTTTTGGTAGATCATTCACACAACCCGGCTTGGAGATTTTCCACATTTCACAATAATTGTGTAACACACAAGTGACAACAATTGTTGGGGCCTTATTAACACCACTCGAAATTTTTCAATATTCACCATTTATTTTTTAACGACCCAAAAGCATTTTTTATAATAACCCTTGTAGAATTCATGCTATCATTGTATCTCTTTTTGTTTACATCATTTGAATTATGAGATTTCCAATTTTTTCGTAAATAAATATGTAAAGGATATGTAGATCACCAATCAAATAAAATGTGATCTTCACACCTTGAATGGTCTCTTTTGGCTCTTGTAAAATCAGTCAAGTTCATAAGTCATGATACAAATTAGAGGTTTTGAATTGACCCCATTGTGAACTCCTCCAAGTTGGCCAACACAAATGTTCCAAAACAACTTTTATTTATTACATATTGCTAGTAAAACAATGCTATGAAGCCTTTTTCAATTGTAGTAACTTGCAATTGCAATAATATACTTTCTATTTAGCCTCTTAAGTAATGGGATATGTGTGCCATGTATAGCACCACATATGTTTGGCAAACTTATAAGGTTTTCAAATTGTTGTATGATGTGCAACAAGAGATCTTTGGTTGGGGTCTTGATGTACTTATCAAAAAGCTTATCATGATTACAAAGCACATCACACACAATGTTCACATCTTGCGTTTAGTATATGTGCCGGCATCAAATTTATTTGACATTTATTTTGGGCTCAACTCATGAGCAAACCTATAGAACACAATTGCAATAATTTTCCTAACTTCTAACTTTTAATTGTGGCCCCCTAAGATTAAAACATTTAGACTTCAAAACCGGTGTTAATTCTTCAACCAAAACATTGAAAGCATCAAATGCCATTCGATAATACATTAAATACTTTCTATCTTTCATCTCTGGTGTTGTATGCCATACAATGGCCTCCACCATTTCCCAATGAGTTCTTTGTTTTGGTTCTTCCCAAAACAACTGACTATAATGTTTCTTCTTCTTTTTCAAAAAAGTCCACAAAATTGGTTGAACCCCAAACATTGAAGGTGACAAATTTTGAAATAATAAATCTTTAGCTTGTGATGTGCAAAACAAAGAATTACCCAATGTCATTGAAAGAACATCTAAATTAAAATAACCCTTCCAACACACATATGATCCATGATCACTGTACAATTATGAAACCAACAAAACCCTAGAAATCATAGACTAAAAACAGCCCCAACCTTCAATAAAAACCCATTATTCTTTTTAAAAATAAGATCATCAATACAAAATCACCTTTAAAAGGTGGAAATCAGACAAATATAAATATAAATAAAAAAAAGACTAGTGGACAAAAATAATAGAGAGCTCTCTGGCCTTGCACAGAAGCTTTCGAGTCTCTGGCCTTGGGAGCCAGTGCAGACTCTGTTGAGAAATAAAAGACTTCTGCGGGCTCTTGAGAAAAACAACACTGCTCCTCAGTTTCGTGGTTGCTACTGCTGGGCTCTTGTCCAGCTCTTGTCTCATGCGTGAGAAACGTTTGGAAATATGTCAACAACTATAATTTTGTGAGCACAGATTTTGCTACCATAACAGTTATTATACTCTAAAGTTCTTTGACTTAGTTCTTAAAAGTTGCTGACAGACTAAATTAAGATATAATCTAAGTGAATAGACTCAGGACTTAGGAGCTGCTTACCGAGTGCTTGAGTATTCGCTCCCCCTAACAAGGGTTTTTTTTTCAAAATCCTCATGTAGGTGCACTGGCGAGGATCCCACGCTTTAATTTGCATTAAATGGCGACTGTCCTAGGCGGACAGTAGAGTTTTTTCTGAATCCTACCTAAATCTAAGCGAGCTACACGGACTCACTGTCTAAATTTGGCGATTGTTGGTGTTTCCTTTTTTTAAGAAATATGGCGAAAAAATCCTTTGTAGAGGTCGTACTGAGGTTTTTTTGTTGCCAGTTGGCGAAGTTTCGCCCAAAAAAAAAACTACTCCTAACTAACTGTGCGGTTACCTTCTATGCTTGCTGGCCACTGGCCAGCCTAGTGCCTCAGTGAGTTCGAGCCTCGAGGTTGAAGTCCATTTATCGCGAGGACTGAACGGCATCTATACTTGGTCCTTTACAGGATTCTCAGTGTCTATATTTAGCTTGGGAAGAATTGAATTTGTACTCAATGATTTGGTCGCAATACCCAATGGTTATAATCAGCGCTTTTTTTGGGCGAGAATTTTCACGTTTTTGCCATTTTTATTTTTTTGAAAAATATCATATTCTGTTTCAAGATTTTTCTTCTTTGAAAACAAAAGTCTTTTTAGGAGCAGTTTTGAATCAGGTTAGTTACATTTCTATTCCCAACTGAGATTACCAAACTGTAGAAGATTTTTGTTTTATTTTTTGGGGACAGCTGGTCCTAAAGACTGGTTGCCATTTAACGCTACATCCCTCTTTGGATACTCGCCACTGACGCAAAAACAGAAACTTGAAAAAAAAAATGTTGGCTGTAATGTTTATAACAATTGTGATTGTCATATTTGTGCTTTTGTGTATTTAACTTTTGGAACTATGAGATATTAAGTAAAAATATGTCATTGTATGAGATCTTCAGTTTGATAATGGTGGGGGTAACAATCTCCAGAGGATGTTTATCTCTTAGTTGGGAGTAGGCTAGAGTTACTGGGAGAGTTGTAAAGTTTATGGTAACTTGTATGATCCCCAGAGGAGCTCCAGTGGTTCACTTGAAACAAAAGTACTATCACATTCAGGGTAGAATTATTGTTCGCCACCCATAACCAGAAAACATTGAATGTATGGATTGAATTAGTGTTTAAATGCCACCCACCCATAACCAGAAAAGATTAGAATACATATAAGATTGAATTAACCTTTCAATGCCAAACATGGGCCAAGCAGGGTGACCAGGCAATAGTAGTCAATTTTTGTCCAATCATTTTGGTCAGATACCAAAAAATACAATTTTTTCTTGATGGTTTTTGAACCTCATGTCATTTCGTGCACATATGCAGGAGCATTCTCATTTTCATACCACTATGGGAGCATGAAACTTCGTCTAAAAAGTGATGTGCAAACCATTCTACTTTGATCCTGCATCCACTATAAGGTTGGGTGCAAAGCTGGTATTGAAGTTGTGATTTTTTTCATGCTTATTCTCTCATTGTCAACTTTCAACACCTTTGTGCATATATTAAGCAAAATGCACAAGTAATGTGCTAAAGCCTTGTCTACAAATAGCTATTACACTTTGAATAGTTAGTTCACTCAAGTTAACTAATAAAATAAATTCAGACCACCAAATTCAGCAATCCCATTGGCCTGAAAAAATAACTCTTTAGGCCTACACACAACCCTATTTTGATGAACATTGAAAATACTTATCCCTTTCTATCATTTCCATTGGTTCTCTAAAATTCTCACAAACCTACCAAAGCTTTACACATTTAATAGTTAGTTCATTCAAGATAACTAAGAAAAAAATTCAAACAACAAAACCTAACAATTCATTGGTCATCACATTTTGTGTGCACACTTATATTCAACCCTATTTGACACCTTCCATATATTAGGGTGGCTCCAAGCAAACACTAAATAGTGACAACAAATTAAATGCGCACGAGGTCCAATGCAATTATAGTATTAGAAAGTATAATGCCCAATAGGGAAAAAAGTTGAGATTTTTAAACTTGTACCCACACAATGATTAATGTTTTTATTTTATTTTCTTACATTGTTTTCAAAGAAAAACTAATTAATGCAATGGTTTGAATTCCCCATTATAGCCCAAAGGTCTTGGGTTTGAACCTTTTTATGAATTCTCTTTTTCATTCATAAATGAAAATAAATTGCATGTGGGCAATTTTTTAAAGTTAGTTGTCCAAGAACAAATTTTGTTTTTGAAGAGAACCATATTCCGGGGGGAGCAAAGGTTTAAGTTGTTATGAGGAAAAATCATGTTCCAAAGGATGAAAGGGGCTTAAATTGGTCCCCAAGGTCGATGCATGGTTGGGTGGACCAATTTTCATGTGACGTAAGCTAATTTTGCAAGGTGATTATCATTACAATGTCCATTTCCTTACATAGATATTGAAATTTATTTTTAAAAAATTGGTTTGAAAATCTTAACTTGAATATGTATATGATGCATAAAATCATTTTGTAAATTTTTAAAACTTGTAAAAGCCATGGACTTTCAAAGTCCAACTTATGGACTATAAGTTTGGATTTCATTTTTTTATGGACTTTAACATGGTCCATTAATTGATGTTGTGTGTGTTAGGGACTTGGTATTAATTATATATCATATCAAGGAAACTAAGAAGGTAAAAAAATTCATAATAACAATGATAAGGTCATATTTATGGACTTTTGAGTAGACTAAAAAACATGGTTTTCCAAAAAGTCCATATCATATTGAAAGAAGATTTTTGTATACATGTTTAAAGGAAGAGAAATTTTATGGTGGACACTAATGACATGGAAAAAATACATCCAACTTACTTATAATTTTAGATTAAGAAAATAAAAACAACCCAATTTTGGGTTTCTTTGCATTTTTTGAGAGGTAGTTCATGTGTGGCAAATTGGTCCACCCAACCATGCATTGATCATAGGGAACAACAATGTTTCCAAAGGAGCAAGGGTTTACAATGCCCTAGGGAGCAACCATGTTGGGGGCGGGGGGGGAAACTTAAGTTGTTCCCTGAAGCAACTTAAGTTTTTTCTTCTCGAGGACATGATTGTTCTCCAAGGAAACAAAAAAATTAAATTACTTCAAAAAACATATGTTTCGAACTGTTTTGCAATCAAAACCATTTCATATTCATTTTTATTTGGGCTTGCAACATATGATTGGAAAGGGTTCAAGGAGAATTACAACTTTGTAATTGGAAACACTTCAATCAAAATTCATATTAAAAAGTTATGATCATAAAAAACTTCAAGCACATTTGTTTTTTGAGAACATGGTTGTTTAAACCTTTGTTCTTCAACCTAGTGCCCTACCTAGCAAGGGCTTAACTTGTCACGGGGAGTAACCATGTCCCTCAAAAAGAAAGAGTCTTAAGTAGCCTTGAAGAAGAAATGTGTTTGAAACTTTGTGGGATTGTAATTTTTCATATGAATTTTGATTGAAATGTTTCCAAACACAAAGTTGTAATTCCTCTTTAAACCTTTTCAATGATAAGTCGCAAGCTCATATAAAGATGAACATAAAATGGTTGTGATTGCAAATTGGAACATATGTTTTTCTAGGAATTTGGCCCTTTCCCTAAGGAAAGTTCATCACTCTTTAAGGGAAAATGTCCTTTTCCCCAAGGAACTTGAGCCCTTTCCCCAAGGAAAACTTTTTGCTCCTTAAAAAAATTGTCTTTTTACCTAAGGATTTTTTTTTTAATGTCTTGTGCAAATTGTTTTTTTGAGTACTTCATTTGTTCTAGGGAATTTTGTTTGTTCCTCTAAAACTTCATTTTGCTCATGGAGAATTAATAGTGTTATCTAAAGCAACTTTCTTGGGACAGACACTTAAACTTATTTTTCGTGGGGGAAGTTATTTTGTAAAAGGCATCTAATTTTTAAAAATTATTTAAATGTTTTATATTGTTTTCATTTAGTTTGTTTATTGGCAAAAATAATTGGGAAAAGGATTGAACTTTGAATCTTTTGATTGAAGGGAAGATTCTAAACATTATATCCCAAGAATAGGCCATGGAAATTAAGCCCTTGGGGTATAATAAACTTTATTATTTTTGACCTGGAATTTGTCTTTGGAATTGTGTTTCTATTTTGCTTGACCCAACTCCTTGCGCATGGAACCAAAAAGTAAAGCCATGCAGGTCTCCCACTCACGGCCGGGACTTGTGAATTGAGCGTTAGTGTGAAGGACTTGATCCTGGTTTGGAACTCTAGGTCCCTCAAATTGCAGAATTGAATGAAGACATATAAGCAGAAGCAGCCCGTTAGTACACTGGTACTATAAGCCTTGTCTGTAGATAGATAGGGTTAAAAGTAGCAAGTTTAGTGAATAAACAACCAGGAAAAGACATATTACAACAAGGGTAGAAGAGGGGATGAGAATTAGGGCGGTAGAAAAAGGGGATTGGGGGAATTGAGTTGCAACACCCTAGTAAAATAAAACATTGATCAATACACATATTTTTCCAAAAAGAGGTTAGCTAACAGTTACCTTCAAATACCGTTAGCTGAAGGTGGCATGCTGTAGAATGTATCAAAAGGGCAGAAGACCCTACTTCAGGACATTCAAGCATCTCACCAGTAATGTGAAAAAGGCTATAGTACTTGTGAGAACCTTTCTTTCTTTCTTTTTGGGACACAAAGGAGCTCAGAACCTTTTTCCATTCAATTGACAAGTCATGAATGAGAGCCTGGAGGATAATTGTAGATAGGGTCCATAGTGCAGGGAACATATGTTCTCCAGGACACATAGTACATAAATCTGGTGCGGAGTGCTTGCTTCAAATAATAGCCAGTTTTTATTGGAACACTCATCATAGAAGGGAATATGTGGTGTAGCTTGTGGTGGCCACTCTTGAAGAAGGTAGGAGGAGTGTTGTTGTTTATGGATGGTTGTGAACTAAAATACACTCTTACATTCATGTGACATGTTCCTAAACAGTCACACCATCTGGTGTTGTCACTATGCTGTGTTCCAGTTTCAGGGATTCTCATTCTATCCAGCTTTTGTTGCGTACATACATGATTATGGGAAGAATGGGTTATGTGGGTTTTCATTCCCTTGGCCTTTTGTAAAGTACATACATGATGATGGGAAGAATCGGTAATATTGCAACAATAAAGCACTGGCAGAGATATTTTTTTGTGTTTTGAGGATGCGTTATCAAACACAATGTTTCTTTCACTAAGGGTGGGGCTGTTTTGAAAAGTTGAATTTCCACCCTGGTAGGCATTTCATTTGATTTTTCACTTTTTCTGATGATACCTAGTGGATTTTGATACTTGGGTTACCAAGTTACTGGAGATGATTTTGGTCCAATTCCAAAGAAGCTAACTAGAACCTGCTTCAGAGGTGTTGATTCTGAAACCCGGTGGGAATTGACCTCTCCCCCCCTCCCCCCCCCCTTTCTGGCACTGAAGCTAATTGGAAGCGGACTTGGGGTTCAGTTCCAAGCTGCTTTGAGAACTGAAATCACACTGAAATTTTGAAAAAAATTTGATTTCAATTTCAAATCTGTTGTGGCTTAGTTAGATTTGAACCTTGCACATCAAAAAGTGAAAGCTCTTAGTCATTGAATTGTCTCAATTTTGAGACAAAAATGAGCACATTTTAGTATTATCTCAGATTATGTTATTAATTATTCTTTTCTCATATCCAGGGCAAGTTTTTTTTCACTTTTGTGAGCTAGGTTATTTAACAACCATCCAAAAGATGACCTAATCTGCTAAAGGGCACAGGTTGAACTAGCACCCACATCGGTACTTTCATGTTTTTAAACAAGGGCTTTTAATGACCATATTGAGCTCAAAAATACTCTGAAAGCATCGAGTTTGAATTTCAGTTGACCCAATAATGATCTGTAATTTAAATCCAGAGAGTTCAACTTTAGAAAAGTCTTTCTGTACAGTAAAGTTACCCCTAAAGTCAGGCGATTAGGGGACGAGAACGGCCAGTTTTGACATAATAAGGCATCAAACGCGTAACTGGGAATGAAATTTTACAAAACTAAAAAACTGGGACCCTACGTAGTTTTTTCACCAATTTTGGTGGTAAACTGAGTTTCATCCCCTCTTTCCTTTTCCCTGAGCGCCTCCACTGCTGCTACATAGATTTTCACTGTTCCTTCCTGTACAACTACTATAATTACACTCGAACCTTGTGCATTAAATGCTGAGTTTCAGCATTTTTGAGATTTAATCAAATTTCCTTACTTGGAGGATACCACTGCAAGAGGGGACATGGGGTGAAAGAGAGGGTGACTTTACCAATAACTTTAGTCTGTATGAAATATTATTTCTTCATTTTGTGGCCATGTGATTTTGGATTACGAATCTCCCATACAAATTCAAACCCGTCTGGAATGATAACATTGAAAGTTTGGCAAAACAACTTAATGGACAAATGAATGGAGACAGAAACATCACAATTGGATTGCAGTATGATTTCCTTTGCCATGTATATATAGTACTGGAAGGATATCAAGAACATTTTGGCATTTTCTTGTATGGTTGCCTCAAAATAAGTTGTCAGTGATTATTCTGTTGTTGCTACCAGAATGTACACTTGATTGAACGTTTTAGCTCTTGTCGTTGTATTGTGGGTCCTTGGCCTTGTGAACTTAAAAGGAATCAAAATCTAACCTATTTGGCTAAATGATATTTCAAGATATCAGAAGCTTATGATCATCAAAACATACACTCAATTGGATTCTTAACGCTTTCGCTTGGCCTTGTGAACTTGTGGAATAAGATACCTGCCTGAAAGCTATCTGTTCTTTGAAGATATCAGAAGTTGTATCATACCACCTGCTTCTTTCTTTTCCTTGCAGACAAGTTGAGGCCAGCAGTGACCAGTCATTCTTTTCCACCCAGCCCCCCACCCACCACCTTGTACATACTTGGAAGACATGTTTTACCACACTTGGAAGCCATTGAGTTACTGACTTGTTTGAAGCAGGCCCTCCTTCTAAATGGAAAATTTCAGCCTAGAAACAGGTACTAACTATATCAACAACCAATTCAAAGGAAAGGTGTACTGAACTCTTAAGTATGTTTGTATTTACTAATACCAGTGTTGGTCTGATATGTAAGGTTTGGTCAGATACAAATAAGGGTATACAATATGCGCCCTGGTATGTTGAACCTTTATTCTTTTGATATAGAATTTGGTTATCTTGATGAATACCCTGGTTTCTCAAGAGCCTCCGTTGAAGCTACTGTGATGAAATTTTTGGGATGATAACCTAACTGGATGTGATGTCACATCAATTGTCAAAATCAAAATATGACAAAAATTTGGTGGTTGATGGTGATGGAAGGGAGGAGTGGATTTCTGTTTTTCTGTTGCTTTGTTCTTTTGCAGGTTATGATTGGCAGCACTTGATCTTTTTATGGCTTCTTTTTATGGGTAAGCTTTGTGTGTTGTGTTGTTGCTAAGTGGATTTTTTTTTGTTGGATGTCAATCAAGAGCAGGAAGAGGTTAGAGTTCAAGTACTAAGGACTTCGGCAATTCTTGGCAGTTAAATATTCTAAGCTTCTGTGTTTGAGAGGAGTTCAACTATATTTGTGTTTTTCCAAGCTTTTTAGGAGAAGGGATGAATGCCTTAAAATGGTTATGTAGTCTTCAAATTTGAGGTTATGCAAGTTTCATTGTGCCGCTTACCTCTAATGGAGACGTAATCTTGAACCAAATTTAGGGGTCTATGATGGGGGGGATGATGAGAATCACTAGGGATTTTGAGAGCGACAAGTTTGGCAAAATAGATGTGTGTGGGAAGTTATCTTGAGTGACTTGGATTTTTTGCATGTATGAAGGAAGAGATCACCCAACCTCCAAATATGTTCAATGTGTCTACTATTCGCAGGTTTCATTGGGGATTCTAGAAGGGGAACAATGGGCTACATTTGTAGAACTTCCTAAAGTTGCATATTTTCAGTGTTGTATCTTGCCATTTTGTTTGTTTGATTATCCACATCATCATTGGGAGCTATTGGTTTTCATTTTGTTTCTAGGTTTTTGTTTTCATTTGTGCGTGTGGATATGGGTGTGGGTGTTTGGGAGTACTTTATTCTACCAAAGAAAATTAGTTAAAGCTCATGAATAGGGTTTTTTTGAAGAAATGTAGAATATCACATAGGTGGCGATTGTTAATGCAAATATGGTGCACTTATGGCGATAAAAAAAAGATTGAAACAAGAAATGTGGTGCACTTAATGGCTACAACAACATTTATAACATTAGCTAATACGACGTTCCGATTACAAGATCAATGAAAAAGGTGCTCAGCAAATGATGCCCTTTCAATCTTTTGTTAGTTAATTTCATAGGGTCACTATCACATTTCGCAATTTGAGGATAAATTGTTAATAAAAAAAGATTACTCATGAAATATAGATCAAAGCAATATGACCCCCATAGACCCATAGCCAATTTTTTTATAAAGTTTAGTATGGTTGTTATTTGGACTTATACACTTAAGTCTTATTAAATTCTAGGGTTATGAAAATTGGTGCAAATTTTGTTTCATAAATTTGCCTTCATTGGTGTGAAAGGAACATGTTTGTGCCCCTATTTTTTATTGTTACACTACCATTACATGCATTCATGTGTTAAGGATTTTGCCAATGTTGATTAGTTAGTGAAAATCGACCTAGTTATTAATAAGGGTTTGGTTTTTGGGTACAAAATGACCTACACGCCAAATCTGGGCAATTTTAATATCCAGGTAAAAACCTACATGACCAAGTTTTAAGATATTTTATATCCAAAAATACCTTGTTGGTAAGATATTACTTAAATTGATCTTGCGAGACAACTTGTTTTTTTCATTCCTTCTTTCAATTCTTTTAAGATTGATGGCCAATTTATTTTTGGAATTCATTGTGAATCATCTAATGGTTTAGGTTGTGGGGTCACTAATTGCTTTTGTATTGAAGTCCCTACCTTAAATGCTACAAGATTATTATTGCACATGTAGGCATAGTTTAAGCCTTTCTATTACATGCATGTAACTAAGAAAAAATTCACAAATACCATAACTGAGCTTGCCATTCAAATTGTGTTTGTCCTTGAGTTCCTTTTAATTCTAAAGATTTATTTTCCCCCCCACAAGCTTAGAAAAAAAATGGCAAATGTTGAAGCATTTAATTTAAATGAAAACCTTATGCAATATTTTGATTATGATGGTGTTGATAATTTGGCAATGGGGTTAAGGGATGATTAAGGGCCAATTGTTGGTTTAATTTCAACACCTAATGCACCATTTGTTGGAGAGAACATTGCAACCCCAAGCAACCTAAATTTGGAAGTAGATGTTGCATGGTAGGTATTAAAGATTCAATTGACCTTGCATTATAAATCTCAAATCCCTCAACATAAGTTTTCTTTTACTTGGCATTTTTTTGTGATCAATGATGACAATAAGGTGACTCCTACTATTGCTCAGACCATGCAACATGTAATTTGTCATTCTATATTCCAAACATACAATTTTGGCAATGCCACCATGAAGAGCAAAGGTGTGATCACATATAACCAACAACATTGGACTACTACTATGAACTAAAATCATAATTTGTCTATGCATCTAGGTGCCTAAGATATGTAGGAAAATATTAATTTAACCCTTGTTGCAAAAAAACAATATTGAAAAAAAATCCAAGAAGAGATCAAATGTTGGATATGGGGCCATCACAAAACATTTTGGAAATATTACTCGGGTTAATTATGAGGAGGATGTAGGGAAAGACATTCATACAGGACTTGATGTTGTTTAATTGTTGCATATTTACATTGTGGAAAATCAAGGGTTGAGGCATTTGGTCATGGGTCAAAATCTTCAAGTAATGTTTCCAAACCAAAAACAAATGGTTAAACATGTGTCATCCTTTCATTGGTGGGCAAAACCATGGAGAAAATATATGTGATGTTAATTTTAGCTTCTTGTGTTACAACAACTTATTTTGATTTATGGATGTCCACATCTAGACATGACACATTTACTCAAGTGTCATAAATTTCATCAACTCACATTAGGCACCTTGCCAAGTGACAATGGGACTTTTTGAAGCTATTTAAACAAGTAAGTTACAATGGCAATAATTTGTTGGACAAATTGATTGCCTAGATTTGAAAGATGAAGGTGACAATTTGTCCACCCTTGCATACACTTTCAATTGTGTGGTCAAATGTGTTCCTTTGGCACTTGCAAGTCCTTTGCAAGGATCATATTCTGGTCATGTATTCAGCAAAGCATGTCAAAATGATTATAACAATGTGAATGTTTGTGTGGGCTTTCAAAAGTTTAGTTTGAATGCCACACAATGTACCTTGTAGAAAATAATTACATGGACAAAAAAGTTGAACAAAGGATGAAATGAATGGGAGAGAGTATGCCATGAAACAAACATTTCTCATGTTAGAAATTGAAAACCCCAATGAAAACTAAGGTTACTAAAAAAGGTTATTATATTCTAAAAACCTTAAAATATTGGGATACCATCAATCTTTGTTATGGGAAACAAGAAACTCTAAAGTTTGAAGGTTGAATACCAAATGCATAGACCTAGGTAGGTGAAATCATGAATCAATGAGCTAATGTGTTTACTTTGTTTCAAAAGATTATAGTCTTTTTACTAATTTTTTTTTCATACAAATTTGATTTTTTTTCAATATATATTTCTAGTTATTACTTTCTCTTACTATAGTTTCCCCAATATATCACATGTTCTTTGTTAATTATTTTTGAATAAATCTGATTATCTAAAAATGTAAAATTTTGCACTAGATTTTTGCATTTCGTTTTGAAAAATGATCACAATTTCAAATCGTGCAAAAAGATGTTAATTGCTTTGAAGTTTAGTCTTTCATATTATAAATTATAATTTTGTTTAAGACACCATTTACATTGCACCACATTTACATGTCATTAAAGACGAACATGAACATTAAATAGACCCCAAATTTCATTTTTTGGGGGAAAAAATCAAGTTATAGATTAATTCCTTGTATTTTGAAATTTTTTACATGTGTTTAATAGTTCACTATTATTACAAAAAATATATATATCAAAGAGTTTGTATATTATGAAAATCAAGGGCTATTTTGTGAAACTACTAATGTTTGACAAAACATTTGCTCAACTTTAAAGGTCCTTTTTTCAAATCAAAATTCAAAATCAAAAGATCCAAGTGTTCAATTTAGATTTCTCAACATCCATATTAGTCATAAAACACACCTTGTTATGATTAACATGCCATTAAAGTGGCACCACAAAGGCATATTTTTAAAATAGTACAAATTTAAACATAATTTGACATGGTATTTGGCTCATTGTTTTGTGATTTTACTTGGGTAGTTTACAAAAAAATTATAAGAACTATGTTTCTGATTATGAAACAATGTATCTTTAATCAAACTTGAGGTTATTAGTATGATATTATATTTATATTAATTTTCAATAATACATTTTTGGTAACATTTTTTGATGTTGGTTTCTAATAATAGGTTTTCAATATTGATTTTTGATCTTGGTTTTTGGTAGTCAAATTGATATTAACAATTCTCGTCTGAAAAATCCTAACATTTTGTACACCTTTAACAATACTAATTATTTACCCACCTTGGTATATACTACTTACAAGGTAGGTACCTACTTTAGCTAGATGGCTAAACCTACCAAGGTGCCTATTAGGTTACTAGGTAGGTGATATGTTATTAGGTCGGTACCCTAGCTAAATAGCTAGGTTATATATGTTATTTAAATAAGTTTAAAAAAAAATTGTTTATGATAATATGTTGACAATTTTTATCGGAAAAAAATGTGATACAATGGTTAAGAATTTCATTCTTCAATGTGAAGGTGAGGGGTTCAAGTTCTCACTATTGCAATTTAGTCCTCTAAGGTTATGTTAAATTGTTAGTTTAACTTAAGTACCTAGCCTAAGCTAGGTTGTTAGCTAGGTTAGCCTACATTCCTAGGTAGGTTAGATCCTATGATTTTAGCATGTAGGCTAGGTTTTTAGCCTAATATATCCTAGGGTTCCTAGGATGTTTTTTATGTCTTTCATGACTATAGTCGCAAAATTCATAGTCATAAAAGACATTGTCCTTCATGACCATAGTAAAAAAAACATTTGAAATAAGATGTGTCCTATTCAACCATATGATCTCATAACTATGGATGTCTTAAACAACTAGCAATCAAATCATGGATTTAGTCATGGATTGGGGATTTTGGCATTGTGCATCTTGTTGCAATGTGTTTCACACATGTTTTAGAAGCACGACATTTGTGTGTAAATAATATGAACTTATGAAAAAAAAGTTTTACACAATTACCATGACAAAATTGTAGCTTAAGAAGGTTGGGGTGCAACCCATTGTGCAAGAAAAGTCAATTTTTCTAAATACCCAACTTGAAAACCACTTAGTGTTATGGAACTTCTTTTGATTATAAGGAAAATAAAGGGGTTTATAATTGATAGTCCTTAGCATTGCTTTAACATTTTTTAGGTGCAAATTTTTTTAAGTTTTAATCACATGAATATATGTTGGACTAAGGTCAAAACATGTAACTAGGAGCCAAAAATATTACTTTGGAAAAGGACAGCATGTTTTTTTTCCCAAAAAAACTCTTATATGAAAATGAATTTTTGAATGAATTTTTTTGTAACTTTTTTAAATATATATTTAAATGTTCCCCAATGCTTTCAAAAAAAAAATCATTATTGAATAAAATTAATTTTAAAAAATGTGTAGATTCCTTACAAATTCAATGTTTCATCTTGAAAAATGATCAAAATTTTAAGTCATCACTTAAAATTAAATTTCACATTCTCTAATTTTATTATACTCTAAGCTATAATTGTTTTTCATACGTCATGTACATTATAACCCATTTATATGTGGTAAAAGACTTTTGAAGCTTTGAAATTCTAAAGCAAATTTGAAACATTCTTTGGATTTTTAAAGTTTTAAAATTCCATATTTTTAAAAGTTTGAGTGTTTTTTGAGTGTGGTTAATATGTTCTTATTATCTATATTTTTTCAATGAAATTTTTTTATTATATGAGTCTTTTTGATAATCCTTTGCAAAATTGACTTTATCTGACACAATAAGTGTACATTTTCAAACATTCTAAATTAAAACCAAAACTTAAAATTGGATCGAATGAATTTTTACTCTAAATTCCTGGACATTCATATAAAAGAAAAAGGACTAACTTGCCATGATTACTATGGTTTAAAATGGTAATAAAACAAAATTTTGAATCTAACTAATTATGTCTAGCATCTAGTGCCCTTTTTGGCTCCTAGTATGTTTTGACCCATTAATTGGATTTGTTTTGAAGAAGTTGCACATCCTAGGAAATTTATTAAATAGAGATGAATTATAATATGTAGTTATCTTTTTGGTGTGTAAGTAAGTTGGTGTAACTTGTGAAAATGTTATTCAACACAAAAATTGAAGTGTGTGCCATAAAAAGGTAGGTTTTAAGATTTAAAAATAATTTACCTATGTGAATCACATGATTACAATGATAATGTTGTTGTTACGATTATTTCCGGAAATACAAAATCATTTCGAGATTTTTGAGCATATATAGGTCAATATATATATTGGGTTTCAAATTTGATCAAAATGATATTAGACCAAATGAGTATTGGTTAGCCTTTAAAATGGAAAGACCAAATGAGGTAAGGTCTTTACCTAATTTTCATTGGAAGTTTGACTTAGCAAAGTAGTTTTCAATACCTTGCCCTAGATGTGGCCACATACTTTGGTCATTTCTTAGTATGGATTAACCAATAGTAATATGTACCAATGTTTACTGATTTTTAGTTTTTTGAAAAATTATTGGGTCCAAGTCTAAAACTATTTTTTGCGGGTAAAAGGTGGAGTTTGTGGTTTTGGGTCCAAGGATTATTTTTAAAAATTAAAACCCGTTGGTTTTGGAGTTGGGTCAAGTTTTTTTTACTAATGGTTCTAAGGCCAATGAATTGAACCTTTATAGAAACTTGTAATTTTGGGTTAAACATCCATGGCCAATTCAAATGTAAATGTTGGGACAATTCTAAGGCAAGCCATTTAATTTGCAAAAAAAAACCAAGTTGTGAAACCAATGTATGGAAGAATTCTTTATTCAATCATTCTATTTCTAGGATAGGTGGTGTGTAACTTTTGGTTATTTAAAAAACTTGTCTAACACGTTTATAATCAAGGCATTTAAACCTCACTCCCAACCTCCCAAGAGAAATGATAGTCTTAAAAATGTTACAATGTATTCACGATTAATTGTTAGTGTTCAACAAAAGCATGTTTTAATGAGCTATGAAATTCTCCCCATGTGGAGCATTTGGACCCATCAAAAAATTTTAGATCATGGGAACATGTTTTCAATTTTCAATTCTTGACCCACATTTATGTATAAACTTACAACCTTAAAAAACTTAAAAATCTTAAATCTTATTTAAACTTAAGACCTTAGTCCTCACCTAAACCTATGGTTTAGACCATGTAAAAAAACATTGAAGACTTGTGAGCCTATTTAAGGTCAAGTTTAGTTGAACTTTTCTTGAGCTAAGTGCATGTCTGGGTCTTGGAAAAACTTTTTAAACTGGAACAAATCTAGTATTGGGTCTTGTTCCATGTAAACTCACTAGGTTCAATTTTTAGACCTAGACTTGACCAAAAACTCTTGCTTGACCAACATTGCTATGTACTAGTGTCTGTGGTTATTGATTTTAGAAGAAACCTTTGGTCTTATTTGTAACTCTTTTTTTCCCAATGGAACCTTCAGTCTAGCCTTTAAACTAGGTTCTTTAGATTTTTAAGACCTTTAGTTCTAATAAATTTTCCAAAAAAATTATAATCGCTTTGGTTTAAAATTTATTACTTTGTTTAAGTAATGCACAATTCAAGATATGGATTATGTAATTATTAATCATGTATAACTAATCAAACATAATAACTTACCTAAAATGTAGGGCCAAGATTATATATATAAAATCTAAACCTAATTAAAATGGAACAACAACCTTGGTTTAAGGTTTAATTCAATTTTAAAAAAAAATAATTGGTTAGTTAGGTTCTAATGAAAAAAAAAAGGCCCTATATATAAAAATCGAAGATAGGAACCCATCCATCAAAGGTACAAGGCAAATGAAAGCATGAATAGACGTAACCCCAAAA
>Ga0116227_10003539_pt1 | contig 34616 bp, 29 predicted proteins | sample S1TSphgellanicum_FD_89693 | JGI IMG/M metagenome (GOLD analysis project Ga0116227, IMG submission 89693) | Host-associated microbial communities from peat moss isolated from Minnesota, USA - S1T2_Fb - Sphagnum magellanicum MG | ecosystem: Host-associated > Plants > Peat moss > Unclassified...
AAAAAGAAAAAAAAGAAAAAAAAATCCCCTGAAAATAAACTCCACCAAAAAAAGAGGGGAACAATACCCCCCCCCCCCCCAATACGTATAAATACCCCCCAAAATACGTATAATAATATGTAGCAATCCATGGGGAAAAGGCAGTATAATACAGTAGAAATACTTGGGAGTTGAGTAGGTTGCACAATTAGGTCTATACTGAGAATTAGTACATTTAGATGGAAAGTTATATACCTAGTTATAAGTAGTACAATGGGTGTATATTATTTATAAATAAATAAATAAGTAGATTAATTTAATTTAATTTAATAAAAAAGGGTGTATATTGTAGTTATTATTTGTATGTATGTACATATGTACATTTTTACCATACATTAATTGTACATACATTTGTACAATTTTTTTGGTACCATACATTATTTATTGTACAGTAATTGTCCCATAAATTTGAAAAAAGGCTTATTAAATTACTATTTACTGCCCTGACAAACTGACCTGATCTGACCTGACCTGACCTGACCTGACCTAACCTGACCTGACCTGACTCCACCCTCCCCTCTTATGATTATTTTTTAACTCCGGTGTCAGGTCTTTTACTACACTAAGTGCCCCAGTAGTTGGTACTGTGGTTTAAATGGGGAAGAGCCCAGGTTTTACCTTTTTCCCTGCAAGCTTTAGTGCTTCCAGTGTCAGTCAGTTTTATTTTATTTTAATTTTTTAATTAAAATTTTTTATTTTAATTTTTTTTTATGGCAATAACTGACTGGGTAGGTTTTTTTAATTTTTTTAAAAATAAAATTTTAATTAATTTTTTAAATTAATAATAATAATTTAATTAAATTTTTTTTGACCCACCGGTTATCGATTGCATTGTGAAAGTAATAACCATGGTCACATTCATGTAAGTAGGTAGGTTTTCGCAAGGGTTTCGTCCTTAGTTGCAATTATTCTAAGATAAAAAAGGATATGAGTTTGTTCTTCTAGGTTTAAATTTATAGATTTTCAATTCTTGTTTTTCTACACAAATTATGTATCCAACAATTAATAGGATTATATCCATTATTATTATTATTATTTGAATAACTAATGAAAGCGTTATTGAATTACATTTTTAGGAAATGGTCGCCTGTGTTTTTTACATTTTGTTGGCCCTATGATAAGTGGTGGGTATTTGATGGGTACCTACCGCGTATCATGAGGATAAAATAAAATCATGGTTAATGAATTACTACTAGCCCAATTTCTCCCTTTTAATCAACTAATTTTCATGTTGGCCATTCAAGTTATCCGTAAAGGCAGGCGATAGGGGGGGGGGGTTGAGAATGGCCAGTTTCGCCATAATAGGGCATCAAATGCGTAACTGGGAATGAAATTTTGGCAACATTCGTGTTGGGTGCAACCACCGTGTCCACTCCTTATGGTTTTTATTACAGCAAAATAACTGGGACCCAAACTAGTTTTTCCACCAATTCAATTCTGGTGGTAAACTGAGTTTCATCTCCCTCTCTCCTTTTTTTTCCCCCTGATATCACCTCCACTGCTGCTACATATGTACATCATTTTCACTGCTCCCACCTGTACAACAACTACTATAATTACTCTCCAAAATTATGTAACAGTAGTTAGGGTTTAAGGTTATCCAACTAGTAGTGGTAGTAGTAGTAGTAGTAGTAGTATATTAGAAGAGGTATCCAACCAGTCCAAAGGAGGGAAAGAAACAACCCACCACCAGTCTTTAATACATTTACAATACATGTGCCATGCATTAATGGTGAAGTGATAGGTCTCAATACATGTACAATACATGTATCATGAATTTAATGGTGGATTGATGGGTGAAGGATTGAGAGTCTAAAAGGATAAAGACCAGTGCTTTTATTTATTTATTTATTTATTATTTTATTTTATTAATTAATTATTATTATTTCATTTTTGCAAAGTAGTCAAGTGGGGTCACTTGTAAAGTTCATCTGGTGCAGAAGAAGAACTGGCTTAAAGCCATTTTTAGTTGGGTAGGAGGAGCTCTGGGCTGGCCCCACAGCCAGATTTTTAACCTCTTTATAGTTGCCCCTAAATTTAATTTCTTAGGGTGAAAAAATAGATTCTGGCCTCTTCTCTATATATATATACTGAGAGGTGCTAACAACATATGGCTATTGTTGAAAAATCCTTTAAAAGCTTTTTTTTTTTTTTGGCTATTTTGGTATTGTACATGAGGTTTTTCAGGTGAAAGTTTCGATTTTTTTTTTCTCATTATTTTTGGGGGTTTTTTTTTTTGTGCAAATTCTAGTGTTAAGGGTGATCACAAAATTTTTAATGGATTTACATGTGCAAATAACAATTGAGAAGATTAAATTGAATAAATAAATAAACCATCAAATTTCACAAGCAAATCCAAGCACTTGCAAGATAATTGAACTCTTGAAGTTAATCTTTCTAGCACACAAGTGACTTACAAAATCAAACCAAGTTAGTATATGGTATACATTATTTACAACTTTGAAATTCTTAGCAAAAAGAAACCATTGCAATCAGATTTTGGAGAGTGAGTAGACCATGTTGATAGAATGGAAACCAAGGTGTGTGGTTTGTAAAACCACCATTGAATTTAACATAGATAAAAATATAAGCCATCAAGTTTCTACATTTATAGAAACATGCACATGAAGCTCTTCAAACATCACATAACACCACATGAAACCCAATGGCATCTTAAAAAACCCAATGGCACCACACAACATAAAAATTCACAACTTTTAACAAATGGTAATTTGTTTGCATATGTGAAATTGGTTGAATTGTCAACCAAATTTCAACAACTTAGTTAATTTCACATCTTTGGAAAAACTTTAAATTACTATTTGAAATGTTGGTACAAGGTGTCACATTATGGTTAAAGGATTAATGTCAAAAGATGGTGCCATACATGTTGTGACACTGAACTTCATTGTGAGCTTGAACATGCCTTGTTTGCAATAAAGGTCATTAACATTTAATAATTCAAAGACCTTTTTATCTTGGCCATCCACCCATTGGGTTTTTTCCATAACAAAATGTAACTTTGATAACCTCAAGGTGTCCAACGAATGATGCATTAAAATCTGGATGTGTGTAAATATTAGGTCTCAAAGTTCCCATGACACCATGGGTTGAAAATCAAATTTCCAATTTTTGAATCAAAGCTTTTATAATCCTTGCCAAAACACACATAGTTCACGGATGTACATGAACATGAAAACTTCAATTTTTTATAAAAAGAAAAAACAAAAAAATTGAAAACTAGAAAAAAACTTAAAAGAGAAAATGTTTGGACTTTGAAAGGTATAAACTCATGGGTTGTTACCTTTGCACTAGTTCTTCACGAATGATTCAACAATAACAAACACATCTTCAATCACAAATAATGGCAACATGGTCTCCAAATCATGATGTAATGCACAAACATATTGGCCATTCAATTCAAATGCCAAATGTTAAACTTCATAATTTAAGTTAAGTATCCATTTGCATGTGGATGCTCTCATGTTTGAACTCCAGTGAAGATTTAAAAGGTTTAGAAGTTTTTCCTGGTGAACTAAGAGTTTGGATCACAATACATATTATAGATGTCACCTTTACCTTGATAGTTGTTATTGGATCATACACAAAAATGTATTTCATTTATGCAAACTTAATGAGAGCATGCACAAATTCCAATAAATGCAAACTATAAATGAGTCCAAGCAAAATCTAGGGGTCGTAAAAATGTTTATAATTCAACTTGGTTTGTTGGTTTGTAAGGTTGTCCAAGGCCATCTTGAATAGTAGAGTTTTGCATTTTGCTATCACTTGTTTGGTAAGGCTAAGAATTGAAATCCATTTCATTTTCACATTTTGAATGATCTTGTTCCCTTGTTTCCATGAGTTTAACTAATCTTGTGAACTCCAAATTTGTCTTACAAATGCAAAGGTTTGCACCAAATTTTCAAGCCAAATCATTAGAAACAAATTCAAAAAGATTTGCATTGCCAAATTAGTGTGATGAACCATACAATGAACCCTTATTAAATGAGGAACATAATTATCATGGATTTGCTTTATGACATCAATCTTGGTGCCTTGAAAGACATTGACACCATCTTTCCCAAAACAACAAGCTTTTTAGTAATTTAGTTTCATGGCAAATCACCACCTTTAATCACCATGTCCATAATCACCTTTGCAAAATTATTAGACCTTAATCCTTTTAGCATTGGTCCAAAGATATGATAATTGGGATTCTTATTTAATTTTCTATCACATAACAATGGATAGACAACCATGATTGGTTATTAAGTATAGATAACTCATCATAAGTCAAAGCAACATAATGGGTAGTCCCCACTACAACTTTGGTTGCTTACATCGCTTTTTGACACGTGTTCTATCATTGTTTAGCTTGAACTATCATTTTAATGTTTTTTGTTGTTTTTTTGAGATGACAAAGAAGTTAATAATGGTCTCTAGGATTCATGGGACAACTTTGCTACAACAAATTTAATACAATGGCAATTTGAATAACTTTCTTGGCTTTCTTTCTAGCCACCCCAATTGCCATTTGGGTAACAACATTATTTCAATTGTGGGAAACAAACTTTTGATGATTTTTGGCATGCTTACACACTTTTGAATAATATTAATCCCTTTTCTTCACTTCAAACCTTACATTTTTCTTGGCTTTCTTGTGCCTTGCATGTTTATAAAAAAACTCCCAATAAAAAACAAGCAATTTGTCTTTTCTTTCAACTTGGTTACAAATTTTGCATTTGACAATGTGCAAATCTCCATCTACCTTTACACACAATTCAACCCATGGGAGTTTTGCAACTTAAGGCTTTTGAAACTTAACCCATGAGCATTTTGTGACCTAAGGCTTTTGAAACTTTTTGGTTGAATCACAATTCCGTTTCTTGATTGTTGGTTTTAACAAGATGGGCAAGAAGGGTGACAAAGTGATTCATTCAATGACATAACATCTTCATTGTGTTTTAGATTTGTAAATGAAAGATTATATTTACTTAGAGAAAAGAAGGGAGGGGAAAATATAAAAAGACGACAATAGAAAAAAAAAAAAAGAAGAACATTGGGATTTAGAATGACAAAATGCTTATTAACAATAGATTTCCTACTAGAATAAAAGCATTTGAATTTGTAATTCTATGGGAGTCGTGAAGGCATTAGGAAAGAAGATTGAAACTAAATGAAAATATATAGAAAATAATTTGGAAGGAAACCCTCAAGATTCACCAATGAAACATTGGGTTTATTACAACAACTCAAAATTACATTGAATGAGAATGGATAAAAGAGAAATTGGAAATCCTTAAGACTCGCCAATGACACAATTGGGTATATTGCAACAACTTTGAAATTACATTGAAAGAAAATGGACAAAAAAAAATTTGGAAAAAAAATCTTGAGATTCATTGATGGAATGATTGAAATATTGCAACAACTTTAAAATGAGAATGGACAAAAATGAATATGGAAAAAACCCTTCAAGATTCACCAATGAAACAATTGGGTTTATTGTAACAATTCAAAATTACACTAAATGATAATGGACATAAGAGAATCTAGAAAAAAACCTCAAGATTCACTAATGAAACATGTTTCATTGCAATAAAGTTTTGAAATTGCACAAAATGAAAATGGACGAAAGAAAATCTAGAAAAAAACTCAAAACTCACTAATGAAAAATAAAAACTATTTGTAACAATGTTGAATCGCACATTATCTTTATAAAAAATTGAAAATAAATAGCAAATGAAGAAAGAGGTTGGAATACACCAACTCTTGTAGATGAATCGCAAATGCACATATGGTTTTGAACAATTGTAATGCACAACCCTTGGACAAGTTGCATTGCACATGCTAAAGACCTCCCCGGACCCTTACATGATACATGTCAAGTCCATTGAACCTTGCATTCACCCTTCAAAATGTTTGCAAATTACCTTTTACACAAACCAAAGAGATTGATCGACACTGTTTACTTGGATTGAAGAGAAGATTACAATTCATAGTAGAGAGTAAAAAATCGAAATGCTTTCCATGTGAAACAAATCATCCAAAATCATCATTGTCCATTACTACCTTTGTCTTACATATGCATAAAAGTTGGCACAAAGGTATGGTGGAGTTATGCAACATATGAAAGCCAACATAAATGATAATAGAATAGAGAAGTATGAGACTTTGAAGACAAGAATCACACAAAGCTTCAAAGCACAATGCTTGAATGCACATACTAGTTGTAGCAACATAAGTCTAACATGCTTTCAATTGTTCAATGGTTGTCTAATTTAAGCACAAAATGTTGCAAACTCTTGCGAGGAAATTGCAAAAAATCAAGGCCATCAGTAGACTTGAAGAAATCATGAAGCTTGGATATACATTGTGATACTTTGCTTTTACTTTACATTGATGATGGACCTCAAAATCCTAAACAAAATTCCCAATGTAATGACATTCATGATTTGGTGACTATGAAACACTTTCAACTGAATTACAAATCAGATAGGCAAGAGAAGAGAATCTTGGGCAAGTAGGCAATATGATGAGACGAGGTTGGGTTCATAGGTGGCAAGCTCTCGCACATAATGAGTAGGAACATTGAGCAAGTTGGTATTTAGGGTTCTCATGATTGGATTCATATTCAATGGCTCTCATATGGCTCTCTTTGGCAAGATTGACAACCTGAGGTGTGGCCACATCCTGGTTTGGCAGGTTCGAACTGTTGATTTCAGTTTCAATTGGTATAAACGAAACTGGAACCAGACCTGATTTTTGGAACTGGAATCAGAGCTCAAATAAAACTTTTGAAGAACCAGAACTGGAATGTCAAGAAGCGGCCAACACTGTTGTGTACCTTCTGAATCCTCTACAAGGAGCTTCACTTATGCCTGCCTTCTTATGACAAACCTGGTCATCTTACATACTACATAAACCCTAACAAAAACCCCATTGTATCCATCGCTCCAATAAACTAACGTATGTCAGGCTGTGACAATTGACGGTGTTTGTTGGGTAGAAGTGCAATTATGGGTGATGCAAAAGAGTGGTTGTCTCTCATGTCATTTCTGCAGACTCTAGCTTTCCTCCCTCCCCCTTTTTCACCCAATCAAGTTTGGTGGGTTTCCTGCCATTTCTCTTAAACAAACCCTCACACAATGTTAAGGTCTGGCGTGGCAGATTATGTCATTTTCTTGATCACATTATATGACATATCTTTCTGTGATTATCATACACCTGTTATAGTGACCAAAATGCGTCTGTTGAACATGACTTTTTCTGAACCATTGGATCTGCCAGTTTTTTTTGGTTCCTCCAAAGTTCCAGTTCACAATCCAATTATGGCCCCACATGCCAAGCATAAAGGATATGTGAAGCAGCTGCCCGTGTTCAACATTGTTGCACAATTGCCCACACGTTATGAAAATGCCAACTTGTTAGGAAAATGTAAAGAACTGGTAGAAGTTTTTGTAGTGTATGTGGAGGGTGCCTTACCAGATCTTTACACCAGGTAAGGACCTCAAATGGGCTGTTTTAAAAATTTGGGTTCCACACTCAGCTTGCACCTCGTGCCTGATCCTCATACCCAGAATGGCCCATTATCGGTCCTTATGCTACAGTTTGTAAGTAGCAATTCCCTACACCTTGCAATGCGTGAACTCTTGCAACATTGGAAAGTGCATCATTAGGAACTTTGGTAAAACTATTTGCTATAATACCTCACTACGTTGTATGTGCGGGTTGCATGCATTCGAAAGACCAGTTGACCATAAGAAGCATCACACTTGATGTGAAGGTTGGGAAGCACAAACGTGGCACCTCAAAAGATGAGACAAGGCTTCTCTCCCCTGCCACATTCGGTTCATCTTCAGAACTTGATTCTGCATACAGCAATCACAACCTGAAAGTCTTCTGAAGCTTTTGCTGCAATTCTCTAGGACTAAAATGTGGTCTTAGTCACCGTGCTATTTGATTTGATGTTTTCAGAGTACCAAATCTTGTAGAACCTCAAAGCTTGCCTAGTGTATATATCAAGGACAATTATCATGCCATATTGCACAGTAGCCACTATGATTGCATAAGGTCCCCCACCAGGGTTGCATGGGACCGTACAAATTTCATAAGCTCTTAATCAAAAGCGATCAGAAAAAAGAATTGGGTGGAAAGAGAAGGGGTCTATCTTTTGACCTTTCAGAATTTACACAATCAGCCTACTAGCATTGTGAAAGATAACTGAGATTCTGAAACGCTCCCAAAACCCTAAACCCTTCTCCTATGTATCAACATGCTAGGAACAGACCAAAGATATTATGATTAACTTGATACTCCATCAGAGCAGCATTTGGAAGACATGATTACCTCAAGATACTATTTATCTTTCCATCCTCAATATGTCCTTGTTTCCAACTTTGTTGCCATTGAGTTAAGGACCTGAGAGCAAACACACACACAATCAGCTGTTTGATTGGTTTATTGCTAAACAAACTCTTTCAACCTCAATCAATTTGCAGAGGGGAAACATGGATTGTGTTTTCACAAGATTGTCGCAGTGTAGAGCCCTGGTGGTAACTATCTCAGTATCCATTACTACAGGAGATTGCTCTACAGGAGATGGGAGTTTCAGAATAGCGAAAAAAAACCCAAGACATCAGGTTGCCATCAGATCCCACTGTGAGTGTGGAGAAAGCTCATTTCCTCCAGTTTGGGACCATTTGAGTAAATATATACACTGAGATCAGAATCTAAGAGTTGAAGAAACATCAATACCCAAGGTATTGTGTCTTGCAATTCTATACCATTATGTAGTTCCATCAAGAGCTTGAAATCTATGTTTCAAAAGGACTAACTGTGTTGCAGTAGTCCATGTGATTTACTGATTTCACACACAGCCATATGCTAACAAAAGCCCACAGAACAGCTTTCATCGAGGGATTGTTAGCACAGTGTATGTACATACATGAATGCACAAGAGAGGAAAACTGAGATTGGGTCTATACACTTACCAGATCCTTCAGTTATGCTGGAAATGTTTCTGTAGTGGACTCCACATGACCCTAGAAGGTAGGGATACCAAACTTTGGCCCACCTTTTCTGGGTGCATCACAATGGCCTCTCTCTACCCTCAAGGCCAGAGCCAACAAACAAGATTGGATTTTTGAGGAATTGATATGTCCAGATTACACGGTTTAGGGTTTGGGTGTAGAAATGTTTCTATAGTGGACTCCTGACGCCACATGACCCAGCTAGAATGCAGGGATACTAAATTTTGGCCCGTGGGTTTCTCTTCTTTTGGTGCATCGCAATGTCTCTATCTTCTTTTGAGAGAGAGTGCCGGTGAAAGAGAAGAACCAGAGAGAGAGAGAGAGAGAGAGAGAGAGAGAGAGTTCTTCTCTTTCTTTTTCTCATGGCGGTGGTGTTGCGAAGGTGTCTCAGTAGCTGGTATCTTCTGCTATCAAGAGAAAGCGTACAACGTCGTAACTCCTATTCTCTTGGCAGCCTCCGGGCTCCACCAGCATACCGAAAGCTCTCTTCTTGTTCTTGTTTCTCTTCTACTTCCAGGAGCCTTGCACATAAGCTTCATCATCGTCGTTGTAGTACAACAAACCCTTCTTTCAGCGATTTCTCTTCACTCTCGGTGTTTCCTGCAGCAACACAGATCAAGGCTGTTGTGAGTGTTTCTAACACACCCATTTTGTCCATCAAATCCTCGGAAACCAAGAACCTAAATTCCTTTAGCGGCAGCAGAAGATGATGTTCTTGTAGAAGAGATATTCTTTGTAGCCAATTCTGCAATCTATTTTGCAATAGGAATGTAATGTGTTTTACAAGAGTAAAGACATGGGTAAAGATCCTCTTTGAAACATGGGTGGTGGTGGGTCTTTACTCTTTGTTACGTATGGAAATCCAAGCTCCTCTGTGGTAGTTTTGCTTACCCAATGCTTGGGTGGGTGGGTGAAGAATCTTGTCTCCAAGGCTTGATTGTCTCCAATGACCCTAAACCCTAAACCCTAAACAAGTGACAAAATGACTGTTTGTGTTGGCAATTTGTTTGGCAGGATGTGGGTAGGGATGTGTGGGCTGAAGTTGAAACCTGGGTGGTTTTTTCGGACCTTCATCTGAGCCGGCGCACATGTGACATATGCATGGAAGTTCTTCAAACAGTGTACGAAGAAGCTGTTGCACAGTATGATAAAAAAAACTCACCCATTTGCAGGAGATTTTGTTTTCAGCCATTTTCTTCCTTGTTCTTTTTGCCTCCAAAGTATGCTGTAAATCAGTAATGAGGATTGCAAGACAATGTTGTCGCTTCAATCAATGGGGCAATGCAGAAAAGCAGGTATCATTTTCTTGGGAGACTTCTGGCATTCAAGAGGAGCACTCCCGGTTGAGCTTCTGAACATGGCAATCCTCAAGCTCCAGACATGGAAATGCCCTGCTATTTTCATTCCTGGAAATCATGACCAGGTAGGTAGGTATGTTCCCTCTATCAGATTTGTCAACAAGTGTTTTTTAAATATTTAAATAAAAAAATTCAGATGGTAAATTGCTCTCCCTGTCCTCCTCCCCATTTTTTCACATCAGGGTTTAGGGTTTAGGTGGCAGTTTTTTTTCAGTCTTTCAACATGGAAAAATTCTCTGAACTGATGAGGATGGGACTCACTCTCTAGTAGTACAGCTGCGCTGTTCACATTTTGCTTGTTTTTATTAGTCAAGCTGTTTAATGTGTTTTCTTGTGCAGGTGAATGTGGGAGGGGAAATCCATGCACTTCAAGTGCTGGAAGCAGCCAATCCGTTCATCAAGGTTCTGTCAAGTCCAGTTGAGTACCTGGGAGCGTTGTGGTTGCCATTTCGGCGTGACCACAATCTTATCAAGGAGGCCGTGCAGCAGTCTGGTTCAATTAAAGCCATCTTTGGCCACTTGGATGTGGTCAGCTTGTCTTTCCATGCAATCTTGACTCCGACATTTTTTATCCTTTGCCTAGAGCATGCATATCTGTATGAAAACCTTTAGGGTTTTTTCTGCCAGATATCTGCAGAAAAACCCTAATATAGGTAGTTCTGGAGGTTGTGTGATTTGCAGATACATGCTATAATCTAGATTTGAAGTTGTAAAACTTCTCAAAGAAAATGTGGCTCAAATGTGCCTAATTAAACATTTTTTGCTGGAACTCAGATTGTGGGTATTGTTGAAATGAGTCCTCTTTTACCATGAGAGTTAGGCTTTGTTCATTGATCTCTTTTTTGGGTTGGGTTCAAGGTGGGAGCATTTCTGAATGAGGCTTGCCAAGCAAAGGAGGGAATAGAGGCATCAATTTTCCCAACACACTTGCCTGTGTATACCGGCCATTACCATAAGGCACATGTGGTAGAAGGCACTCAAATTGAGTACATAGGTTCACCTTATCAAGTCTCTGCAGGCGAGAGTGAGCAAACCAAGCACTTCCTTGTTCTCAACAGGCATTGGCAGGCAGGTTTTCCATACTGATGTTTGATCTCATATTCTTCCCAAACTTGTGATTTCACTGCAGTCTTGAAACAAATCCTTGCTTTCTTGACTTCCACTTCTTGTTGTGCAGAAAATTGGAGAAATCCCTGTGAATATAGGTCCACGGCATTTTAGCATTGTGCAAACTGAGGAATCATCTCACGAGATTGTCAAGTGTGCTCGGGCTGGTGATCGAATTCGCTGGCATGTTTCCTCCAATACTTTTGATGATTCAGTCAAATCACAACTGGTATGTGATAACCCTCAAATGCTCCAGGCATCCTTTAAGCTTCAGTTGTTTTCTTTTGTGAGTTTTGATTGTCTGGGGATATGCTGGGACTATGGATGATCATGAGGAGGCTGTAACATAGTGTCAAACTGGGAATTCTGTGCACTACCACCATGTTTGAGCCATGATTTGTGTTGCAGGAAGAACTTCAAACTAGGGGAGTGCTAGTTGACCTTGTTTTTCCGATTGTCACCTTCAGGCAACGCATCAAGGAGGCTGAGCACCTGGTTTGATTTTCTTCCCTCTAGGAATTTTCCATTTGCTGCATGATCCCAAATTTGTGAGGTAGGTAGGTTGGTGACCATCTAAAAGAGGGCTTAGCCAAATTTGGCTACAGGTTAGAGAGGAAAGTAGAAAACTCTTAGGAATCCTGCTATATGTTGGCAACATTCTAGAATGTATTGTCTAAATATGGTGACATGGGCCCATTTTTCCAAAAAAAAAGCCCTTTGCACCATTCACAACTCCTTTTTATTTGTTGCTAGAATGCAAAATTTTGCCAATTTTTTTCTTTACTGGTTTGGACTTCATCTAGTGGATAAAGATGCTTGGTTTTGACCTTATTCATCTTGTGATCATATTAGGATGCATATGGATTATTTGAGCTTTATGCAAAAAGTGTGGAAATGAGCAAAGATGTTACAAGGATGGCTATTGACATACTTCACAGCTTGGACCTTCCTGCTAAACTTATTCAAAGGCGTCAAGGTGTGTTTTCCTTACTGCATCATTCTTTATGTGTTCTCACTTCAGTAATGTATTCTACTCATCACGTGTGGGAATTTTCTGGAGTGGTGCTTTCTTTTATATCTTCCTGAATTTTTAACTCATTTGGATGTTTGGGTGTTTTTTCTTTAACAGTGGATTGCAAACTAGAGAGCGTTGAAATTGAAGCCTTTGGGGCATTCTTGGGGCCTGTGAAATATCCCCTCACAGACAGAGGCGTCCGAATAGTCTCGGGAAAGAATCTTGATTCCATGGGGGCAGACAGCAATGGTGCTGGGAAAAGCACTCTTGTAATGGCTCCTCTTTGGGCTCTCACAGGTAGACACACAAGTTTCCATTTTCTACCAACAGTTAAAAAGTAAAGTATGGTTTCAGAAGGCTTTGGGAGTTAACTCTCCTGTTGGGCTTAGGATTTGTGAACATTTGCACTGGGTCTCACATGAAGCAGAATGTGGGTGCAGGTTCAACAGATGTGCGACCTGACTCGGTGCGTGGGTTAACTGCTTCAGAGGTGGTGCATCACAGTGCCAAGCAGGCACGTGTACGGGTGGATGGAACGATCAACGGGATATCTTTTACAGTGGAGCGGAGAGCTGGCAGGTCAGTGAAATAGTACTAGAGATACTTATCTATATACCCATGATCAATGGGTATATACTTATGGCATTTTCTGAAAAGGATCTTTGCATTTGTTTTGCTTATGGCATTTCAAGTGGACCCACAGGAGATCAGGACTGAAGTTCATATTGGATGGAGAGGATCAAACTTGTCAGGAAATCCGAATGACCCAAAACCGCCTCAATGAACTCATGTAATCTTTCTCATCTTTTTTGCATATCTGTGTGGTTCTTGTTCTTTTGTGATGGGTGGGGATTTTCATCTTTCTATTCTTTTCCAATTTTCAGTAGTATTCTGCTATCAAGGATTTCACCGAAACCCAAAACCCTTCCAAAAGTACTATCTGGGACTGCTGGTCGGTGTGTCCTTGGAAAAGAAGCATGCCCAGGATTATTAGGCAGGAGAGGGTTTCATAAACACCTTACATTTGGGGTGAAGCTCTCATCTCAGCAAATGATGGATCAAGATGGAACTGATTGGCATTTCCTCAATATTGCAGAGACACCTCTGTACTATACCGAACAGTGTTCCATGGACAGCATGGTGGTGGAGGGTTGCTGGATGCTTCGGACAAGGAGTTCAAGGTTTGTAGCATTAATCACTAGATGGGTTGAGTGTCTAGATTGGAGCTAGGTTGTTTACATACATCACTATATTTTGCTGCAACATGGAAAGCATGAATCAAATGATGTCAAAGAGAGAGACACAAACTAGTCATGAGGTGTTTTGTTGCAGGAGGAATTGAGCAAGTTCATGGCAATGGAGGTGTGGGCAGCTGCAAAAGAACACAGTGCAAAAGCACTTCGCAATAAGCGTACAGATGTGGAGCGCCTTGAGGGTGCATTGCAACAGTTGGCTGAACAACACCAACATTTGAAGATGAAGGTTATATCCTAAAACCTTTCTCTTTGAGTTCCAAGCAATGAAACAGGTCCCCAGTTTCAGTTTAAGTAACAAATCTTCCTTTGACAAGAACAGGTGCATAATAAACCCTAAACCCTAAACCCTATGGATAGCATAGTTGGAACACTGTTCAGTAATGAGAGGACTTATTACCAGACAATAAAAGAATTTGCAGTGTGAATGCAGATGACCGAGCACAAGCAGCAGTCACAAGAATGGGACACTCTCAGGTGCAGAGTTTTACTGATGTCAGGCAAAGCAAAACTGTTGTCTTTGCAGAGCTCTATTTTAAAGATTCTCTGGGCCTGGGTACTTGCCTCCTTGAACAAGTCCTCAAGATATATATATGTTTGTGAGTATACAGGGGTGAACAAGTCACAAAATGTGAAGCAGAGCTGTACTCTGAGGAACAGAAGCTACATGGAGCAATGGCAGATTGTGCACACCTGTATGGACAGGTTGCATCTGCTGTGTCAATTTGGGGGCTTTTAGGGAAGGAGCTTCAACAAACACTTGAAGATGGAATGGGTTCTTCTTGGCCAGGGCTTGATCAGCAAGCTGCTGGGAGTTCCAAGAAAGCTGATGCACAGCTCTTTGAAACTCTCTTACAGAAACAGACAGAGTTGTCTCACAAGGTGACAATCCTTTACAGGATAGGTAGGATGACAAGCCTTTAGATTCAACTGGATAGATGCAATTGGGTCTAGTTGAGTTCTCAGGGGGTGCAAGCACAGTCTCACAACATAAACCCTAAAACTTGTGAACATGAGAGATATGGGTGGTCCCTCAGAAGCCTTCATCGTTAACTAGGATAAGCAGTCCATGTTTGTGGTAAATTGAAATTGCTTATTCTCACCCAATAGTTCGGCAAGAAGCTACTTGCAGCTGTCCTCTTTGGTTTACAGTCTTTTGTGTGTAAATTGTGATGTGGTTTGTGGGTGGGCTCAGGTGAGTAGTGCAAAATCTATGACCATAAAGAGGAAGGCAATGCTGGATGATTTTCAAAAGAATGTAGCAGGGTCACAAGTTTGTGACAAGTGCTTGCAACCCATTGATTCTGCCCATTCATCCCAAAGCCTGTTGAAACTTCAGGCTGACTATGATCTCGCCGAGAAAGAACACCAACTTTTGTCAAAGGTAAAGTTCCATGTCATGCACCTCAAAATTTGAACTTAATGGGAATGTGGTGAGTACTTTTAGCCTCCCAAGGTTCAGAAGCTCATCAATTACTTACAATGATCCTGGCTCTTAAGAGTGTTTGCAGATCCTGAATGCATCCAGGATATGAAAAGTCCCCATTCAGAAGTTGGGTGGTCTTCACATCTAACACAGTTGAAAAATACTTAGGTTAGCTTCGGATTGGGTAATGATTTTGCTCAATCTCAGATCACAAGGAACACAATCTCTTACCATTAAAGCACAAATCTCTGCTTAGGGTTAAGCATGGAACAACAGATGCTTGATATGTTTTCTTCAGTAGCCTTTAGGGTTTAGGGTTTAGTACAATTCTTTGTGAAGTGTGGCAGAATTGGCTGTATAAGGTTTGAGGTAGTCTAGAGGAAATATTGTCTACAGGTGAGATTGGGTCTTAATGGCTAGGATCTGAATATTCACCAGACAGCACCTAATCCACTTTGTGCCCATAAACCCTAAACCCTAAACCCAAAGCATCAAGGAATAACCCTGAATTTTGAACCTTGGGTATTTGATGTGAGTAGGAGCACCAGCTGAGTGAGTTGGAGGTGAAGCATGAACGAACTGTCATGGAGAGGAGAACTGCAGAGCTGGAGGAAGCTCAGGCTCTGTTCAAATCGATGTCTGTTAAGCTACTTGCGCAGGTTTGTTTTTTCAAAAGAGTCTGCTGAGAAGATTTGAATTCTTGGGTGATGAGATCCTTGCTCAATTATTGACACTGTTGCTCCCAACTGCTCTTCAGCTTAGTCAATGTGTTTCTTAAAATGCAGCTGAACAAAGTTCAACAACATGTATCAGCTGCACAAGTGGTGTTGAATAGCACTGCGGAAGCTCTTCTTTCAGCACCGGAGACTGCAGCTTTTCTCAGTCCTCAACAGGACTGGTCAGGAGGAGTTCAGTCATTGAGTGGCACCAGCAAAGGGTTCAAAGATTACACCCCAGAGAAAGATTTTGCTTCTATGGAGAGGGATTTTTTGAATCTTATTCAGCAGCTAGAATCTAAATTGAACAGTGGAAAGTCTTGGAGAAAAAAAGTGGAGGGGCTCAGGAGTAAGTGCAACGAGGTAAAGAACAGGAAGAACCCATATGAGCCAGAGTATGAAGTCATTTCCAGATTATATGCCAAGGCTGAATCTGACATCTTGGAGAAGGAGTCACGGCTTTGCCTTTCAAGACAGGAGACTGAGTGGCTTAAAGAGATTGATACAAGCTTTGGCTTGACTGGAGTTCAGGTAAGTCTTCCTTGTTTTTCCTAAATAAAGTATGCTGGAGGCTTAACCTAAACCCTAAACCTGGACTGGAAATTCATGATCTGAAAGTTTTGGGTTTTGAAGGAGAAGCTAGTTCCACCCACTATCTCATACCAAGCAGTAAGGACTGTCTTTGGCAAGGCTGTTTTACATTGATAGAATCTAGGAACTGGGAAAAGTATCCTTTTTTTGAAGCATCGAATAAAAATCAGTTGGTTTGCAGAGTTACATACTGGAGGGAGCTCTGGCAGATGTACAAGAGAGAACTGCCAGGTATTTGGAAATGCTTTCGGGTGGTTCCTTGGGACTTCTACTGCGACCCACCAAGCTGACCAAAAGTAGTAAGGTGAGTGTGGAAGCTATCGACAAAATTGCAGTGGTGCGCCTTTCAAATGGTATGCTTGAGAATCGCACTCTCCGTCAACTCAGTGGGGGTGAACGCAGGCGACTGGTGAGTTCCTTTATCCATGTGTCTCCCTATTTTTTTCCTCAGTGGTTAGCACAAAAGGAGGAAGATCTGGACCCTGTGCCTTGAAAAATTGGGGTCCCAGAGCAAACTATTAACAGTGCAGATTTTTGTGGAGGAATCAAGACATTTCCTGTTCTGTTTGCTTTGCACTCCTTGTCTGCTTGATTTATCAAGGACACTATATTGTGCATGTGATGCTGCTGGTCATGAGAGCTTATGAGGATTGTGAGTAGTGAACAGAGAGGGGAGTAAAGCTTAAGGGGTGGTTGGGAGTTGCAGGCTTTGGCATTGGCACTAGGATATGCAGATTTTGTCTCACAAAAGGGGGGACTTCAGTGCAATCTCCTTGTTCTTGATGAAGTTTTGCAGGTATCCTCTCCAACCTATCCCCTTTTTATTTGTTCATGCAATGTGGTATGTTGGAGAGTATTGACAGACATGCAAACAACATTAGTGACTTGGTGGTGACACAGGGTTAGCTCTAAGAGTGCTACCTGATGACACTAAACCCTAAACTTATTCCAAATCTCATAATCCATCATGTTCTTAAGGGACGGAAAATGAGGAACAATGCAAATATCATAGTTGGTGTGAAGTTCATGTGGTGGGTGGGTGGGAGGGATTGCAGCATTTAGACGGAGAGGGACAAGCACGGGTGGTGATGATACTCAAGGGTTTACCACAGAGCACAGTGCTAGTAGTATCACAAGCACACAGCTTGTTGGCAGGTACATTTGACCTTGTAGATTGGGTAATCAAACAGCATGACACTGCAACTGTAGAGCTTGCAGAAGTGTACATGGGCTAGCAAATGTGCGTAGCCATGAAGGTTGTTCCTACAAGATTACCTCTAGAATACATGGTAAAGCCCAAAAGCAATTTTAGCACTTTAATTATTGAATTCACAGACACACAAGTGCAGAGAATAGTTAGAATTGCTGCTGCTGCAGCTTAGCTTATCTGTGTTCTATTTAGAATGTTTGTCCAGTTACTGTTACCCGCTACTGATTATTGGCAATATTTATTGGAATGTTTGTAGTATTGATGGAAATGTGGGAACGGGCAACCCAAGCTTGAATATCTCAAATTTCAAAACTTTCCAATGCAATTGCACATTGTTACATGGTTTCAATCATAAAATCTTCTAGATCAACATCATCTTACTCTTCTTCCTAATGTTTGCTTTTCTAAATTGAACATGAAAACATAAAAATGGAGGTGTGACAACATTCACTTGTATAGTTGGAAGCTGAAATTGCATGTTGAAATTCTTTAACAACCTAATTTCTTGGGCAACCTCTGCAAATTGTGTTCATCATACTTTTGACATCTATCCATGTATGAAGAAGTCATGTGCAAAGATTTGGCATTAAGATTGACATTTAGAATCAACTTTAGGGTTTTCACTTATTTCAAGTGGGCTTTGATTGTTGAATAGGTCAAGGAATAGAATTCCTCTATGAGTGCATACTTGAATGGATGTTGGAGGATGTGGCATAGTGAAAATTGGGTTATATAAATTCAAATACCTTGTCTATTTATAAAGGTTTTCAAAATAAAGAAAAAGGACTTAACTCATTTTAAATAAAATTCATCTCCAAAGGAATAATCAAATATCTTATTTAGAGTTGACATCATTTTCATGAAAACATGAATGAGCCCATGTGATGCCTTCTTTTATAACATCCTTTGATTATGTAGCCTTAGTTGTGTTTCATCCATTACTAAGTTATAATGGGTTTTCAATGGATGGTGCATTGGAGTGTGTTTTGTCACATAAACTAGTTCCTTGGTAACCTATTGTGTAGACCTAATCCTAGGTCCCCTTCCTTTGCTAAGTAACTACTATGTAAGTGGGTTAGTGTAATATGTAGCTTGGTGGGGAATGTAAGTGGTTATTAATTGTAGGCAGGTAAATAAAGCATTTGAGGGTTCTTAGGTAAGTAGATGCATGTGGAAGGTTAAGGTGTGGCTAACCACAGTGGTTAGGTTGAGACGTGGATACAATGAAGAACAATTTTCTATCAACTCATCCATCCTGGATGGTTTGTTGGTGGGTGTTGTTGTTTGGCCCTATTTCACCCAACGAAATCAATTATAAAACCTCACATCCATGCAAAAAGTGAGTGTCAAACCTTTGCTTATGTCTTTGAAATCATTAGGTATTATAATAACAAAATTTGAAAGGAACCAATGAAAGGAAATCATCCTTCATTTAATTTCAATGTTCTTTCTACACATTAATTGCAATTTGATTGCTTATGTGAAAAGTTGTGAAAAGTCATGTGAAAATCAAAAAGCCAAAAAAATTGTGATGCAAGGTGCAAGATAAAACGCAAGGAGATGCTCCGAGAAATCTATGCTAATTTAACAAACAGCCTTGTGGAAAACAAGTTCATTTTTTGGATCAACACTAACTTAAAGGCATTTTATATGAGGGTCCAAGGGGGAAGGTCCAACAAAATGGAGCAATCCTATTATTGAGAACCATAAATTGGACTTAGGGCCTTTAGATGAGGACTTGAAACTAATTCAAGCCAATTTGCGGTGACATCTACATGGCATCATTTTAGAGTAGAATTCTATTAACCTGAACCAAAAAAATGATGCTAAAAGGAGAGCTCAAGGTTTGGAGAAACAAGATGGAAGCTAGGGCCCAAGCTTGTTTTTTTCATTGTTTTCTTCCATTTGTTTTTCAAGTTGAATTGTGCAAGAATCGAAAAGACATTTTGTGGTTGAAAACATTGTTGACAGCACAATCATCATTCCATTTTTAGTGCATCTAGTGTTAATCCACACAAGGTTGTTGCTTGAAGGAATGCATTTTTAGCTTTTGCAAGTGCAAAAAATGAAAATGTTTTAAAAATGAGGACAAAAAGTTTTTGTTCATGGAAGGTTGAAGCACCCATTTTCACAAGTTGAAGGAGATTTAGATTTATTAGAAATCTCTAAATTTGTTCCCCTTCCTCCAAAAAAATTAATAAGGAAGAAAACAATTGTAGTTATGATCAAAGAGAAAGATGAGGAAAACAATAAGGTTGGAAAAGATTGGATGGATAGTGAAATATTACATTTGATGGCACTATGAAGAGAAATGGAGCTTGAATTTGCAAAAAATGTGAAGAAACAAAGTGAATTCCAAGTTACTTGAAATCCTAGTTGTGTTTGTTTTGATACAAGATTTCTTTTTAAGATATGAAACCTATTATTTTTAGATTTGAAATGCGAATGGAATGAAAATTTTTGAAAGAAAAAGAAAAAAACTCAATGCATTGCCACACTTAAAACTATAATTACCAATATCTTGTGGTTATACTCATCCATTATGTGTAGTAAGAATAAAAAACAAGGGGAAAAAATGAGAAAAATGAACATAGAAAAAAAATGTCAACCTAATCCTCTTTCACAGTGAATCCCACATTTTTACCAATTGGACCCTAGTATATTAATACCATTGTTTCCACTGTTGTTGACAACTTCAAAAAGCTACCCACAACAATAGAAAGGAATTGTGATTGTTCCTTGTCATCACCATCACATGTACTTACTACCAGTGTGGGGTGGGTATGAAGTCTAGAGAGAAAAACCCATTGGTTATTTGAAGGGGTATATACATATATATTAAATGGAGGTGAACTTGGAAAAGACTAGGACCTAAATCATACCTGGTTATTATAAAATTCATAGACTTGCCTCACCTTCACACTTAGCACACCCAAATTTCTCATTATGATAACCATAACTGACCCTTGAAAAAATGCATGGCTAGGTATTTATGTAATAATTGAGTCACCTTCATAACCGCACCTAACACCTAATAAAATATAGGGTTGATTTTTTATGCAACAACCAATTTAAATTTGGTTAATATTGGAGTGAGGGTATGAGTTTATAGTTTTAGTTTTTAGGTTTAAGGTTTGAGGATGAAAAACAAAAAAACACTTGACAACATTAGTAGTCAAGAGGTAGCCTTTCTTTTCAATTAAATGATTATGTTACTAAGCGTTGAGTGCATTGTTGGTGATTGTCACATCAATGAACACAAGTGATAGCGATCAACAACATTGTTGGCGATTAGTGACAAAAGACCAATGTTAAAGTCCATCTTGTTACAAGCTACAAACAACATTCAAGAAAATAAGAGTGAGTAAACAAAAAACATAGATTTTAAGCTTATGTTCTAAGGATTGAGGTTGGGATGCGCTCTCAAGTCTAAATTTATTTTGAAGTTTTTTTCTTTTAAAGTTGTTGAAAGAATAGTTTGATTTTTTTCATGTTGCCTTCCTCAATTCTTTTGCAAGTTAATTGTTCATTTTCGAGCATTTTTCATCAAATGCTTCAATTCAAGTTTGGATATTGATTTAAAGTTTATGTGTAGTGTTGCTCATCTGCTATGGAATTTGATTCTTGGTTTATATGTTGTGTGTTGGTTTATTCTAGAGTTTAATTTTCAAGCAAGCTTCAAGTTCAACATTGTTTGTGTGTTGTGTGTTTGTTTGCTTCATCAATTGTTGCGGGTTTTGAACTACAATTTGATTCTCAAGCGAGCTTCAAGTACAACATTGTTTGTGTGTTGTGTGTTCATTTATTTTGTTGATTGTTGCGAAAGCTACAACAAGTTCATGAAGCGAAAACTACATTAAACAAATGAGGCGGAAGCTACAAGTTGCAACAAGTTCATTAAGACTTTAAGTTTTTTTGAAGTTTTTTTGCTTGCCCCTAAACCCTTAACCTTGTGTTTTGAGTTTCAACTTCTAATGTTGGGTTTTCTTTCTAAAGTTTGATTATTAGCAAGTTTTTTATTTCACTTTTTCTTGAGTTCAATTCTCAAGCAAGTTCATCATTGGGTTGTATGTTGCAACACATTCATTAGCATGTTTTTTCCTTTGTTTCCCTAAACAAGCTACACCTTCCAAACATTTAAATTATCTTGTTTTGTGCTTTTAATTATCTTCCTAGGTTTTTTGTGTCCATCTTGGAATCTCCAAATGATCTAATTGCAGATCTTATTTTCAATCTTTCACACATTATTTTTGCAAGTTTTGCCAACAACAACATGGAAGGTGAAGTTGTTAAAGTTGTAGAGGTTGCAAAACATGCAACTGAAAGCATTTTGCTCTAAAAAAGTAATTGAAGGATTTGAAGAAACAATGTGTGGCATGGAAACCACACAACCACAATTCAATCATTTGGGCTTTTTATCAAATGAACAATAACCAACCTATTGATTTTACCCAAAACCAAATCATGCAAAGTATTGTTTGTCACCACCAAATAGTTAACCTTGAAATCCTAGCCTTACACACTAGAAGTCAAAAAGGGTTCATAGCATACCACAAATCCAATGGCATAACTGTCATGAAAAAACACATTTAGGTGGAACATAACTTGTTAAAGAGGTATGTGGAAGAAATTAATAAATAGCCTAGACCTGCTCTTGTATGTTAATCATTCACTAAGCACCCATGTATTACCTCGAGTGCAATCTTTGGATTCTTTTCATCCACAAACCAATTTAGAAAAGATAATGATACACAAGTTGGATTCTTGGAAGATGTAATGTTATGTCATTAAAGGTTTTTGCCCATGAGGACAATTGATTTTTTAAATTATTATATGGCTTATAAGTTATGCCCAAGGGTGGTCTTCCCATCAAAAAAGGTTTTTGTGGAAAAGGTTTTGCTAGCCTTGGTGGAAAAGCCTTTGGTTACATATGTGCAACCTGCATTAGTTAGTTGCATGTTTGCCACATGCACTTTTGATTTATGGATGTTTGTAGGAGTGTTGTGATTGTCAACTTTTTGTTTAACAATTAGGACCTAAGCATGTGACAATTGGCTTGTTTGAGGCCATTGCCACTAACGATGTAGCCATGGTTCCTAAGCTACGGGAACTTTTTGACAAGTTTTCCTTCATTGATAAGATTCTTGCATATGTCAAGGATGAGGGGGCTAATTTGCAATCTTGTGCAATAACTCTTACTTTTATGGCGATGTGTAAGACTTTGGGTATGCTAGAACCATTTCAACTCTTACTTTGGACATGCCTTATCTAAGGTCTACCAATATGCAACAATAGACGAAAAAGTGGCTCATGGATTATCCACTACATCTGTAAAGAATGCAGAAGCTAATATCCAAAAATGTATTACTTAATCAAAAAAATCTGAGAAGGGAAAACAAGTTTGGGAGTAAGCATGCATTTAGATTGAAACCCAAGAAATTAAGTGCATGCCTATGAAGACTAGGTATGTTTCATGCCCATTTTTAAAAATATTTTTTGTTCAATTTCTTTGTTTATTTTTTGTAATGTTTTAATATTTTGTTCTTTCTATTTTTTCTGTTTTTAAAAAAATGTTTTTGTGATGTCTTGCATCCTAAATTTGTAGCAAGGGCTTTTGTGTTTGTTTTTTTGTTGTAGGTTTGCAAGTCAAGTTTTACTCTTCCAAAATGCATTAACCATTTGAGGTGCTATTGCCCTATGTTATAGTAGACAAACAATGGTTTTACAAAGCCACATACCTTCTCCTAGGACTTGGGTAGTTTGTGAAGTTATTGTGAAGGGTTTGAATCCTATTGTGACTAGTTGTGTTCTCAACTAGAGTTGGGGGCATTGGCTTCTTGGAGATGCTATATAGTATATAATTTCTACATATTGTGAGCTTCACCAAGATGTTGCATCTACGATTGTTCTTGATAGCTTGGCAGACCTAGAAGTGTTTATTTTTTATCAAGAATTGGAAGTGCTTGTTTCTCACATTAAGCAATAGGTGTTGGATGTCATGGACCCTTTCCTTTCTTTTTTACATGCAATTGAAAAAAAGAAGGGTCATAATATTTTTGCATTAATGTTAGATCCCATAATTAAATCCATGCATCTTGTGAGAACTTATATGGGTTGTGAGAATGCAACAATTTTGGTTGCTACATATGATGAATAGGTGTTGGTGCCTTTGCTAGTGAAGGTCTACAAGTCATCATTTCCATTTGTTGAAGAATCTCAAGCATCTCCCTAGATGGTGGCAATCTCGGAGATCTATTTCACACCATTAACACAATTGCAAATACATGGATAAAGATTGTTGGAAGATAACTTTATGGTTATTGTCCATATCCAATTGATGCAAACATTTGCAAATGTGCCTCGATTTCATGGTAGATCAAAGAACACCAGTTTTCAATAGTTGCTAACTTGGCAAAACAAATCTTGGGCATCCAAGTTAGCCAAATTGAAATAGAATGACTGTTTTCAATTGTTGGCATTCTCACCACATTTCATAGATGTTGCCTTTAGACAAAAAACCTTGACAAGTTGATCTTTTGTCAACAAGAAGTGGCCTTCTAACCCATGCATTGGGTGCCCCAAGTTCTATGATCTTCCATCTGCATGTGAGGCTGAAGCAATTCTGATGGAAGAATTAGATGTTGAATTTGAAGCATGAAGAAATTGGTGTGATCTTGTGATTGGTAATAGTAGCATTTGAGTGATTCTTGTGATGACTTTTATGGATAATCATCATGGGTGTGTGTTGTATCCATTTTTTATCCACTACAGAGGGTTAGGCTTTTCATAAAATAACATGTAATTTAGCTTTTTACAGAGTAACATACATGATGACAAATTGTAATGCTTCTTAATTAAAAAAAATGGATAGACAAAATAATGACAAATCCTAGGTTCCAAAGCTCTCCAAGTTCTGCTTATATAATAAGCATGATGATATCTTGGATTAAAAAAAGCTCTAAGAGTGGGGCATTGTGAAAGTCTGATCCACTTACCTGTTTAAAAAATGAATGGAGCAAAACAAAAATGTGTATTGCAATTTTGCTTTAAAACTGCCCTGAAAGACTTTTTGCTCTACCAGTTTGCTCTTGTTTTTGCTCTACTAGTTTGCTCTTGTTTTGCTCTTCTGATCTTGTGTCTTTAGGTGCTAGCAATTGGTCTAGAATGCAGATATTTTGGTATTCTGAAACTAGTATCAAGGTTCTATTAAAAAAAACCCAAAGAACCGGGGTTCAATCAAAGAACCCCCAAACATTAAAAAATGTTCCCATACTGGTATTTGTCAAAGAACCTAAAGACCGTAACAATCTGGGGACAATATGTGTACAAAGGGTTTTGTCAAATCACCATGACATATAACCCCTCCGCCCCGCACTGCCTTACTAGCCTACCCTGGACCAAAACTCAGACCAAGAAATTTTAAGAACCCATTTTGCATGATTTCAGCATTCATGCTTTCATAAGAGTGTGAATGTAGCAGGCAAGAAGAATATGAGACTTGAGCTGCTGCTGAGCTGAGAATGATGAAAAGTGTAAGAAGAAGAATTGTCCAGAGTAAAGTACCTGACTTTCCCTATGAAGTCAAGGAGTCCTGCCAACTGCTTATGGGCCCCCCTCCCCTCAAAGTTCAATGCCAAAGATCATACCCTTGTCCCTTCTGTGTACACATGAAGCTGACTTGGAGAAAATTTTCTAGTGCATTTGGAGGGCCCCTTAAATTGATAAATAACTTTGGCTACTTGGTCCTTATGAGTGGGTGGTGGGATCTTAGACCAAATTTGTAAGATCCCTCCCACCCACTCACTCTTAAGGAGTAGGTGTAAGAATCCTACTCCGTGGCACACACTACTTACTTACTTACACCTTGTGATCTATGTATGTTAGTGTAGGGTAATATGCCCCAGGAACAACAGAGCATTACACTTGTGAATTGAGGGCAGGGTAGAGCCCGAGGTCTAATGGGTGTGGTGATGATGCCATGTGTGGAGAGGGCATTACCTGGCATAGTTTGACCGGTTAGTAGTATGTTTTTTCATAGTATCTTTTGCCTACTAGTGCTTTGAAATTGAACATTCCCACGAGGCTCCTTAGTTTTTGGAATCAATCCTTTACGACCTTGGTAAAGCTTTACCGTACACATTGAACATGATCGATAAAATTTCCTTCATGTATTTGGAAGCCCATTGATAGGTATTTCTTTCTCCTTTCCAATTGGAAGAAAAGGAAAGGGGGAAAAAGAAAAAGAAAAAGAAAAAAAAGAAGAGAGAATAATTTCTTTAGTTCTGACAACAGTTGTGTTTTGGTCCTTTTAAAAAAAAATTGTCAATCTAAAATTCAACTCACAATGACCCCACTCCTTACAAGGTTTCCTTTTGGCAAAAAAGGCCAACAGAATTTGACAGCAAACCAAGGTTGAAAAACTGCTTGTTGACATTTGTGCACATTTCCTGTGCTCTCTAACTTTTCTCACCCAAAAGAGAACAACTTTCACCCAACTTGTTCAAAGATATCTACAAAGTAAGGAAAACACAAGCACCAGAACCCCCCCTCCCTTTGCATTGTGGCATAGGTGGCAAAATAATTGAAAGTCTGGATGCATAGATGGCAATATGCAGATGAATGCAATCCAAAAATTTCTGGCATCTTTTCATTATAATCATGGTGTGTGTACTTGGGCGGCGACATAGTTAGTTTCCAAAAACTTCAACGGAGTTCATCCTAGACTAGATATGGTGACATTTGGTAAGTTTTTTTCTCTGTGAGTCATCATGGCAATCCAATGAAGGGCGAAATTTGGCCTTCATTCGCCAGATAAAAAAACTCTGATACTGGACAATTAGAGTTATCCATAAAGTCACCCTGTCTTTACCCTCTCTCTCACCCATTATCCCCTCTGTTTTTATCCCCTCTTTCAGTGGTATCATCCGCAAAGTAATGAAATTCTATTAAATCTCAGCATGAAATGCTGAAACTCAGCATTTAATGCACAAGGTTCGAGAGTAATTATAATAGTCCTATACTTAGGAGCGCTGAAAATATATGTAGCAGTAGTGGAGGCGCTCAGGCAAAAGGAAAGACAGGATGAAACTCAATTTACCACCAAAATTGGTGGAAAAACTAGTTTGGGTCCCAGTTATTTCGTTTTGTAAAATTTTCATTCCCAATTACACGTTTGTTGCCCTATTCTGTCGAAACTGGCTGTTCTCACCCCATAATTGTGTGATTTTACGGATAACTCTACTGAGTCCAAATCTGTTGAAGTTTATAGTACAAATTGCATTCACTTTTGTTTTCCAACCCCACCACAGACAGATTGACTTTTATAACTGACTCCACAGCAATTTACATTGGAATGTGAAACTAACTCTGAAATAATCCTGCCATGAGTAGTAGGTAAGTGGTTGATGCCTTGGGTGAACCAGGAGCAGCACCCACACTAGTACCTTCACCTTTTTGAGTGAGGCACTTGTAGTGGCCATATCAAGCCCCAAAAAATGATGGATTTGGACTCAGAGTCCCTAACTTAGTCTAAGCATGGGATGGGATAGTTACAATATTTAGAAGCAGTTGTGGGTGCTGGTTTACCCTGCCTTGGTGGTTGATGAGTGGTGTTTAGGGTTTAGGGTTTAGGGTTCACCCTGCCTTGGTGGTTGATGAGTGGTGTTGATGCAACTCCAAAGCAGGCCTCTAGAGTACGGTTGTATACCCAGTATAAAATGGTTTACAATACTAAAAATCCCATGGAACATTGAGTTTAGATTATAGAAGAGAGTTCTACATACCATATCTACAACTAATAATTTGCAGATTTTTTTTGAAACACTTTGTGGCACCAATCTGAAAATTTTCAAGATTTTTGATAGTTTATAGAATAATACAGGGTATAAAAGATTTTCCTATTTTGGAGTACTAGCTTAATTGACAACACTACTACTCTGTGCACTCCAGGGGTACAAGGTTCAATTTTTAGGGTATTTTTTTTTCTTTTCCAGACTTACCCTGTTACCTATCTGAACATCAGTTGCTTAAGCAACTATGGTAGTTTATAGGCAATCTAATCAGCAGGTTACATATAGTTCATGTGCATTTTCTCCTATGCTACATCCACACATGATTTAACGTTGCAAATTTCTCAAGTTAGAGTGTGTCCAGCGGTGTAGCAAAATATATTATTCACATCCAAGTTTAGTTATTTATTTATTTTCAACCCCTCCTAAAAAACTAAAATTGTCGCAGGCACAACGGAAACTTAACGACAAGATTTTCGAACCACAAGAACAAAGATGAGCCTAGTTCTAATATCAAGCCATGGAATAAGAAAATCAAAAGAAAAAACATGATATGTGCACAATGTGAATGTAAAGAACACTTCATTAAAAAAACATGACAATAATAGAACAATATCATGACAAAGATATGTACCCAAAATTGGTGTTGAACAAATTGAAGTTAATATGAGATTCTACTTTTATTTATACCCATTATGCATCTATCTCAAAAAACTTTCAACTTACATGTGACCCATGTTCATCCATGTGTGATCCATGTGCACCAATGTGTGACCATATCCATCCATGTGCGAACTAATAGTGAATTATGAATTAATTAAGAGTGTATTAAAAGTTAAGTGAAAGCTAACTAAAAATTAATGAAGAGTGAATTGAAACTAAACTAAAAATAAATTACAAGTCATGGATCAACATTCATATAAATGAATTCCATGGTGTTAGCATCCATGACAAAAACTAGGTCTGTAAATAGGTGAAAAACTATTAATAGCAAACTAGTTGGACCAATCATTATTATTGGCCAATTAGAAACAAGGAACAACAATTAGATCATATTTGTTATGGTTTTCGTTGGCAAGTGTTAGGCTTTGTTGTGCCTTTTATTAGCTTTTGCAATTGTGCAAAGATGTTAGCCCAAAACCATTTTGTTGAACCAAATTGGAATGTTTTGATTTTACTTCATATAATTTTAATTTGCAAGGTCACATATTAAACACTAGTGGAGTTGCTTTTACAACATGTTTGCGAAGGCAATGTGTATTATGAAATGGTTGAACCCTTGCCCATTATGTTGGGTAAGGTGCCAAATGAACCTATTAAGGCAAGCAACATGATGCAAACCAAAAGAATGGGCAAGGGGCGAGCCATTCCATGACATTAAGGTCTAGGGTGGCAAATTCAACAATTTAAAAATTAAATGAATTTTCAATAGACACATTTGGGTCACTATTACATGTGTATGATCATCATTGGAAGATTATGTCATATAATGTGATCAAGAAAACGACATAATTTGTCAACCCAAATACAATATAAAGTCATATTTAGAAGTGTTCAATTGGGGGAGTTTCACAATTAAATAAAGTTATTGGAATATTTTTTTGAAACTAGGTATCAATATTCCCAGGTTCATTGAAATTGAAAATGAGGTCAAAAGTATGGGCATGGAAAAAAAAATTGGGCATGAAAATCCTTTTCCCTTCACAATTGGTCTTCAAAGGAGCTTTCACTCTACGTTTTAATATGTATGTATATCATCCAAATTCACTCAATTTTGTCTATTGTAAAACCTACAAGTTTCATTGTCATAGTGACTTTGTTACTAGGTTTGTGAAAACACCTTGATTCTTGAAGAAAACCTAACCATCAAATCTTCAATGCTTTTGGGGCTTGCTAGATTTATTTCCCTAGATTGTTGCAACCTTTCCCCTTTAAAATAACCAAGGGTGAAAATGGATGAAAAAATGAACATCAACCCAATCAATTATCATAGCCCTAATGCAAGTTTTCCATGCTCTTATTTTGTTTACTGTTTATAATTCTTTTTTGGGTGAAAAAAATTGTTCTTTGTTTGTAAAAAAACCACATTTCAAAAATAAACAATAGGAATACATGGGTTTGGGTCTATTGACCTTGGTACTAAAGGGATTCCCAAGTCCCAACTATGCGTTAAAGCACCAACCTATGGGCCCCACTAGCAAGGAGGTACTTGGGCAAAAAGGGTAGAGGCTTGAAGGTAGGCGCACACTAGGCCATAGTGTTGGGCTTGCAATTAGCTTTTGCTCTTCATATATAGATTGTATAAATGGTATTTGTAATGAACATAACAAACACTAACATTGTGTTATCATGGTGTTCTCCCTTCCATCATCTTGAAACTTTGTTAATTGATTATTACAAGAGGGTGAAAGTGGTTCAAGTCAAAAATTTACTCTTGGAATCAAAGATAACACTAACTTTTGGTGTCATGCTTGTTATCATTTTCTTCTTATTGAGAGAGTAAGCCTTGCAAAATTTGGTGAAAAGACCTTACGCCATGGACCACATGTGTTTTAAATTGTTGATGCATCTTAAGTTTGTCAAATGGTATTGAGGATAAATAATTTTACCACATTTTGCTTTTGTAACAAAATGCAAACCCAATGTGTGTTCCCTAACTCCCACAAAGAAAGAGAATATGGGAGCTTTGAGATGGGACTAGAATAAGTCATAAATGATATTCATGGTCATATCAAACAACACAAACCAAGAAGAGAAACCAATATTGTGTAGTTTGAAAACAAAATGATGCATGGATGATTCCCATAGAAAAAACTCACCATGGCTTTACTTTGAAGAGTCAACATTTTTCTCCTTATAGTATACCACTATAAACACAACAAGAAACTACATTGAAGTGACATAAATTCTCAGGACTCCCAAGTGCAAGTTCTCAAATTGTCAAGTTATAAGTCTCATCAATTTGTGAACTCATAATTCTTTCATATGGAATTTGATTCAAAAGCTTTAAAAGGGAAAGTTGTAACCTTGAAAAATAGCTTTCTAACAATGTATCACAATTTCAAACTATTAAATAGTTTGTTGAAGTCATTTTGGCAATTTGATTTTTAATCTTTTAAATGGTCATAACTTTTACATGTCCATTTTTTCCTTCAACAAATATTTTTATTTTTGAGACCTTTCAATGGTCTGAAGAGGGACCTATTTGGTCTATAATTTTATTATTTTATTTTTCATATTCATTATCATTATGTGTTTAAATACAAATATTTTTTATTTACATCTTGATCTTATATCATGTATATTATGCATTCATGTTTTTAACACATCAAAATGAATATTTTTTTTTCGTTTTAATCACATCTTCAAAATTTGCAATTTTTATTACCAAAAACACATTTGGTTCAAATGTGTTGTAAAAACAAATTTCACCAATTTCATGAAATGGACACTTTTAAAAAAAATTCTCTGATCAAATGCGTACTATTCCTTTTGAAGAAGATCGTAACATTGATTATAAACCAAAAAAGAAAAAAAAATACAACTTGCAACAGAAGATGAAAGCTAATTTAAGATATTTTCTATTACTTAACAACTCAAAACATGATCAATTTTGAAAGAGCATGCAATTGTGATCAAAGGCTTGACAATGGAACCTTATATGTTGGTGATGTTTATGTGCAAGCAAAATTATTTTTAGTAAAATTTCAAGCTCACGAATTGAAATTTGGCTAAAGTTATGTTTGGTTGACAAATAAATATTGATGAGGTTAACATTAAAAGCCTTTGCAAGAAGTCTTAAAGCAAAACACTTTTGTGGTACAAGGGGGCAAATGCCTCTAGCATGTGAAGGTGAAGCACCCCACTTAATGCAAAAAGATAATGTGCAATGAATGGTTGGTTCTCATTGGCTAACTACAATGATTGGCTTGGATGGTGAGAGTTAAATAAACAGGTAGTCTATGACGCTGAAGAGTACATCTTTTCACGTTCATGGGGGGAAAATATTAAACATGGGTGGGGATGGGGGAGAAACTAAAGAGTGAATGCTGGTGTTGGATGTGCTAAATCCTGAAAGAGGCAGGACTGCCCATTGGGCTCCCATGCTGAGCCTTGTAAGTTGTCATATTCCTTGTGGACAAGGCAAAGCAAGGCAGTTAGCATACTTGAGAGTTGATGAGCATAAAAAGTCATTAGTACTTTTTAATGGTCTGTAGGAACCATGTGCCATGGTTGAAACATTTATTGCAAGTGGAAGTGGAAAAGGTCAAGATTCTGTGCAAGAACTTCCTCTAGCATCAAGTGCAATAATGGAAGCAGATGGAAAATAAAGCAAAGCAGCAGAGTAGGAAAGCAAAAAGCCTTGGAAGGCATATTTGCAGAGCTGAGTTGACATTTTGGGTTGTTGAGAGATCTCTGGAGGAAAAAACGTGTTGAACTTGTTCAATTGTCTGTTGAATTTGTTCATGCCCATAAAGAGCCAGAAGGTCTGGATTTGGCCACAACCCCTTCAAGTGCCTCTGGTATCAAATGAAGTGTATCTTCAAGATATCTGTATACTCTGCACTGTGAACCTCTCTAGAGTCTAGGATTCAAAATTTGGGTCATCATGATTTGGTCACAATTAAAGGAAATTGATCATTATTAAAATTGGGTATATTCAGAAAATTTGAACAAAACTTCTGTTTTTGAGCACCTTGCCCTTTAACAACATAAGCCCGTAACCCCAATTTCCAAGGTTAAAAGGTTGATACATTAGATTTATCCGTAAAGTCAGGCGATTAGGGGGCAAGAACACCCAGTTTTGGCATAATAGGGCATCAAACGCATCACTGGGAATGAAGTTTTTTAATGATAGTCTCAGTCTGAAATTTCTTTCAAAAAAGATATAACCTGATTTTACATTAAAATCATGTAAAATCAGGTTATGAGTGTCAAAGGTGGTTTGTAAAAATCATGTTGGGTACCTTCTTATTTTGCATTAGGTGCATAAATAGTGCACAATAGAGCTGACAACTGAAATCAAGAACAGAATAGGGACACCTTACACCACCAATATTAGCCTAATAAAATGTACATGAATTCAAACTCTTCATAAAACCCTAGAGATTAGGAGCACTATTTAACCAACTTAATAACCTCCTCCACCCCAAGAATGAACACTATTTAATAAATGCGGAAACATTGGCCCCAAGGGGTTGTAAATTGGCCCTCCCAAATTCGATGGTGTCCATTTTCCAAGCCTTGGGGCCACTACAAGGCCATAAATAAAGTTCAGCATTTGGGCAGATTGAAAAAAGATTTTTTCCAGTTCAGTCTTGACCCCTAGTGTGAAGCCCTTGGGGGGGCTGATTTCAACTTTTGCACCAATAGGAATGCTTGATTTGAGTTGAACATAGGCCCTGACTCCTAGTGTGAAACGGGCCTTAACAACTTGGTCTTTTTGTGTTGGCCAGATTTTATTAAGGGTAACGCCATCCATTTGAGGTCCTTATGGTTGTAGGCTCCCTAACACACACACGGGCAGTCCCCGTTGAGGGATTTATGTATAGGAGCAATGGCCCCTTGGATGGGGGCGAGCTTACTTTAAGTACGACCATATTCTTGCATGGTACATTTGCATTTAATTTAACAGAAAATAATTTTTTTTTTTTGGTCAACTGAATAAATGATTTAGAAACCTCTTTTTGATCATTTTAAAAAATAAAAAAAATTTCAAGCTTCGGCACAGATGTCAAACAATTAAAAAAAGGCATCCAATTGTCACCACAAGCTAGCGATTAACCCCGTTGGTGTCAGATAAACCAGCACCCACACACACCCTTTACGTATGTACCATGATAAAATTCCCCCCAAAAAAATTCGATTTAAATGATTTCCAAAAACATTACAAAACATTTTTTCAGGGGCTTAATATGCCCACTAAGAGGTCTTACGCACTCGAAAAAGGTAAAGGTACCAACACGAGGGTGAAGGTTCACGTTGTAGCGTGATGATTATTGGGGTCACTTTGCACCCAGGACCCTACCTACCTACCTAGCATCTGTCCGTCTCTCTCTCTCTTGTTCTTATCGGTTGGGTTGTTTTCGTCTTTTTGACCAAAAGAGGAAAACAAGGCATCGCAAACACGTTGGCCCTGCCAAATAGTTCAGAATGTTGTAGATTTACCTACTGTGTTCACACTCTGAACACCAAAAGATGTCGTCAAACCAAGGCTGCTACACCAGATCACATCAGAACTCTGAACACCCAAAAAAAAAATCCGTTCCAATCTAAACAGTCTAAACACTTTCACCAAAGAAACTGGTTCACCTAATGTGAAAATGGTTTTAATAAGGTAAAACTTCCAAAAGTTGGATCCAATGCCATACCGTACCGCCGTGCTCGTTTCACACCAATATTAATTATTTTAGGGGTCCTGTGGAAAAAAAAAAAATTCTGAGGGGGGAAGTGCGAAGTGTGAAACAAACAAAATTAATTAATTCTACGGTGTAAATGCGAAAAGGCAAAACAGCCCGCCCCAATTCCGGCAGACCCATTGAAGTGTGAAATGACAGACCATTGTAATTAATTATTTGTGGGTCGATGCGAAAATGAAAATCGTCCAAAATTAAATATTTCGCACCGGGTGGTGTGAAACGAGCACAGCGGTACGGTAGTCCCTGTCCCTGTGTACTGGGGGCAGGGCCCAACAAACAAACAAACAAACATGGGAAAACAAGTATTGGTACCATGGTTAAAAAAACAAACCCCAAAATTCAGTTTAAATAATTTCTAAATATTATAAATATAAGTGGTCCAATGTTTAGAATATTTTTTAGGGTCACTGAGATGCTTGAATTGGATTTTAAAAAATTATTGATAAAAAAGAACGACACCCTAACTAATTACTCAATTAATTTAATTAATTTATGAATCCCCACTTCCATGGATCTCTCTTTGCTTATTAATCACTCTTGGATTTCCAACAAAACTTGGAAAAGGAGTAAATCTTAGTATTGTAGACCATTTTAGGTTTGGCACTTGGGTGCCAAACAGGTTTTTTTTTTTTTTTTTTTTTTTTTTATAAATCTATTTT
>Ga0116227_10003540_pt1 | contig 34612 bp, 28 predicted proteins | sample S1TSphgellanicum_FD_89693 | JGI IMG/M metagenome (GOLD analysis project Ga0116227, IMG submission 89693) | Host-associated microbial communities from peat moss isolated from Minnesota, USA - S1T2_Fb - Sphagnum magellanicum MG | ecosystem: Host-associated > Plants > Peat moss > Unclassified...
AAGGTTTGCGGAGTTATTAAATTAATTTTTTGGGCTTCTATTCACCTTACTTTTTTACCCCTACACAACATACTCCAGAACATTTAAAAACCAAAAAAAAAAAAAAAAAAAAACAGAACTGTAGAAGATCAGTGGAATAGGCACCTGTGACAACGACGACGACGACGACGACGACGACGACGACGTTGATGATGATGATGATGCAGAAGGAGGTGCTTGTGCACTGGGAATCACTTCCAAGTTCAAAATGCGGTCGGAGAAGACAGGATTATCAAAAGCAAACTCAAAGTTCAACATCCTTTCTCTCTGTGTCTCTGTGTGTGTCTCTCTCTGTTTGTCCCTTATCCCGCCACCACCCAACAACAGACACAATTGGCTATACCCAACAACAACCCATTTCAGCTTCTTCAACTACTTCAGCTTCTTCTTCAACTCCTTCAGCTTCTTCTTCTTCTTCTTCTTCTTCACCTCCTCACTCTACGGAAGCGTCATTTGACAGGCATTCTTTAGGTCGCCTGGAAACATCCCCACAAGCCAGACAACAAGCACAACCTCACCCATCACACTTGCGGGGGCCCTCTCCGTCTCTCTCTCTCTCACTCTGTCTCTCTCTCTACACAAGGAAAACGGAAGATTCTTAACACAGTTTCACAATTTTTTTGTTCTGGATAAAATCGAATTCTGTGAACTAAAACTTGCAACACACAAATGCGAATTCCGCGAGCATTTCGGAGATGGAAATCGGGATGCAACGAGCGAAGAGCGAGCAGAGAGCTCGAGGATCCCGCACACAAGGGGGACTCGGACTGCCGTCGGCTGGGACCACGGCCGGGTCGGGTCGGGTCGGGTCGTCCGCATGGGAAGGGGACGGAAACAACGGGTGAAAAGGTTGGAACCCGTCCTTCCTAATCAATACCCAAAATGGTTCCTTTCTTTTACCTAAATTGGTATTTCTTTTCTTCCCCCAGTTGTAGACTCTTCTTTTATGTACCTACCTATTGTACCTAGTACCTACCTCATGTACCTAGTACCTACCACCTTAGGTACCCTACCCTCCTTCCTATTTACCTACCCATTAGTGCCAAATGGTTATTTTCTTTTTTTAAAAATCCTATAATGGTTTTTTTTTCCCCTTTTTCCTCTAATTTTTAATTTTTAAAAAAAAATCTATCCAAGGACCACCACCATATATGTACTCTCCTTCCTATACCCTTAAATGGTTCTTTTCTTTTACATATATTATATTTTTTTATAATTAAAAAACCTAGTATTAAATTTTATAATTTTCTAAAATCTAAGCACCATGTGGTGTTTTTTTCCCATGATAATAATAATAATAATAATAATAGGTATAACAACAATAATAAATTAGTGAGGTGAATTAAAAGGCCATCATCATGCCATGATATTTAGGTCATTTTAAAGCTTTCCTTTCCAACCTTTCCAAGGTGGAATGTGATATGGCTTTGATTATTTAATATTTTAGAAGGTTTTTTTTAAAAAATTGAATATTTTTGTACATATAAATTTTCTTTGATAGAAATTAAGGAAATGTCTTTCTTAATGTATGGAGGTAAAATTGTGGAAAAGGGTGTGTTGCAAAGCATAATTGTTGAGGACTAAAATATTGATATCAATTTTGTTATTTAAATGTGGTTTTTTGTATTTTATCCACGTTGTTATTTGATTGTGTTGTAAGTAAATCAACAATCATGGGTTCAACAATTGAGGCATTTTCAATAAGTTTCAAGATTTTTAATGGGTTGATATGTATAACACAAGTTTTTTAATTTGGCAATTGAGAGTGTTTAAATAATTTTCCACCTTATAACAAATCCCATAAGACAACTTATTTTATTGCAATATATCACCAAAATGTGAAATAAAAATTTGAGAACATGATTCAAATTGGTGTTACTAGAGTTTTTTTTTCAAAAAATTAATTATTTCAACCATATTTGTTGAACATGACTTATAGGTACAATAATAAAACATACTTGACCTTGTGGACCTCATTTGTACACATTGAAATTAAAAAATTTATTGACCTTTTTATTGTACGTGGACAAAACATTTGATATACATAAGACTAATACATAATTTTTTTAAAAAAAGTTCAACAATCTTAAGCTATTTCACACACTTTTCAAATGGTGATAACCATGGTTACAATAAGTAAGTAAATGTATAAATGATGCATTCATCAATTCATTTGATGGATGACACGTTCACTACGATGAAAATGATGAACAAAATCAAGTATTCTTTTTGTTCAAGCAACAATAACAAATTAAAAAATTATCGTATTTTTAGTAAAATGCAAAACCCAAGGTTAGGGTCACAACTTCACATGTGTTTTGTTTATTTTATGAAGTCAAATTGTAATGGGATTTCATGCCAATTTGAAAGTCAAGACAAATGCATCACTTATTGTAATCAAGTTTCTACCATGGAAGTAAATAAACATCATTCTAGTCAAGCTTTTGTACTTGGTTCTTGTGATGTGTTAAACTTGGGCTTTCTTCAAACCCACACGTTTTCACTTTCTTTTATTGTCGTTCTCACTTCTCTTCGTCATTGATTTGAATTTTAAACATTGTGTACTTGTTTAATGTACACAATGAATGAGTTTATTGGTTTTTGAAAATCGCTTTTGTGTATTGTAAGATTTATGACAAAATTTTCAAAACAAAGGCAAATTTGCTCACACAACATGTGCATGAAAGTGAAAAATTGAATAACCTTTCTTGAAAGAGTTTCGATTGATTGTGAATGAAAAAAAACTAAAAAAGATTTCATACGTGACAATAAAATAATAAAAAATGAGAATAACTAATATGCATTTTACAATGAAGAAAGAAGATTTGCAAACAATGAAAATGATTCAAACCCATAATGATTCTTTCAAGTTCAAAGTTGAAAATTTTAAAAATTGAACGGTGGATTCTATTTCATTAATTGATTTCTTGCATGTTTTTTCGTTTATTATTTTATTTATAGAATCTTTAAAAATGGTTATGTTGAGTTTAAAACAATTATGCGTATTGTAAAACATGAACCAAATATTTCAAATTTGAGACAAACAACTCTGATATACACAAGAAAAAACATTGAATGTATCTTTCAAATCAATTGATCAACAAATTTTTAATGGAAATTGAAATTTGTCTTGAAGAGTTGAACTCCACAAATTTGTAATAATTTTGTTTATAATTAAAATTAATAATGTAATTCAATTTTGTTTTGTTGTGTTATCAACATTTGATTTTTCTTCGTTTTTCAAAATAATGTTTTTTTTTTTGGTTTTGTATTATATGTTTGCACATGCAACTCAACCAATTACGCTTCACTTTCAACAAGTTTAAAAGTTATTGATGATTATGTTTAGTTGATAATAATAAATGTCGTAATAAAAAGATGGTGATGGTTAATTTCTAAAAGAAAAAAAGATTGAATACCCAACTCAATAATGGAATGCCAACGTCCACAAACCTCAATTTCATTGCATCTCTTGACACTAAATAAACCATCCACCACCCCCCAACACCCCCAACAAAAGAGTTTGAAAACCTAAACATCTCTTACATGCAATTTAGAGGAATCCCAAAGATAAATCTTTTGAAAATTCATGGACAAACTCGATACATAGTTGTTAAATCAATTCAAATGACATTTACTTACATGCAATTTAGAGGAATCCCAAAGATAAATCTTTTGAATTCATGGACAAACTCGATACATAGTTTGTTGAATCAATTCAAATGACATCTACTTACATGCAATTTAGAGGAATCCCAAAGATACATTTATTGAATTCATGGACAAACTCAATACATAGTTTGTTGAATCAATTCAAATGACATCTACTTACATGACATTGGACTACAGAATTACTTAATGCAAGCACTTTAAAAGATAATATTTTATGCAAAATATCAACAAGATGTTGTTGGATACATTACAAGTTGTGTATGCGGCATTTGTGGAATTTCCGATACCTTTAATCATAGGAGCTGCAGGTCCACATCCAATCTAGAAATAACAAACACCCCACTAATTGATACCCAAATCCATGCTTTTGTGTTCAATAATTTTCTCAAAAACTCAAAATTCAAGCAATTAATTAATTAAACAACATTTTCCAATCAAAAAAAATAAAAATCCATCCAACTTTTAAAACTCCATGAAAAAAATCTTTTTGAGCACCACCACAATTTATCAACAACATAAAACATTTGATCAAAAAAAAAGAAAAGGAACAACATAATTTTTTTGAAATAATAATAAATTTTTATGAAAATTTTCATCATGGTGCACATCTACTACATCTACAATTTAATGCAAAAACCTATTATTCATGCAATTGCATATTATATACCTTATGCCAAAGTCAATTTCATCATTGAATAAACTTCAAAATAATGAAGCAAATTTTTCAAGAAAATATGAAAGTTGACATGTTGAAAACCATTTATAACTATCATTTGTCTACACTTTGAAATTTTTTTCTCTTTCATACAACAATATCATAGTAGATCATTGGAAATAAAAATAATTTCAAATTTTTTAGAAAATTTTGAATTTTTTTTTTTTTTTTTTTTGTTTAATGTGGAAACTAACCCTAGGTTATGGTATGTAGGATTTGTTGCATCAAAGAGATCATAGGAGGTCATGAAATATGACTATGAACACGTTGTTAAAGTTGTTGGAAGATTAGAGGATGAGAAAACAAGACAAAAGATTTGAAAGGCAAGTATTGGTATATTGCACCGTAGAGGTTGTAAAAAAAACAAGAGAGGAAAAAAGAAAGAATGATATCAAAAACTTGTTTGATTAGGTGGAGAAGGAAGGAATTAGTTACAACGAGACCGGGAGGAGCAAGAAGAGAACTAATGCCATGAATGGTTTGAGTCTCCAAAGCTCCAATGTTTGGGTAATTGATAGTAGAGTAACCATTGATTTTGGTGCCTGCTTTCGTGATATACAACTTTTTGCCATTTAGTGCAGTAGAGGACATGTAGTTGCTTGAGATTGCAATGTCATGCAACTCCTGGTATGTGAAAGCTTTCCCAGGAATGATGTGGTATTGCAAAACATTCGTAGCTGTAGCTATGTCTTTGGAGTTTTTTTCTTTTTGATCAAACAAGCATGGGTATTTCTATTGTTCATACATACAAACAAAAAATTAAATCGTAACATTGATTGCCCACACAAAACTCTGCAAGAATCTCAAAATAAAATTGTGATGGAAAACATGTAGATCTATTGATGATAGTTTGAGGAATTGGTGAATTTAACATTAATTGTTACAAAATTGTATGATGATTCATTGATTGATCGATCGATCAATTAGTGCAACATGATGCACAACTAGATTCGATTGACAATTTTGTATGGTTTTGAATGTGCTTGTTGGTGGTTAGAGAGTTGAACCTTGACGGCAGAGTTTGCAGGAGCAAAGAAAGTGAATGTGGATCCAACACCTTGGGCTGCAGGCCATGACAAGTTAAGAAGTGTTTGTAATGTGTTGCCACGACCTTGGTATTGTAATGGCAAAATCGGAGGAATGCCTATTTCGCCATGCACAACACTAGCCATCAACAACACAACGATTGTTCCCAAAAACAATCCAACAACCGCAAATGCATAATGCCCCATCAACAATCCCCTTCTAAAATTCCCCATTGTTGTTATCGAAATCTTGATTGCTTACTACTTATTCTTGCACCTTTGATTATCGATCTCTTGTAGCCATCATGACGATTGTAGTAGTTTGACATAACTAGCACATCCCATTTTTAATTGCTATTTGCTTCAATAGAAATGTGTGATGTTTTTGTGATTGAACAAATATATGTGAAGCTTTTTGTGTTGTTGTTTTATGATTCCATCAACAAGAAAACGCAATGTTTTGTACTTCTACAATGTTCTAAAATGTGACCTAAAATTTTGTTAACTAACAAGAATGTGTTGGTATTTGTGTTGTTGGTTGCTTGCCAGATTCAACAAGAATTTTTTAGTTCTTTGCGGTGTCAAGTATTTGTTTTGTGTTTGAACATGATTGTTGTTAGATTTGTCGTGTTAGTTATTCTGCAGACTTTGTTAACTACCTCAACAACAAACAACATGATGTCTTCTGACATCAGAAATCATTAGGGCAAAACTTGTACGACTACAGGTAGAAGCACCTATCAGCAGAAGGACACATAAACAGAATCATGGAGAGAGAGAGAGAGGAAACAACATGCGGCAACTTGGGTAGAAGAGGAACCTGAGCTGCAAAATCAAGCAGGAAAGTTGAACATTGAAATGACATACTGTACACCAGGGCTACCATGTGCACTCTTCTGGTACCTATCAAAATGGTCATCTTTCTCCACAATGTTTTTGGGGTTGGGTTGCGGTGTTGAAATGAATGGAGAGAGGTGGATTTTCATGTGGTGCCAAAGTACCTTCATGAGACTTCTTCCACCAATGTTTCCTTTTGTGTCCGACCACGGGGCTGGAACTTCTATTGTCTGAGATCTGGAACCTTCACTCCTCCATAGCAACTTCACATTTGAAAAATTTACAAGCTAGTTTCTGAGGGGCAGTTGAGGGAGGTTGAAGGATTGCTTGATGCCATTGATTCAACAATCAAAGATCTCAAAGCCTCCATTGTCAACCATAGTGTCAAGTGTCTCCTGAAAAATAACAAATTCATCACAGCCCATTGTCATCTGAAGTCAGGCTCCAGTCCAAACCCAAACTGGCAGAAATGAGGAGATTATAAACTGTATTTAGCCATGCACACTAAAGACCAGCAATCAATTCAGTAGGGCAAAATGTTGGACACTGTATGAGGCCAAACTCAAAAGACCTCCTATTGCAGCTCATTTCATTGAAGTAAGAAGAGTAGAAAATGGCAGCATCTAGGAGCCAGGCAACCTATTGAAATCACCAAATCTCCTCAGGCAACCTTGCTGACGAACTTGGTTCTTAAGAAACTGGTCCAGTACCCTGAAGGAAATATATATCTTTCATACGAATAGAGAAATCTCCATTCTCATGATGAAGAAGAAACAGCAAGGCTAACACTTCCTCAGGAAGCCACAGAAAGAACCAAACAAGGGGAGACAAAAAACAAACAAAAAACGAAAAACACACACCAGTATGAACAAAAGTGCCAATCTCACACCTGTTCAGGGACCATCAACAGTAGTATGTATGATAGTGACTTAACTATCACAACTTCCCCACTGGCTTCATCAGCTCCCTAAAGTAGGTAAAGGCCGGTGACAAGCACCATCCTATGAACTGAGATTCTGCTGCAATTCCGGAAGCAACGGGAAGACTCAGCCACACTACTGGCTAGCAACAGACCCCACAACAAAGACCGGAGAAACAAAGAAAGACGGAAAGGGAAAAGAACAGGGAAAGACTAAGAGGAAGTGGGCTTACAGGAAGCTCCCCACTTACATGACCCGAAGCAAAATCATTCTGAAAATGCCAAAAGCAGAAATTCCAAACAGGAGTTTTCCTTTAAGAACCAACCCCCTAGTTCTCTTTAGAAGAACTTGTAAAGGGTAACCTTTTGCCTTCAGAAAGACAATAAGACTGACCATGTGGAAGACAAAAAACTTCTTACAACTACAAAGTCTCAAGAATCTGTAAAATTGACTATTGATAACCCCCAGCTTTGCAGTCATTGAGATATTGGAATGAACATGAGACATTCTAATCATTTCAATACCTGCATACTCTGGTTGAGAGCGCTTGTCAAAAATGTCACAGGATAAACCTTGAGGACTCTGTCTCACAGTTAGATCCAAGAAATTACAAGAGAAGCCTTAAGATGTACAATTCAACTCACAAGAGGTTTTTGGGTATATGCCACTACCTGAAGGGAAGAACAACCATCTCATTACAAAATCCTCACAAAAGTGGGTAACTCGAGTACATTGGGCTGGTGGTGTGTTGAACAGACATCTTTTCAACACTGCAATTCTCTGCAAGTTTCCACATTTTATTTTAATTTATCCCTAACCTGAATATTCATCAACAAGGATTCCAAAGACACTAGATGTGAGTGACTATACGCCAGTCCCATTAATATTCCACTACCCAAGGAGGCAAATTTTCTGGTCACCAAAAATAGAGGTCTTGGGTGGAGATAAAGATTACTTTGTGCCACACAGGCTTTAGCACACTATGCAGTCAAATAAAGCTTTCTAGGAGAAATCATTTGCATCTTCCTTGTAAACGTGGGCCTTCATCTGGCTGGATTGTGAAACAAAGGGAGATGTAGTAACTTGCCTTAATTGCCAGGAGTGTAAAGGTAATTGCGTTGGATAGCTCTGGCAGCATCATCAATTTGCACACAATAGGATTGGAGATGGGACATTCTGCATGGGCAAGACCATCTCAGCCACCACTCTGATGTGAGCAGTTCTCATCAGGCAGTTCATCCACAACTCTCACCCACTTTCAGATATTGAAGTGATAACACGAATCTCCCATCACCTCATTTGTGCTTCAGGCAGTTTGAAGCATTTATTCACATCTAAATTGGTCACTTACAATTGTACAGTACATGGATAAAAACACAGACGTGATCTAAAGGCATATTGGAGAAAATTCAGTTACTCTGTGCCACACAAATGCATAGACTGTTTAGCCAGTACAAAGCACCAAAGCAGTCTGCTAGTAGCAATGCTAGAAGGAATTGGGGCAATAGAGTTCACAGGACCCTGACTGTTGCAGAAATCATCCCAAATAGGAAGGCAACAAACTATGAGATACCTGATGCATATTGCACTTAGGAAGAACAAGCTGATCATTTTGTCATTGTACAAATATAAGCTTTCTTTGACCTGGGAAGAAATAACATTCAAGGATTCAGCAGGATCTGGGAAAATGCATGACAAGTCCATTACTGCTTTGTTGTTACAAAAGGAATGCTCTATCTGGACATACACTGCATGATTCACAGCAACAAAAAAGTTGCTTCCTGTTGATTGTGAACTTCCCTGTGGTGTTGTAACAACATTCCATGAGATAATATTGTGTGCAGCAGAATGTGTCGGTCTTTGTTGTCACCACCTGTCAATAAGTAGTTCAGTTGCTACTTTCTTGAGTAAAAGAAAGCTCTGAGCATATGTTGACCTTTGAAACTGAGTTTCAATTTGCCAAGCGCAAAAGCTCTCGAGACAAGGCAGACAAAGAGCTTTGCTGGCTATCAGCATCAGGGCGGATTGCTGGAACTTCATTGATGATTGTGTCCACCACTGCAGCACTCTCTTCCCCCAGAATCTCGACAAGCTCTAGGTGAGCCCACTTCACCATCCATGAAGACTTCCTTGGTTCTACTTGGGAAAGCCCACCCATGGGTTTGGTGGAACTTGGGAGCACATGGCCTAGCAACACTACTATGAACTCAGCAATTTGTAACCTGCCATCAGTGTTGAAACAGACATTTCAAAGTCAGCAACAAAAATCTACGTTACAGTTTTAAGTACAAAAAAACTTGCCATATTATCTGCATATGTCTGATGTTCCATGTAGACATTCCTTGAGTGCATCTAAAGGAGCTGCAATAAACAAAAGAAGATAGATATGCAAACCTGATTGTTCCATCAAGATGCCCATTCCTTAACATGTCAGCAATCTTCCGCAAACCATGCACCCGCTCAAATTCCTGACAGACAACAAAAAAGAGCCATGAGATTGTGGAGAAAACTCCTAAAACAAACACATTGAAGGTAACATGACTATGCACAACACAAAACATCCAGAAATAGCATCAGTGGACTTGACTCTCCCATGTGTATGGAGAGTTCAAAGGTAGGGGGTGTTCACAATGTTGACTTTTTGGTTGCTAGTTTGCTTACAACAAGATCCTAGGCGACCAGAAATCCCATGGGGATTCCACCTCACAAGGTGAGATGGAAATAAGCGGTCAATGGATAACCTGAAACAGAATTCCAGTCCAGCACACAGGCCAAAAAGAAAGGGAACCAGACCTTTTGGTTGGTAGATGAATCCAGCATAACAGCTAACAAACAGTCAAGACAAGCTTTCTGCACTTGTGAAGCTCCTGCTAAAAACAAGTTGATAAGCTCCTGGTTTGATTCACAAAACAAGATGCATCAGTTTCTCACAACTATGCACACGACTTACCATACACCTCACAGTGTGGCTGTTATACCACCATGAACAAAGACAACCATCAGGGAATGGCATTGGGGAGAGGATAAAGATCACAGATCATTCGATGGTAACAACAATGATGATGACATAGGTGTCATGGAATGGTACCAACCCCCGTTCCACAGTTTAAAAACTATGAGAGCTTGATGCTCTCAACATCCAGGTGTGCTTAGTTGGTTTGACAAAGAATTACACAAAGAAAAACTTCCATGAAATTGTTGCATGCTGACGAGGACAGAAGATTGGTAATGAAAAATCAGAACAGAAGCTCAATTTCTTCACCTTGTGGTCACAATGTTTGAGCACAGATTTCGGCAAAGACCAAATCTGTTCTAATATTCCCTGAATGAATGTCCACAGAGCAGCAATTCTTGCTGTCTGCATGGAGCAATGTTGCATATCTCAATGAAAATGGTTTTCATGTTTGTTGGAGTTGAATACATCCTCATCAAACATTCTGATGTGCAGAGACATCTAAGAGCAAGGATTCAGGATTTGGATCCATTGCAAAGTATCATGATTTTGCCTGCAGTTCAGTTCAGTGTAGCTAAATCCATGGAGTGTCACACAATGGGAGAAAGAGAGAGAGTGTGTGTGTGTTTACATACTGAAACTGCACTGTATTGAGATGCAATAGTCTGACTTGCAGTGTCCAGGAGACAGCAGCCTTCCAAAACTCGGAGTGCAAGAGTAAGCTCCGAAGTGCTGGGAGGACTCTCTACTTCAGTGTGGGCATCTGTTGCACTCAGGTCAGGATTCTTCACTGCCCATTTGTGTGGCACCAATGTATGCTCAAACAGCACTGGTACAACTGCTCTTTCCCACACACGTAACACCACAAAGAATACTCATTTCATCCTCCTCCTCCTAAGATTGAATTTGAAGCAAACTCCTAAAGCTCATTGCAATGCGTGCGTGTGTGTGTATCTCTCTGAGAGAGAGAGAGAGAGAGAGAGAGAGAGAGCTACATTTCCCACACAGAAAACGCCACGAAGAACTGCTTTCCTTCTTCTTCTTCTCCTCACATTGGTCTTGAAGCAAAACTTCTAAAGCTCATTGCAATGTATGTGTGTGTGTGCGAGAGACAGAGAGAGAGATTCAAACCTTGGAGCTCTTGGTAACTCTGGCTATCTTGGAAAAGCTCGATGATTTTCTGCGATTTGGCAGAGGAAGCCAGAAACTTGGCCAGAGCATTCAGGCCGCGAACGCGCATGAAACAGAATTCGGATCGCGCATCCCGCAGTCCTTGTCTGAGAGAAAGAGCTACTTCTCTGTACAGGCGTTGGTCAGTGAGCGCCAACACAAGGTCTAGTACCGGCGATGATGATTGTGGGGGCCTTGTTGTGCTAGGCGTAGAAGAAGAAGAAGAAGAAGAAGAAGAAGAAGAAGAATCTTCTGGTGCTGGTGCTGTAGAACAAGAAGGCAGCAAACCCTCCTGTTGTGCCCACCTCGGCTGCCTCAACAGCAACATGATGTTTGCTCCAAGAATACCCGCTTCACAGCAAATCCAAGCTGAAGAAGAAGCTCCTCATTCCAGCACAATTTACCGAGATGAATCCACTGCCTCTTCTGGAGATCTCTCAACAAGAAAAAATTCTTCAGCAAGATGCAAAACTACAGATGACGCAAAACCAGAGAGACAACCAAAACAACACACTGCAATGTTCGACTGCTGTGGCTGTGCGTGTGGAGGAATGCTCGCATCAAACCCTAACCCTAGCGCTGCAGAAGAACCGCGGATTGCTGTTGGTGATGGTGCTTTGTTTCTGATCTTCTCCTGAAGAGATTCGATGCAAATCTTTCTTTGCCATTGCTGCTTTTACTTTTTCTGTTGCAGAAGCAACTTGGATCTGGGATCTAAGCCTTGGATGCGTGAGCTTTTGCTGCAATGTCAAGAGTTAAACACAAGAACAAACAAAAGAGATTCCATAGTTAGCACACACCTGGAGGAAGGAGGAGGAGGAGAAGAAGCAGCAGTCAGAGCAGATTTGTGAGCAACAGAAATGGAAGTGTAAGTTCTTATGCCTTACAAGAGATGCCGTAGTTAGCACACACCTGGAGAGAGGAGGAGGAGGAGGAGGAGGAGTTGAAGCAGCCGCAGCCAGAACAAATTTGTGACCAGCAGCAATGGAAGTGTAAGTTCTGATATACCTTAAACCAGCTTCTGTGCTGAAGAAGAAGAAAATCGTGAGAGATTGCTGCTCAAGGAAAGGATCATGTTCAAACTGATGCAACAGCATTTCTGAATGAGATCAAGGAAGTGTTGGAGGGTCTTGTTAGGATCTTGAAGCCAATGATCATCTTTTGCAAATGATCTCTTTGCAAATGTGCTTGCTTTCTCAGATGATCATCAGCAGACATTGATGTGAGTGGTTTCAGAGGTGGTTTTTGCTTTGGTGCTTGTTGGAAAAATAGAGTTCCTTGTATTGGCAAAGAAGGGAGGAACGTTCTGTATGTTATCGACATTGTAAAGAAAGGAGGGAGGTTCTGTATGTTGTCTACATTGGAAAGTGGGTTGCACAGAGAGAGAGAGACAGAGAGGTGATGATGATGATGATGATGATGATGATGAGGTTGTGGGTGAGGTGGATCCTTTGCAGGGTAGTGTCGGCGCCTGGAAAAGTATTGATAACTGGTGCATATTTAGTACTGGAGAGGCCTAATGCTGGCTTGGTGCTCTCCACATCAGCTCGGTTCTATGCAATTGTGAAGCCGATTCATTCAGATGTAGCTCCTGATAGCTGGTCCTGGGTATGCCCACCTTCCTTCCCTGATTTCATTTGTCAATGAGGAGGCCTAGTAGTAGAGAGAGAAGAGTTTGCAGAACAATAATAATGCAAGTTTTAGGGTGCAGCTTCTACCTCTCATCTGTTGTTGCTTAGTGCTGTAGAGGCTGGATGGAGATAGAGGAAAAGCATTGGAGTCAATGGGTTAGAGTACAATTGATCAATCAGAGCGTTTGCGAAGGTCTTAGCAGAGAGTAAAACTTTCCTTTGCAATAGTCAAGCACATCTGGGGTGCATCTTGAGAAACGTTGCAGATTAGTGTATCAACTCTTTTGAGTAAGATGTAGATCAAGCTTGGGTTGTTGACATCAAGCATGATATGCATGTGAATGTGCAGTCATGGGCAGATGTGAAGGTGTTGTCTCCACAGATGTTTACAGAGACAACCTACAAACTGTCTCTTAGAGACTCTCATCTTCGGAAGGTTGCAGGGTAATGATCCATCCATCAATCTTGTGCTTGGTCATGACAGGATTCATTTCAATGCCTCTCTCTGTGCACACATGTGGCTGGGGCAGCTGGTGAATTCAGTGTTTGCTGCACTCAAAGAGATCTGGAGCTGTGTCTTTTGCTAGTGTGCTTGCCTTGCCCTATGTTTGTTTTGGGGACTTTGAAAACTGGTTTATGTCTATCACTAGATCTTTTCCTAATATATCTTGAGAGTCTTTAAGTGCCAGGGATATTGTTGAGAATGTGGTGATTGCAGCTATGATTGGGAGTAAGGCACTATAGCACAATGCTTTACTCTAAAGTGTGTGCAGGAGGTCTAACTTCTAGGAAGCGCAAAAGAGAGGTGAAGAAACTTGTCATTTGCCCAACTGTGCAGTGATGGCAGCAGTGTTTTTGTGGAGCAAGCAGTGCAACTTGCTGTGGCAGCTGCAAAAGCTCGACTTCAACATGCAACAAGTGATGCCCAGGACTTGCTACGAAAGCTGGTACTGCAAGGTAATAATAATAATCTGCAAAGCTCTGCCTCAAACAATCTCATTTTGCCTGAACAAGTCACTCATCAAGCCCAAGATTGAAAGTTTTTCTGGATTCTGTTGTGGGTGTGCATATAAGCAGGTCTCAAGTGCTCAGACTTCAGAGTCCTCTGCTCAAGGATTGCTTCTGATTGTTGGGATAAATTTTGGTTGATGCAGGTCTTGAAATTACAATTTTGGGTAGCAACAACTTCTATTCCTTCCGGAAACAGGTGAGCTACAAGGGAAACTTGGTTAGTGATATACGCTGTCATGTCTTATTTTGCACTCATTGTTGGGTCATGTCTTGATTTCACTGTGAGTTGATTTTTAATCAATATGAGGGAGTGTTTTTGTGGAACAGTCATTTTTAGGAGCTTCATCAATTACATGAAATGAAATGGAGGCTTTAGTTATAACAAGATGGATTGCGGATTGGAAAGGCATCTGGTTGGACTTTGAACAGGAAAGTTTCAAGCCAGTGGGTTGTTTGTTTCCTGTATTTTGCAGATTGAAGCACGTGGATTGCCTATAATGACATCGAGTCTGGCTTCTATTCCTTCATTCTCACCCATCACAAGTAACAGTGGATCCATTCAGCCAGGAGACCATGCAATTGCCTTACCAGAAGTTGCTAAGACTGGTTTGGGTTCATCAGCTGCCATGACCACAGCAGTAGTGGCTGGTATCCTACAGTACCTAGGGAGCGTAAAGCTGGCTGTGCATGGAGAGAGCAAAGAGGAGGAGACAGAATTGGAACTTGTGCACATGGTCTCACAGGCAGCACACTGTGCAGCACAGGGCAAAGTTGGTAGTGGGTTTGATGTTAGCTCTGCTGTGTTTGGGAGCCAACGCTATGTCCGATTCTCTCCTTCTGTTCTTTTATCTGCTCAGGTATGCCTGGCATCTCTTCAGGTCTCCTTATGAGTTTTGGTGGCTGTCCACGTTCAAGGAGATCCCTTTTGCAAAAGCATCAATGATCCTATTCCTGATCATGTCTATGTGACTTTTGCAAGTCTGAAGGCTGGATGTTAAGACCTCTTTGATTGGATGTAATTTCTCTGAGCATTGTGTGAAATATTCTGCAGAGAAAATCTGGAAAACCATTCGAACTTTATCTTATAGATATGATAACTCACTGAACTCCAAATGTGCTTACAATTCCTTGTTGATGTTTCTTATCTTGATCTTGCTAGCAGTGTGGTGGACATACCCTTAGGTTTTTCACCTTCTCTCCTACTTCCAAAAGTGTTGCCAGCCTGCTTCAGTGAACTGTTAGACAGACAAACAGGGTTGTGCACAGAGCAGTCAGCTTTGATGAAGATTCAACTTGCTAATTCCAAGTTGAGACCTTTCATGCAGAAATATGTAGTAAGATTGTATTGTTGGTCCACATCCATGTATATATATTTAAGGCATATCAGTCTTGGAAAATTCTTAATTTCTCTCAGGGGCCATGACTATCAACCAACATGGTTGACATTGTCAACTGGAATAATGCAGCCGGTAAAGTGTATACATTGCAGGCTGGAGGCAGACTGGTGACACCTTTGGAGTTGGTTAAGCAAGTTCTGACTACAGATTGGGATGCTGAAAGACTGCCGTATGCACTTCCTCCAGGGTTTGTTTTGGTAAGTTAGATGTCTCCACTGCTGGGCTGAGTTCTATATGCCTTTTTTGTTCCAGATGTTCTCAATATCACACTGACACTAGTTGTGAACTGTGAAGTTGCTAGCATTACACTTCCTGTGCATGACAAGGGGGGAAAAGCTTGTCATCCAAGTTAGAAATAGAGAGTATGGCTGAAGTCCAAACATCTTATGTGCACCTCAGGAGCTTCTTGCTGTTTTGTCATCAAGAGGACAATAGTGCGGCAAGGCAAAGGGTTAAAAGACTGCAGTATTGTTAGCCTATCGTTAGAGTAACAGATCTAATTCGACTGGTACCAACAACCCTTCTCTTATTGGGTTATGCGATGGTGCAGATGGTAGGAGAACCAGGTTTTGGTGGTTCGCACACACCATCCATGGTGGGGGCAGTGCAGGCATGGCACAAGGCAGACCCAGTAACAGCAAATCCAGTGTGGGTTGCTTTGGCTGAAGCTAACCAAGGTGTGGAGAGAGGGCTCCTTCACCTCATGGAATGTGCTGAATCAAGGCATGCGTACAACACTGTATTGGAAGGTTGTTGCACTTCTTCATCTGACAAGGTAACTGTCCTCCACCTGGTCTAGGATTTTCTGCTGTTATGAACAAAATTGGGGTTGTGTTTGTTGCAGTGCCAAGTCCCCCTTTGACCTTTTCAGGTTATTCATGGACTACACAGAATGTCATCAGCCCCAGAGCAGAAGCAATGCCTCTTGTATCTATTTCCCACAGTATTACTTGGATATGGACAAGTAGATATGGCTTATCATATATTCTGATACTTGCCTGTGCAGTGGAAGTATTTGTTTGGTGACACTCCAGAGAGGCTAGAGATAGTGGAAGCTCTGCTGGAAACCAGGCAGGCCTTCATCAATGTTCGATCACTTCTCAGGCATGTCGGTGAAGCAGCCAACGTACCTGTAAGTCTCACGCACAGTATTTCTTGATTCTGTGTCAAAACCCTTCTTGTCAAATAATTGAGTTGTGGACCAACGGAGGATCAATTGAGGCTGAGGGCTAAAAGTGGTGGAAGATGCCTACATATGTGGCTCATTAACTTTGTCATGCTATCACCAATGTGCAGATTGAGCCACCATCACAGACAGCTTTGTTGGATGCAACTATGGACATGAGTGGTGTATTGCTCGCTGGAGTGCCTGGTGCGGGTGGGTTTGATGCTGTTTTTGCAGTTGTACTTGGAAAAACTGTTAGTGAGCAGGTGGAAGCAGAATGGAGCATAAGAGGGGTGCTAAGTCTATCTGTGCAAGAGGATCCACAAGGAGTCAGCCTAGAGTCATGTGATCCACGCATTGACAGAACATCCTCTTGAATAGAATTTCAGGTTATTGAAACTGGAACTCCACATTTACTACGTCTGGAATCAGATCTGCTATTATCCTGTTCTGATTATTTAACTCAGGAGTGACATTTTATTCACAAATCAGTTACCCAAAAGAACTGTAGAATCAAAGCTCAATAAAGAAGGGAAAAGAGTACAGAGGGCAACGACTCAACTATCATGATGCTCTTTGCCTGGGGATTGCAAAAGAGGGAACTCAAATTCCAGAGCCATGTGGTGGGTGACCATCTTGCACGGTTTGGCTATCAAGACCTCTTGGCCAGGAGATGTGAGGCAGTCTCCATGTGTCATGATATCCTGGTAATCTTCCCACTTACAGACTCACAGGAGGAAAAACGGTGAGTTATGACACCACAAGAACTCGTGCAAATAGAATATGTAATCTGCAGATTCAATATAGGGTTCAGAATGAATCTATCTACCTATCATAGAATGAGCTGTGGAATATTTTACAACCTGGGTGAGGTGCAAACACATGTGGAGGGAACTTCATTGTAGCACAGTGTGGGTTACATTGCATGCTTTGTATACCCATCCATGCCTGATGAAATGCCTGCTGCATGCCATATACGGATAGTACCATCAGTTGATTCAAGATTTGCCTACCAGAATTACAAGTGCTAGAGTGCAAGCAACAAAAGGAGGGGGTGTGAAGGAAGAAGAAAAGCTCTGATGCGATATAATGCACATAAAAGGGTGGTACAGAATAATTCTGCAAGTTTTGAGGCATATTAATTGCCAGAATTACCTGTGCCAGACCATTCTGTCATCTTCTAGCTATCCATGGTACTCTATTGCTATCTTCTACCTACCTTTTGTCCTTCATGCCAGTGATCCTACTCCCAAAAATAAGTGAACAATGCAATTTGTCACAAATCTGTCAAATCTTCCACAGATTCAAATACACCGTTTGCACTTCCATTCATTTTGTTCTGATACCCATCTACATAAATCCAAGTAATTAACTTTAGAAGAAAAATGTATGTGTTGTATGACAACAAGACTAGCATACAAGATTACAAACATTTGCAAAGCTTCTGTAGATATTGCAACTTCACCTTTTCATCATGAAATGGTTATGGTCAAAACATTTGTGTCCAGGTTGAGCACCTCTGTTTCCGGTTCCAATGACCATTATAAGTCTCAAGGTCAAAACTTGGTTATACGAAGCATCAAAGACAATACAGCTTTCTGGGTATTTCAATAAGAATTCCCAATTAAGTTGTGGTTCACAACTGAACTGCACGATCAATAACTTAATACTCCACAAGTTCATCTCAGATAGAAATGCTGACAATAGCACCTTCGAAACATGAATTGGCAAAAATGCATTGTCCATGCTGAACATTCTGCAGAATGTCTTGTTCACAAGTTTCTGTGGGGCTCCATGCAACCAAGATATTGGGCACAGATGAGAAACCAGAAATACTGGAAATGTAAATGGCCATTCCAATGAGATTATGGAATTTAAGAGTTGGGGCTTCCCTCTTTGATGAGGAGAGAGGATACTTCCATGTTATCTGCAACATGAGATGTGAAACACAAAGTTTGGGGAATCTTGACAACCTCTTACTCTGCAACTATCTCTTACTCTGAACATTCCATCACCTGCAGACTAAGGAATAGAGCTGGCTACAATTTCTTGTACTGCTCAATAAGCTGTGATGCATGTAGACGGGATGTCGGATTCACTGTACAACCAAGGCTGTGCAAAAATGCAATCTGCACCATCAAATGTATTTCATGAGTTCAAATAAAGATATGCTCAGAATGTTGCATGATTTATGGTTCTGGAAGATGGCATGAGGTTTAAAGCAGCTTGAGGAAGACATTCAGGAAACAGATGTTAGGGGACACCTGTTTTGGGGTCGCAGTAGCACATCCCATAGATCGTTCACTGCCTTGCTGCTGAAAATGTTCCTGCAAAGAAATTGGTGACAGAAGATATGAATCTCTAACTCTGAAGCACAAAAGGTATACACCCCATCTAAACACTTCCGCCAGGTAAAACAAAGTTTGGGTATTTGAAAGTATGTACATGGTGTACCTGTCGCTCAGCTTGAAGTAGTGCACGCTCTTCAGGTGGTAGTTGGCCCCACTTTATTGCCTGACCCAGGCAGAAAGTTGCACTTAGTACTTCTACTGGAAAAGCTGTTTACCTTCAAGGCAAACAGAGAGTTGACTGCTTTGCAAAGCAATGAAGTGCTGCAAAAGTAAGGAGTAACAACAAAAAGAAAGACTCTAGTAAAGTGCATACAGCTTACATTGTGTGCATATGCAAGAGCAGCATCATCTTTAAGAGAACACTTCAAGGCAATCAACACATCCTGTCGTTAGATACCACAAGTTGGGTCAGTGGGGAAAATGCCAGTGTTGCTGCAATAGACTAGAGAGCTGAGATCTCAGTAGCTGCCAAGTAGAAAACACAGCACTCGAAATGACTTATGAAGTCTGTTCCTCACTAATGAAGTTCACAGTTAATTCTGCAACAGGGAATCCACCGATGGAACTGCATGAACAGACAAGAGTAAATTACAAGAAGTGTTCATGGGTCAAGCAGACTCTGATACCTTGTTTTTTATGTTTTTTGAACGAAGCCGCTCATCTATAGCAAACCCCACCTGTAAGCACAACTTCTCTATCAGTGTTGGAATTTGGGCTTTCTATACAATGATGAGTCCTTCAGAAAATAGGAATAATGTTCAACCTCATGTAAAATGAAGTAAAAGGAAACCTTCAGTCCAAAAGAAAACATTGCTGGGTTGGATTCTAGCCCCAATTTGAAGACTGGCTTCTGGTGACATCTGTGCTAGAGAACAATCAGTGCTCTACCTTAGATAGCAGGCGCTTGGGGTCCTGGAATGCAGGCTTTCTGGCCCAGCTGTGGAAAAGGGCAGCTATGGTTGACCTTGCTTCAATGTTGAACCTGCAGCAAGGATGACAACTTCTGTCACTAGTCTGATGGGTATATATCCACTTTCATAAGAAAGGCCTAGGCATTGCCCCAAAGAGACACTTCAACACAAAGCCTTCAAAATAAAGTCATTGCAAATTGAGGGGCCCTAAGTCCTTGACTTCAGATTGAAGAGAGTGCACATTATATGCAAAAAAGGAGAGGATAAGGTTCCCTGCCACAAGCTCAGATGGCTAAAGGTTTGCTAGCATTCAGCAAGAGAACCAGAATAAGAAGCTGCACAACATTATCCTTGGAAGCAGAGGGAGATAGGTTATTGCAATTCAATGAAAATCAGCCTGTTAGTTACCCCTTGAGAAAGGTGTGTCCAACTGCATCTTCATGTGCTGTTGGACTGTCAGTCCTCCCTGGAAATAACTCATTGCCACCATCTGGAGAACCATTTTCTCCATCTTCACACAGAAGTTGCAGATCACAGTCAGTTTTCGGGCCTTCTTGATAATTGCTACTGCTGCTCACTAAGATCTCTTTAGAAGTGTTGATAGTCACTTGTTTTGGGAAAGGGTCACCATGTGAAGTGCCATACTGACAGGTAGCACTTAAATCTGAGGCCATTCCATCCCCTTTCTCTGGTAGCATAGATGACATCCCTGAATTGCCCTGAGTACAAAGATCTAGCACCTTGTCACATATAAACTCATTGCCATTCATTGTGTGATATATCAGAATTTCTCTTGATCAAAACTATTTGCCACTGCATATGGAAGCAAAGGTTGAGCTATTCTGTGTACCTGGAAATTCAGAAGGTGGTGTGGTATTTCCTTAATGAATCGAGAAGGTTGGAGCACCTGCACAGCAACACAAACATTGGCTCTGCATTTTAGCATCATTGTCATGAGCAAATTGAGTTGAAAACCTTGATATAGTCATCAACCACACAGTGTTTCACATTAAGGAATGAACTGACAGATAACATCTGACATCCCTGACATTGTGGACACAAACAAAATGTGGCTTTCTAAGAATCCACACTATAGGAGAATTGTTAGAGAGACTACTTGACGTCTGCTGTCGACGACCACATAGCAAACGTAGAGGCTCTTCTGTGCACGTGTCATTGCTACATAGAAAAGGCGCCTCTCCTCCTGCTCAGATTATCAGGTTTAAAGAGTAAGGTGTCTGCTTCAAAAAATTGATGTTGCAGTAACATTGATGTAATAAGAAGAGATGGTCAATATCCAGACCTCGATAGAGGATGCACCTTCATCCAAATAGCCCATTGCCTCATTAAGCAGTGGAGTCTCAGTTTCATTTGCCTATTTCACAGAGGCAATTGATTAATGTTCAGTGAACACCTTGTCAGTTGTATTAACCTCAGAACAACTACACAGTTGTTAACACAACTTTACCCAGGTGGCACAAGGATGTCAACAGCAATATGGGAGAACCTAGCCTGATGTACAGTTAAAGTCGATATCTTTATGCAGCTTGCATGAGGAGCATCTAACAAATGTTTTTACTTGGTTGCCAACCTAATGCCAATGCTAATACCTGTCCATACTAGGATGCGGTCAGCAAAGGCTTTTCTACATCAAATCAGTCACTACTTTCAGGCAACAGTTTCACCAACTCTTATTAGACATTGCCAAATTGTCTTCAGTATAGCTTGCCTTTACAATGAAGACGGTTTCCCATTCCAAGCCTTTTGACTGCAATAACCACAATATTGAAAGTCAGTACAATGTGAGAAGCATGTCAAGTAAGGGAGACTCAGCTGGAACATGCTTCTTCCACATCTTAGGTCTCACACCCAAGTTTCAGGATGATTCTGAGTTTGCATGATCAGTACTTTATGTCCACTGTCTCTGCAGATAGTCTCTGCAACGAGGCACAGTAATAAATATGAGAATACCAATCATCTGAATCTACAAGGTACTCCATGAGCCATAGTGTTAACAGACAGAAAAAGAGAAAGAAAAACAAGAGAAGCAACACAGAGAACTAGGGCATATGGACTTTGGTAAGCTCCTTGGGATTCAGACACCCTTGAAATAGTCAAATTGAAGATTGCAAGAGCAGAAAACCAAATAGGAAATCTTTCTCCATTAAGCAAAATTCTGGTTGGCTTTCATAGAAACTCTAGATACTAGCTTATCTCTTCAGAAGGGCAATTGAACGTGCCATTTCTGCTATTTCAGCTAAAGCCCAAAAAACCTTCAAGGCTGGATATTTCCTACAAATTCACTAGAATGTCAATAGTGAAATCCACATAAGGCATATATGTTAACACCAGGTTTTGTTCAGAAATTTCAATATGAAGTCTATTTAACCTTGGGCTATCCCTAAGTCCAAGCATTTATTTACAAGGAAACCCAATTTACATGAAAGCTCTCAGATTCATCTAGCACCATGTCACCACCAAATGCAGCTACTATTCTGAAATGTAGGGATACTTGCTAGATTTAAGATGAGAACAGTTGAACATTGAAATGAATCAAGCACCTGATGCATTGTTGTCAACATTACAGAGTTTTTGTTCTCTTTCTGCCGATTGCGAAAATTATCTTGCTCACGTGTTACCAGGTGATCCAGGAAGGCCTTGAGAACCGGTAGACATCCATCCCCAACTCCAAGATGATGTCCATTCTCAGACAATGGCTTATCAGTTTCATCATAAGCGAAGGGTTTGAAGATATTGCTGAGGAAATCGTTGACATCATCCAAGAAATACTCAAGCACCTGTTGACACAGCCAGGATAAAGATGCAACACAAGTAAACACAATAGTAAGAAAAGAGCAATAATAGCTTCTCCGAGACCACAACCACATTTTTGAGTGCCACGATTTCAGCAGCAGGATCAGAATTGTACAGAATGTCTTAAGAAGTACAACATTAGAGTGAAGCAATTGAAAGGCTCTCTTGAAAGCATGCTACTGCTAATAGTCCATACATTGAGCAGAAGCAACAGTTAAGCAGCCAGAATCTGTGATGGAATCTTACAGTTCGGGGATCATCATCCTCATTCAGCAGCTTTCCTCCATTCTCATCCACAACTGCACGTGTATTAAATACAGGTCTCTGCACAAATTAAATTGCAAAAGAGACATTCCTAATCATGGATGAATCTTGCAAGCTCAATACAGATGAAGAGATACTAGACTGCAAACATTCATAGAAGTTGAAACTTGAAAAAGGACTGCTATTTGTTACTGAAAATAACCTCACTGCATGTTATCAATGTTTTGAATACTTATGAAATTGGCATTCATATAGAGACTTGGATACAAATGCAGATAGAAAATACCTGAGGTAGTAGGTTGACAACTGCAGTGATCAATCCAGAAAGAGATTTCTCCTGCACAAAATACCAGTAAAAGAAGTTACATCAGGGTGCATTATGCAAGGAAGAGCAGCTTGCAACATATAGACTGCATCAATATATATCAGCATCACAAGTCCTGCACAGAACAAGATGCAGGGCTTTGAAGACCAACTACACACATCATAGATTATAAAGTAAATATAAGCTTACCTTATGTGCAAGGCGGTGAACCATGTTAATAGAAGTGAGCACTCTCCTTCCCAGTGCAAGTTGCCGCCTGATTCACACAAGACTTATTCCCAATTACACTTGTCAAATGAGCAACAAAAAAGTACTTCAACAATACAAAAGAAGAAAGAAGGGACCAGTAGCAAACCAAATCTCATCAGAACACTTGTCACACATGCTATATGTTTTGGGAAATTAAATAGAGCAACTATGCAGGAAACAAGATGGTCATATCAAGCCCCACTAAGAAACTCTGCATTAGACATACTGCCATTCCATGACTTCAAGCACAGGTCCGTTACAGGGCAGCACATTTACAGTTTAATTCATTAATTCTTGAAACTCTACTAAGATAAAGATGCTCAATAATTGGTCAGAGTATACTTGACAGAAAGCATGAATCAAACCTGCTAAAGGTGCCTGAAACCTTAGCTGTAAATACAGTTTGTGCAGCCTGCTGGAAGGTGCAAGCATTGGTCTTTACAACTTTATCCACATATTCCACAACCTGCAAAAGAAAAGACTATTGATCTCAACTATGCTGTTTTCCACAATTCAGATAGTCCATAACTAACTAGATGAAGGAAGGATGTTGCATATCTAAATTCCAGCTTGACAGGCAACTTTACTCACTTAGAAGTACAGGAGCAGACTGATAAGAAACTGACCCTTTTGCCTTCAGAAGGGTCTCCAGCATACAGTGCCTTGAATACCCGCCGCCAGTAGATATCTGTGTTGCCTGGTAACACAGTCCACAGCATGGCTGTGACATTCTTGATAACCTGCACCAGATCACAGTAAATGAGGTCAAAGGTTGATGTGATAATTCTTCGTTGAAGTTGCTGATGCAAAGCCACTAATCAACCACAGGACTTGGAAAATAAACCAACAAGCTCCTAGTACATACTTTCTTCCGATAGAATGCCACTCCATGCACATTGAAGGGAATCTTGCGTGCTCGAAATGCTGACTGAAAAATTCTTCCAGTAACCTATCGAGCCATCCCACCATTGCATTATCTTGACAAACTACCAGCATCTGTGTTCTCAGAAAACTTATCAGTGACTACTCACAACTAAACTTGGAAATAAAAACTGGGTCAGGGTTAAAACAGGCTCAAGAGTACTACCTGACGGCGATATAATACAGCAGTATTCCCATAAGTGGGCTTCTGTGGTGTATTTGCAACTGCATTCATGAGAATGCAGTCTACAACATATGCACATTGTGCAGCCTCTGTTCGGCATTCCATCACCACTATCTGTTTCAACCTTGTTGTCAAGGCATCACTGAGAAAAGAATTATATACACGTGCAAATACAACAAGACTGCTGGTCTATTCCCTCAGTTGAATCTATGCTTGTTGATTTACGACAATCCACAAATGTATCATTTTTTCAGTTAAACCAGTTCCCATATCGAAAGGAACTTGCTCACTGTATATCAACAAATTTGAAAAAGAAGGATGAAAGTCATGCATGGATACTCTATCCCCAGCTGAATTGTCTGTGTGGGCTTGCTTTTCTTGACAGCGTTTTGTGTTGTGTTTGATTAAAGAGGTAGCAGCTTCAACAATGCAGCGTGTTGACCGATAGTTTTGATGTAGTCTCACCTGGAGACAGAGGACACGGTCAAAAATTCCAGAACTCCTAGATGGTTATCAAAAGAAGATCACAATAGCAACAAGTGAAATCCACAGTTCAGGTCTAAGAGATTGGATAGCAACCACCGATCAGACATTCAAAGTTCCTGCAAACACAAAGAAAATTTGCATGACAGTACTAAAAAAGTATCTTCACAAGTACTGAAAATTCCTCCCTACTTACAATGTATGACCTGAATATGACTGAGAGGTAACTTAATGACAATGTTATGAAGATTTCAGATGCAACAACACATCAGCAAAAAGAAAATGAGGAGATCCAGCACTTACACATACAGAAAACAATGAGGAGCAGTTGGAACAATAGCAACAGTTGCATGCATATTGAATGAACCTTAATAAATACAGTAGTGATCAACTACCATAACATACAAACTGAGTCCAGCAGCTCCTAAAAGTGAGTCCAGGCAATATCATTCAACAAATTGTGTTTCTGTCAGACTGACCAGCAGGAAGTAAGCCATAATGCTGGATAGCTCGACAAAACAAAAAGAAAAAAGACGTGCAGGGTAACAGAAGACTGATAACCACAGTGCAACAAGCAAAGACATTAAAAAATAACATACAAGGTGGAGTGTATATTGAGTGTTGCAGACCTCTTTCAGCTGTGGAAAGTCTTTGCGGAAGGAGTCAAAGCCTGAAGAATCAGCTCCATTGAAGCTGAATATTGACTGCATTTTTCACCAATGACCACCACCCACATTTTAGGGGAGCAACAAATAAATGTCCAGTAGCCCCAGAGGATGACTTTTAGCTTGTTATAATCCACAAGTACACTATCCTACTTGGCCACACTCCCCTCAACATCAAAGAAGGGTCATTGTTGCCAATGGTATCTGGTATGAACACCAAGGAGGAAAAACAAAAAGTGCATTGAACTTATTCCAACAGTGCAAATTAAACCTGATCATCATCCCCAACAACAGTGATCCGGTTGTGGGAGGCAAGCAGATGTAGGAAGTTGTACTGCATGGTGCTGGTGTCTTGAAACTCATCAACTAGCACACAGGTCCAGGTCTTTTGACACTCTGCCAGCACTGTACCCTGCCCTCAGGTAAGTGGTTGTCACAGCTTTATTGGCTACACAGCAGGACTCCACACACACAATACAACAGATAACTTCCTACAAAAATGTAAGACTCCACAATCAGAACTCAACAGGTTCTTACATGTACATTAGGAGCAGGAACGAAAATGGCCACAATCATACACGATCGGACTGGGGGATATAGACACCTGACTAAACTAGTGCTGTCTTCACCATTCAGAACCAACTTTCTGCAGACTGCAAATTGTGCACGATAGTGAGCTTCATCAAACATCTACTGTAATATACCTTCAGGATGCTCCTTTAGTAGGCGGACAGAGAAATTGATAAAATCATGGTAGTCAAGTGCATTGCAAGCCAGCAAAGTTGCCTCATAATGTCTCAAAACTGCCCCCTACAACATAAAGTGGTTAGACATATTGCTCCAAGATGCAGAATCCGCAGTATCCCTCAAGATGCCCTGGATCAAGAGATATAAAACAGCCATTTGTCTTACCCCAATTCTGTTTCCCATCTTCTCATACTCCTCTGCTGTCCTTCCAGCGGCTTTGGCCTGTGAATAGAATTTGACAGTTTTGTAATGAGGAGGCATATTGATGATTTCCAGCGCACACACTCTCTCTCTACATGAAAACCAAAATGTGTGCAAACATCCAGGATGCTTACAGCTTGTTCAGACACACAGACCCCTCTCAGTTGAACAAATATGTAGCAAGACCTTCATGCCATGTCAAAGCAGTGATGTTAACACCTCCCTGCAGTGAACTTGTAGTGAAAGGTAAGGCAGAGAACTCCAGAACAGCATGGCCACTGCTCTTATAAAGATCCTCTATTTGGAAGAACTGGCAAACTTGTTCCAGAGGTGACCCAAGCCCAAATCCAGTTGCACAAAAGCATTATTCCATAAGGATGAGAGCCTGATGCATCAACAAGTGGGACTTCATCACAGCATACAGATATCACAAGCCCTGTGCACTTACTTGTGTCACAAACTGCAGCCATTTCTTTGCCTTATCTTTGCAAGCCACCAGATTTTGGACATTGGCTTGAACTTGTGGTTTACTGTCTGTGGTTGAGATCCCCGAAGGAGTAGTGACAGAAGAACCAGCTTGAGCAGTATCAGTTTCCATAGAGGCAAGTCTAGTGGCCTCTATGACAGCTCTCCTTTGTTGCGAATGACCATAGACTAGGAACTCAGCAGTGCGTCCTAACCTGCTGAGCCAGTGGAAGCATGCACATGACATGAATCAGCTTAGTAGTAAACTAAAAAATCTAAATATAATGCATATTCATCCTGCCCATACTTCCTTCACAACAGATGCCAGCCTGCTCAATCACTAATACAATTGGAAATTCTATGCTCACTTTTCTGCATGCAAGCGGCACAATTGCAAGCAGAATGCATGGAATGTCGAAATAGACAGTTCTTTAGAAACTGCTTTGCCAACAGCAGCCCCAACCCGATCTCTCATTTCTGTTGCTGCAGCTGTCGTGAATGTCATTGCCAGAATATTCCTTGCTTCCACACCCTGAAACAACATTGTCAGCATCCCGACGAATCATCCCAAACATATGGCTATTTTGCAACATTCATTGTACCCAGAAACTATGTGCTGCCACAAAGCAATTTCTGCTGACTTTGGAACACCATGCAGAGCTTTACTCATCACTATTGAAGGAATAATCATTCATATCACAGTGTCATTGAAAGCAACTCTGAAATAGCAAGTTAAGGCTGTGAAAGCAAAAGATCTGCATGCATGGTTTGTCTCAATGTGCAAGACCAACTTACTTCCATTAGCATTGAAACCAGCCGTGCAACCATTGTAGATGTCTGCAGAGCAACAAAGGTGAGGTCAGCGACACATGCATGATCCTAAACCCTAAACCCTAAACACAAATAGGTCCTTCTGTCTGCAATGTGATCCAATGACAAATACAGGTAGAGTGTTTTTTGATACCCTAATCATATTAAGTAGGGCAACTGCACCTTTCCACTCCCAGGGCCTGCCAGAATTAACAATGGCTTGGAAGTATCGCTCAGAGCTGCCTCCCTTTGTGTTGCATTGAGGGTTCTCAAATATTCAGGCATCTCTGTGGGAGGTGAACAGGATCCAGCCCTGGTAACCAGAACACCTTGAACAAGAACAGGGGAAGCTGCTGTACTTGTTGGAGGACATTTGGATCCAGAAGTGACAATGGCCAATGAGGGAGTGGCAAATGAAGTGAGGTTTTTAGGGTCTGCTAGGTTCAAACCTGGGGCTTGAATGGGAGAAAGAAGTGCTTGATCAGCTAGATCAAGTAAAAGGCAAGAGCTTCTTGGACATGTATTTCTGACTGCAAGATCTTCACTGGCAGGTAATGTAGAGGTCACATTACCAAACTGAGCAATGCCTGGAAACTGAAGAGGCAAATCTGAACAGGGTGTAGTGCTTTGTGGGATACAATTGGCCAGCATTCTCTCTTGTAAATCTCCTCTCCAACAGACAGTGGATACATGTGTAGACAATGAATGCAATTCTTGTCCCATTGACAACTTTCTCCCATCATGTGGACCTTTGGATCGTTTTTCACACAGGGCATCCAATTCTTGGATCAATTCTTCATCGAATTCCTCACAAAGACGTTCAGTTAAACAAGACTGCAGTGAATTATCTCCATCCGTGGGGAGCCTCCATATATTCTTCCCTGCCGTTGAAGAATTTTCCGAAGCCTCCTTCTCCACATCTCCGTCGCAACTAGCAGCAGCTTTACAAGTTCCACTAGCTTCAAATTCGCTGCAATCCGATGGCCGAAATCGATTGCACTGCAATTCAGCAAGCGGGCTTCTTCTCTGCCTTTGATCACTCATAATCAGCGTACACATCTTCTTTGGAGTCACACTCCTACACAACAAATGAGTCCCCCACACACAGCAAATGATAAGGACAAAAAGATAAATCTGCACAGCATTGAGAGTTTATTGAAAGATGAAAAGGGAAATGCACAAAGACAGGTAAAGTGAACATACCCAGAACGAGCATCATAGAGCGGCACCTTGATCGGGGAACGATTCTCTTCCTCCACTTGGGAACTAGGCAAGAGCTGACGCTTCTTCCGAGCCAAAATCGCTTTGGCAGCTCTGTAATTCTCGGTGATACGCGCCTGCTGCAACTCACTCAGATGCGAACCACCACTACCATCCGCGCCCTTGTCGCCACGAGCCATGGCCGCATCTAATACGCCACTATCAAGCAACCAGGAGCCACAAGAAAAAATGCTACAAAACACGAGGGAAGAAAGAAACAATGTGTATAACTAAAACATGCAATCTGGTTACAGTGATTTGCTATCCGCGTCTCATCTCAAGAGAAGAGCTCTGCACCGTCTGCAATTCCCAATTCCTTCTTCCTTCCTTCCTTCCTTCCTTCCTTCATTGCAACAACAACGGCGCAAGCAACGGCGCTGCAAGGCGTACTCCAGAAGCTGCAAATTTTTCAAAAAAAACGCTCGTAGCGAGCCGGAGGGAGGGAGTTCGAACTTCGGACAGCGAGCAATTTGGAGGAGACGACCTGGTGACCGGACACGATCACGGAGGTTTGGGAGATCACAATGAGGGCCTTTTTCTTTTTTTCTTTTTTAATTCCTAGAAAAAAAATTCAAAAATTCGTAATTTTTTGGATAAAAAGAAAAGTAAAAAAGCCAATGAATTAGCCTACTTGGGAGATTTATGTGTAAATTACCCTAAGCTAAGTCCCTATATTAGTCTTAAATTATTTTTAATTTAGTATCATCTTTTAGGTTTTTTTAAAGTTAATGTAAGTTATTTTAGATTTTTTTAAAGCTATCATAGGTTATGATTTTAACTAATCTTATGCTAGGCTATTGTATGAAGATTATTAATTTTTTGGATTTATCCAAAGTCTATTATGGCTTTAAGCCATGTATATTTGTGCGCCCTAATTTTTTAGATATGAAAAGATGTGTCTTTGACTAAATTATGTATGAAAATAGGCATTTATTGTCTGACTAACTACTAGATCAACAATTGTTGCTAAAATTTGTCATGTGCCATCACTAAAGCTGAACTATGAAGAGATGTTGTGAGCTTGTTCATCACTAAAGTTGAACTATGAAGAGATGTTGTGAGCTTGTTCAGACCAAAGCCTCTACACATGACAAAACACCCTCTAATTGTTCTTCATGACCCGAGTGTTGATGTTGTAATAGGAAGTATTTATATGTTCTTCATTGTTGTTTACAACTTGTTTTTCTTCTCATTGAACAAAAAACACAACTTGGTATTCTAGTTTGAACATTGTCTCGAAAGTTGGTTCATGGGGGTGTGAATTACCAATCCTATATTAAACATGAGTTATATCTATCCACATGATTAGGTGAACATCCACATCCTTCTCTCTTTCTTTCTCTCTCTCCATGCATAAAAACCTTGAGTAACAATTTTCTAACTAGTCTTGAAATGGAACTCGTTGTCTATTTTCATTGTCTACTCCATTATCATGTCATTCCAAAAAATAAGATTGTAAGTTTTAGTTTAATAATAAGTGTTCTTACAAAGAAAACCTTTAATTTAAGAAACACAAATAATCCTTTTTTTTGCTACAAAAAATGGAAGCTACAAATTGGTATGTGTGTTGCTACTAGTGTTATTATAAAAGAAACCTTTGATTTGGGAATTTTGTGGAAATTTTGTATGATGGGTTGTTCAAATTTTGCACTAGGTATTGTATATATTATTGTGCACCCATTGTTGGGAACTGATGAAATCATTGGGTAGTCATGGTAGCTTGTCATTACATTTTGTGATGAAGGTGATGATGTCACATTTTTATGAATGACTCTCATAAGGTTATGACTTCATTCATTGTTATGTTGCCACCACATTGTTATTGTGGATATTTCTCTGCAATTTTATATGTATATATAAAGGGAAAAGGAGTCACAAACAATAAGGTTATTTTACTATTATTATTTTTTATAGTAGAAGTAGGTGGTATGTCAACAAACAAGTATGGTATGGTGACTAAAATTGATGTAAAAAAATTGTTGTTCTTCCATGTATGTGTGCAGGGAAACATGAACCTTGGTTTTGTTCTAGACCTAAATTTTGAATCACAATAATGATTAGGGATAAATGTTACAATGGAGGAGAAAGAAAAAAGGCTTATTTGTTGAGATATAAGGAAAAAGGGCATGCATGTTTTTTTTTTTAGAAGATTAGATATGAGGTCTATACGTTGAATTCAGAATGACGACCCTGCATGAAGTTAGTTTCAATCCCCATTTGTTTCTTTTTAGCTTCTTTATGAGCCATTTTCTTTATGGATAATTTATTCCATTGGAACATGTGTTATTGGATTATTCAGCAAGTGACACAATTGTTCCTTCCATCTCCTTACTAGAGAGAGTGATATGCATATACTCGCTATGTTTAATGTCTTACAACTTTCTTGTTCAAAATTCTTAACCATAGCAATGCAATAATTCCTTGGTAAATTGACAAACTTGAAATTCAATTATTGAGTCAAAGCTTAGTTGTGACATGACATGGTTTGGTGTTGTTTTCTAGGTTAGTTTGTAAAAAAAACTCAGTGGAATACACTTGAAAATGCGTTTGGAAACTATTGATTAATATCCCTCAAAATATTCAAACCAATAATCATCTTGTCTAGAGTATGACATGAAGATTATCATTGGGTTGTTTTTGTGCAACAAATAGGAAATAGAAAACAACCACAAACATGAATTAAGAACATATGTTTTTTCTTAAAGCACTGGATTAACAACTAATTCTACCTTAAGAGGATTTGTAAAATATCCATGGTGATCATAAACATTCTTTGTGCATTAGTATTTTTCTTCTCCTAAGGAACGCAAAGTTCTCAAAATTCCTTGGCTTTGTTCCAAAATGAGTTGTCTTCAAAGGTTAAGGTACAAATTGTTTTTTAAAAATTTGCAAGTGTTTATGTAACTTCCCTAAAATGAATCATTGAAGTAAAAGCAAACATGAGCAAACAAACCATTCTTCCACCACATTTTGTCACTTGGACCTACAATAAGTTGATCAAAACCATTATAACATCACACTTGGACCCCATTTGTGCCTTCAAGCCTTGTGCTTCATGGTTCAAATAGGTCCTAATATACAATCTTACAATCTAGAACAAAAAAGATGTGATAAGTTTTTTTTGGTCAACAAGATAAAGACATTAATTTCAAAGTTTTTAGGTTGCATGGTTCAAGCAAGTCCTCACAATCCTACAATCCAAAATAATAATAAATTGATACCTCTTTTTTTATGTGCAAGATAAGAAGTTAAAGGAAGTTGTGATAAATTTACAATCCAAAATAAAAAGGTGTTATAATAAGGTGAAAAGGTATTCCAAAACTTTTGGGCTTCATGCTTAAAGGAAGTCCTATTAATCCAATCCAAAACAAATGTTTTTTATGATTTTTCTTGTGATCACCAAGTTAGATTCACATGCAAAGAACCAACATTTTTCAAAGCATAAGCACCAATTTCATGTGGACTATAAATATTATTCAATGAAAAACCACACTATAGATAATGCATTCAATTGAAAGCCTCCATCAAGATTTAGGACATATAAGAAGAATTATTTGTATCTTATGCAAAGTTATTGAAAAGCACTAAAAATTGCAATGCAAGGGTAAGAAATAACAATGGTAGGAAAATCATAGAAACAAAATTTCCACCATTTGGACAAACATGAATTTCTAAAAATAATAATCACCATTTAAAACTAGAAGGCAAATGAAATGTGTTGACAAATTCATAGTCATCAAATTTTGTCACCCTTTCCTATTATGTGTACAAAATGGATACAAGTGGAAGAGCAAGCAAAAAAGGGTTCTCCATCATGTCATAGGCTCCAATTTGTATGATATGGATGTTTGATGGCCAAATGCCCCATAGTTGGTAGCGGGTCATCTTCTAATTACAAGAATTTACAAGTTGTGGGGAAGCACGTTTGCTTCATTTTAAGTGATATCTTTTTTATTTTGATTTTTTAATGTATATCAAATTTAATATATGTTTTTAATTTCTCTTTTTTAAATGTCAAAAATAGTGTTTTCTTTACATGTATTTCTTTTTTATTTAAAATTATATCAAAGCTATCTAAGATAACACACCAAGTTCTTTGTTTTCCAACTACTACAAACATGAAAACCTCATTAAAAAGGTCCCAATTGATGGGTGGTTTCACACAAGTAATTAAAGTCCCATGTTCTTGCTTTTCATGAAAGACAAATCCTTTCAAGTTCCCTTAAAAGAATGTTATTTGGGATCAAGCATGAGGTGAAAGGAAAGAATGTTTCTACAATAGGATAAGTTTCTAATCATATTCTTTTGTCCTCTTCTTTTTTGTGAATACAAGGATGGTTTGATTAGGCATCATCATGGTTTGCCTTTGTGTCAAAACAATATTTTATAATGACATCAATTTGGTTTTATGGCAAGTATTATTTGTTGAAGATGGGTGTGCCTCACAATGATGGTTGGCAACAAAGATCAATTTGTTTGATTTTTGAGTTGCAGCCACATTGATTTTAAGGTCTTAAGTTTGTTTTTTGTTATGGTGTCTTCTTGTTTTTTACGGATCTAAATATCACAAACTTGGGCTCTAGGCTGTTATGCACTACTTATGATAATAAATTGAAACTATTCAAAAATTCAAAGAATAAAAAATATTGTTTGTCATGCATTACGCATTAAACCATATACATAAATATGTGGTAATACATTACATTATTTATCATTTATCATTTTTGAATTTATTTATTTTAAAGATGAAGACAAAACGCAAATAAAATCATTATTTTTAATTGTGAGATTTTGATTCTATTCCAAGATACAAATCAATTTGTGAAGTGTGCAACACTCGAGTGATCTTACACAAGAGGCATACCACATAATTCCAATGAGTGGACAATTATTGGCATAAAGCTAATTGTACATGTCCTAATGCCCAAATAGAATGGAGCATGGGAATGTAGATATTTAGTTGTAAAATATTTTAGTCAATACTTGGATAAGTGTGACAATAGTGAACATTATCTTGGTGTGGAAGTGAGTTCCGTAATGCATTGCCACCATTTTCTCACAACTATTTCAAACATGTTCCAACATTTGTATTCTATTACCCCATGGTTCATCCTTGGGAAGCAGACCATAAAATTTGAGTCTAGATTTTTATGTTTCAATTGGATTTTTGGCTTCCATCATATGTAAAATTGTATTTTTAGTAGACTCCATGTTTCAAGTTCATGTTTCAAGAGCATGTTACGAGTCTAGAGTTCATGTTTATTTTACAATATATTCTTTGTTTTTAGGGTTTTAAATGTTCTCATGTCAGATCAGGTGCCTTGAAAGTGTCTGGTATCACAAGAACTTGACAGCGGGCCTTGCGAGCATGTGACTATTGCCTCCTCAATTGGGGCTTTGGAATTAGAACCAGGCAAAGCTCAGAAA
>Ga0116227_10003541_pt1 | contig 34602 bp, 22 predicted proteins | sample S1TSphgellanicum_FD_89693 | JGI IMG/M metagenome (GOLD analysis project Ga0116227, IMG submission 89693) | Host-associated microbial communities from peat moss isolated from Minnesota, USA - S1T2_Fb - Sphagnum magellanicum MG | ecosystem: Host-associated > Plants > Peat moss > Unclassified...
AAAAATATAATTAAAAAAAGACCCCCCCACTCACTCTTTTTTTTTCTTGAGTTCCCCCCCCCCCAAACCACCAAAAAAAAAAAACCCCCCCCCCCCCCCCCATCTGACCTGCCATTCCCAGGTATGATTAAATCAGTTACCCAACATTCATATTTTGAGAAGCAACCCCAACAAGTAGATGGGTAGACTTCAAAACAACTCATCAATTGGATGGGTGCACCCAAAATCTACACATGCACATCCATTAGCTTGGGGCAATAAAAAAAAAACCTAACTTGACCTAATTTTTGGTTTGTACTTGTACGCACCTTACAGATTTAGTCTGTAAGGTGCATTCAGGTTGACGGATTCAAATGATGTGGAAGGTAAGGATGGAGAACAAGGGTGTTATGGGAACTAGAGCCTGAAGTGTAAGGATCATGTAGGACCTCAGCGAAGGACCTGAATTCTCATAACAGCCCTGTTTGAGGTCCTTACCTAGCATTAAAGATCTGGTAGAATTTTAAATGGCATGATTCATTTGAGAAAGAGAGAATGCACCTTACATTTGAGGTTTTTCTTCTTTTTTTTAGGAACTTATGTGTAAGGTGCCATCTTCTATGGACTAAGGGAGAAGGGTCATTTTGTGGGCCATAACAACTAACCAACCCACTTTTTGCATATGAAAGTCCACAAGACATAGATACTTTGAGAAATACGAGGAGGTAATGAAACTTTTTTGTGTGGAATTTCACCAACACAAAAGTCTCGAATTCTTTGTCGCTAGGCTATTTTGTTCTTGAGAATAATTTGTCATACTTAGAATTTTTTTTTGTCATATTTAGAATGGCCAGGATTTTATATCCAAGATTTGGAAAATGTACAAAGGAATAAGAAAAAAAAAAGGGGGGAGAATTTTTGGGTGGTCAAGTTAGCTCAAACTACTAGATGCCAAAATCTCTCCATGTCAAAAACTGACCACCTGTAGCCAAATTTGGGCTAAATCTTCTTACGGTTGGTTGATCACAACCTGTGGTACAGAAGAAATTTGAGGGAAAAAAAAGGGAAAAAAACCTTGAAAGCAAGTCTTTTTAATTGGGCTGGCTTAGATTCTTTGCTTGCAAATTTTAGCATTTTACTACTATTTTTTTTCCCAAATTTGTTTCATTCCTCTTCTTTGCACTTTGATTTGCACATTGTGTTGAAATAGCTCTCTTATGAAATTCTTTAAATGAAAATCTCAAGTTTGTTTGGCTATTTAGGATATGAAATCACAGGATAATACTTCGGTTTGGTCTTTGAATTTTTTACCTACTCTGATGTGAAATTTCAGACCAGTTGCACCAGATCTCAACCATCATCCATCTTCTCAACATTAACATGAGCTTATGAGAACATTACATTAAAGGTTTCTAGTTACCACCAAACCAGGAGTTGATTGGGGAACTCTTCAGCAAGCACCCTTTAGTAGACATGTTAATTCTTTAGTTGAGAACTCTTCAATGAGCATCATTTATTCGATTAAAGAATGACTTCTTTGAAGGAAAACAACTAACTTCGATAATGCATGGTTGAGATGTTCCATATGTTGGTTCTATTAACTATTTTCATCACTAAACCATAAAATACAGCCACTTCAATAAGAGACCAAATGTGAAAGGTATTTTAACTTGATAGTTCGATTGGGATCTTTTTTATCCATTACCCCAACTGGACTACAATTTTATGAGGTGAAAATGAAGTTGAATCAATCATTTTGGGCATGTGATCAACCAAAAAAGGGTTGGAAATTATGACAATCATCTAGTGCATAAGTTCATCACACCATTCATTGACAAAGCATCCACAACCAGAGTTCCATGCCAAGACCACCCATTTCCTCACAATCCCCTGAACCTTATTAGAACATGAGAAATGGGTGCATTTGTGATTGATCAATCAATAACAGGTTGGTGGTCTAGTTCGAAATGCATGCAGTTGAGCACATCTAATGGCACAACAGAAAAATAAAAAAGAAATCTCCTTTTTAGTGCAAAGGATCCATTCAGCCTCTATAGTTGAAGGTTCATGCAAAGAGGAAAACAAGTCTCACAACACTTCCCATGAAAACACTTTCTAACCATCAGTCCATCCACAGGTTCATTGATGAAACACCCCTGAATTGCAGAAGCCCCATATCACCACTCAAATACATGCCAATTCAAGTATTAACAAATTGAGAATACAAAAACTTCAGATACAGCTGTTCAGTTTACCTTTGTAATAATCATCACTACAAACCTCTGAGCATCACCACCACTTAATTGTCTTATAAAGGGCTCCAAGCATGTAAATTGGAACTCTTGTTGTATATGACCAGAAACAACGGCAGTCTTTTAAAGATATGAATCACACAAATATCCAGTCATCACAAAGACAAAAAAGCCTACATAAAAATTCAACATCATCTACACTCAACCAGACTTATCTGCAGTTGATGAAATGGTCTTTGGGTAAAAAAAACAAAAAAGGAATGTTGTTTCTTCTTCGCTCTCACTATTCTGGACCACCCCCTGGTACAAGCTGCAGAAATCACAGATAAAAGTTATTACACTCCATGGTACTACCTTGGCCAAGACCCCACTCTGTCTAAACTTGCAAACCTGCAACTCTTTGCCATTCCATCCATCTCTCTCTGTGCTGCTGGTATTGTGTCATTACCTTCCCCAGTACCTTGCCCACCTGCCACTTTGTTGAAAACCTGAAACCTAAAAGCTATTCTCTATATCCATCCCTACATGCTGGTATATGCATTGCTTCCTCTATTGCACAAGCATACTTCCTGATGCCCTGGCTTCAACATCTTTAAGCATTTCTTGCTAGGTTAATACTCTGTAACAAAAAACCTTTTTCACTTGAGTCAAAGAGAGCAACAAATTCAGCAAGTTATTAAGGCAGTAGCATCATGAAAAGCACCAGACACTCACAATTGCAATGTTGTTACCATTGAGCAGTATTTGCTCCAGCTTTGTGATTCGTTGTCCTTCTGGTGTCATTTCACTATTCATCCCCACCAAGCAACCCACCAGATACGTTGCAATTTGCAAACGCAGAAAATGTTCAAATCCAGTCACAGAGGACAACAGCCAAAGTAAAAAGTTCAGCACATTTCTGTGTGTACTCATTTAGAATGAGAAATTCTGGAGTACAACAGAATTTTAGAGAAACTGTAGATAAGAAAAAGAAGCCTGAATTCATGGGTGCCAGAATTTCATTCATGAAACACTACTAGGTACAGCAGCAGAGAGCTAGAGGAAGAAGGATTTGAGAAATGTACAATTCAGTGACATCTTCAAGCACCATATTAACATAGACGTCAAAGCCTCGCAGAGTGCCGACCAGTTCCTTGTCCCCCTTCATGATCACCCATATCTTGGATCCTATACACCTGTCTATGAGCTCTGCTTCACCCAAAGCAAGCAAATTCCTGATCATTCAACATACACTCTCACCTCAGAAAGAAAAAAAAAGAAAAAGAACATCTCCACAGCCTATGTGACCAAAAAAAAAAAGATGGCACAAACGTTGATGACGAAAGGGCGACGAGTTTCTGTTCTCTTGAAAAAGCAGAAGACAGAAGCACATTTCACCAACTAGGCAAAAAAAAAATTTCCTTGACTGTTTCTTCTCATGGCGTATCACAAACTTCGAAGCTTGAAACCAACTCCAGCAAATCAAACAAAATAATCAGTGCCAAAGGGATGATTTGGAAAGGGAGCCAATGGTAATGGGTACGTACCAGAGGGCATGAGATGCGAAGGATTGTGCGCCATCGCAGCACACGATCAGGTATCTCCTCCTCAGCAGCGAAGCTTTCTTCCTTGGGCTCTTCCTCCGACGCAAGAATCAGCAGCAGCAGCAACAACAACAGAGCAGCGAGAACGCACACACAAAAATTAGGGTTTTGGGGGAATTAGGGTTTGAAGACTAGGGTTTGAAAATTAGGGTTTGAGTTCTGTCCCGCCGCGTCGTGTATACTATGAACTGATGTACAGAACTAGACGTATTATGTATTGTACGGTATATTTATACTATGGACGTAGAGTAGCCTGCTCTGTACTTATGTTCCAAAACAAAAGTTCCTTAAAATTATGGGCCCCAATACTACAAGACACCAAAATGTCCCAATTTTGGGGGGGGAGAAAATCCTTTGGAAATCATAAGAATTTTGTGATTTCAATGTAATCCTCATCACAAAATTTAAAGCACACCCTAGGAATAATCCTTTTTTCCATAGGATTTAGGGCTATGGTTGAATTTGTGTAAATTCATGACCAAGTCTTTAACCTAGTTTTGGTGCAAAATGATATCAAACATTTACCTCATCCATTTGTGCAAATGAGTTGATTGGAAATGCTTGGGAGTCATTTCATCTTAGTCCTTGAAAAGGTATCACATCCTTTAGCACAAGCCAAGAAATATACATGAAGCATCGTCTATCAACAATAGACGACAAAATATGTATGTTGCATATAGGTCACACTAGTAGATCCTATTAAGGAAACAAGTTTGTTTTATTTTGTCCCATGGACATCTCCCGAACTACATGCTCTTTCTTGTGTTTTTGATACCAATAGAAAGCTCTCAATGAGTACGAATGCACTGAGGTGATTCCATAATGTCTGGACTTGCAATGCATGAGTTATTCCATAGGTGGAGAGAGACTTCCAAAGATGAGGCCCCCCCACTCTAGAAGCTGGAGAAGATCCAGAGAAGAAGATGCTGAAACCAACAAATTAGAGAGAGTACAAACATAAGATCAAATCGAAGCAATGCATTTATATACCTTCATGAATATCATCCTAGACTTTCCTAATTCTGATTTTCAACCCATCTACCCTAGACCCACAAACCATGGCAGGTTCTATTGTTCCAGTGCCTATCACCTCCAGCGTTCCACTTCTGATCAGCCAATGATCCTTTACATGCTCACCACTCCTACTTCCCCGCACAAATTTTCCTTGACAAAAATGAGATCTCTGAAGTGCCATCATGGTGACCTCACAAAACTCTACTCTTCTTGTGGCAACAAGCTTTGGCTCACAAGCTTGTTATATGTAACCTTTCTACACTAAATGCCAACACTCCTACTTTGTAACCTACTGCAAGGAATACATCAGGCTGTGTTCATTGAGAACTGCCCTTCACAGGAACTATGAGTGCTTAGAATATCTTTCAAGACCATGTCACCATAAGTGTTGTCAGATTTCATTAGTGTACTCATGAAGCTTTCCACATCTGCTACTGGAAGCTTCTCGAGTGCTGCCTGAAAGATGGTAGCCCACTCTTCGCTGCTGACTGCCACACCCTGCTGAAGTAAGTCATTGAGATAACTCACCACTTCACCATGTTGACCCAGTGTGCAACATGATGCTAACAGCACACGATAAACATTGACATTGGGTGTGCCATCGGTGTTTTTCAAGCATCCAACCATCCGCTTTACTATCTGCATCTGTGAAAGACAGTTCAAACCAGAAAGAACCACATGGTCAACAACTCCAAACAATCTGATGGTGGAATCCTTCACACCTGATGGGAAGAACAGGGAACAATTGAGGGGAGAAGACACATGCATGATGATACACAGGTCAGCATAAGATGCAGAACAGCATACCTGTCCAGCCTTGAGAAGGGGTGCAATCATCCAGGAATGGCGCTGGCAGTGAAGCCCAAACCCATTTCTCACCATCTCTTGGAACACTTCATGGAAGTATACCCATTGCTCACAGACAGTGCATGCACCCAGCATTGACTCATATGTAAACTCATCTGGTGTTAGTGAACAAGTTCCCTCCTCATATGTCTTTTGCCTGGCAAGTCTCCCCTTCTTCACTCCTTCAAAAATCTCTAGAGCATCCTCAAACATGCGGTGACGACCATACAGAGAAATCATGATGTTACAGGTGCCTACATTAGGTGTGCACACATACTGCATCTGCCGAAAAATGGCAATGGCACCATTCCAGTGGCCTGCTTTCTCACAAGCTCGAATCAGTCCTGTATAAGTTACCACAGCTGGCTTCTTTGAGGAAAGCATCTCCAACCTCTCCACCTGGATTCCAAACACAGAGAATCATGGTTCCAACAAGCAGAGCTCTGCAGATAGCTCTGCAGAATCCTCACTACTCCAAAAATACAAAGAAATCCCACTTCTAACAAACTCCATGTTACCAATTCATCCACACTAACTGAATTTTGGGAAGACAACAAAGAGGGAGATAGAAGACTGGGCATCCCACAGTTATTGAGGCATCCATGAAGAACCTGATATGCATTACAGTTTACCACTGGGGTCAATTAAAACACAGCAATTGACAAGCTGTGGTGGCTCGCTTTCTGCACATATCAATTGAATCACACCGATTGTCAATCAACAAAGACACTTAATTCGTACCTGAAGAAGGGCTTCAGACCAGCGGCCCACAGTACAAAGAGTACAAGCCAGTGCATAGTACACACCAGCACAATCCACAAAGCCTCTCTGTCCCATGTCTTTCACCATCTCCACAGCCTTATCAGCTTCACCAGCCTTTCCAAGTGCCTCAACAAGTGCTGCCACCCAAACAAAAGCCACTTCATGTGAGAAAAGCTGGAACAAACCAGCCAAACAAACATCAACCATTTGTTAAAAGCAAAAACATACAAATCTTTCTCTGGATCAGTTTTGTTGTTGTGCACTGCAAGAGCTTAGTGCTCTGTTGACAAGCCTGGACATGTGGGTTGCTAACTGCTCACCCCAGCATCTCATCTTGAAATTATCTGTTATTGAGTTTGAAACCAAACTCACTATCAAAACAAACATCTGGATGGTGCTCTATTGCAAAGACTTAATTAGAGTTCCTGCACACACTACATATCCCATGACAGGGGCTTACGAGGTTGCACATTATGGTCACTTTTTTCTTTGGGAGATGCTTTCTCTGGTAAAAACAAATCCAGAAGCAACATTCCAATCCTTCAAGTATTTTCCCTACTGCTGGCAATACTAGGAGAAAGACAAACATACTCATAAGATATGGGTTGCCTTTGTGGAATGAGAGAGAGAAGTGATCATGGGATAAAGACCTTTAAATGTAAGGGCATTGGGAAGGAATCCACCACGCTCCATGCGCTCATACAACTTCCATGCACTGCTCACTTGCCCTGATTTGACCATTACCTTCACCACCAACACAGCACCTCCCTAAGCTGAGCAATCCTTTATATTTTTCCCATCCTAGAAAACTAGGCCCAAACTACTGGTGGTTTCATGAGAGAAAGGGCAAAAAAATTACCTCAATTGAAAGGCCAAAAGAGGCAGAATTTGGTGCAATCCCCCGTGCTTGCATTTGTTGCATGGCCCACATGGCTCCTTGCCATTGGTGATGAGGCCCACATGCATTGATCACCTGTGCCCACACTGTCCAACCCTCTCAGAAATGCAAATTCATAATTTTTCTTCTGCTGACAAGTCACGCACTTACCATGCATCATGACATATAAATTCAAGAGGTACACAAGTTCTAATCACCTGGTTCTCAGGAAAGTGCACAAACAGTGCCAAATTCACCAGATAATGGATATCTAAAAATACAGAGTGGAACTCTATAACATACCGCATTGTACACCACAATGTCTGGGTACAGGAGACCATTCCAGTCATATCTCCTCCTAGTTCCCTTGATAGAATCCCGTTTGGGTCTTACTTGCAGAGCCTCAATCAAACCTAGTAGCTCTGTAAGATGGCCAGCCTGGCCCAGAGTCACAGCAATGCTGTGATAGGCGGCCATATCCGGATATGTCGAGAAATCCTCCTGACCCACAATACAATGAAATGTCACACAATAGGCACAGCTGCAAATTTCTGTCACTGTGCATTCCAAATGCTGAAAAACGAATGCAACAACCACAAATTACAAATCCATGCAGTTGTCTAAAGTACTCTGTTGCTTAGCAAAGATTTACATACACGCATGACATTGAACATGTTCAATGCTTCAACTGGGCGCCAACATTTCCCTAACACATCCAGCAGGGTTGTATATACATGCCTGTCAACACCACCCACAACTTATCTGTGAGATTGCAGAGAAAGCTCCACAAAAACACTTTGAAGCTAGCTACTTGACCACAGGGAAATGCAAACTGGATTTGATCAGGCAGCAATAAATGAGGGAAGTGCAAAGAATGGCAGACAATGGGGAAGCAATATACAAACCTGCTTTTGCAATGCCTAAAATGCTCACGACAGTGTACCCAATGAACAACTTGAATTGCACGTCGCCAGTTGCCTTTGTCACCAAGCAGTTGCACCAGTCGGAGCAAGCGGCCCTCAGTCCACTTGAGACGAGCACTATGCATAAGGCGTGATAGGAATATTTGGCGCATTTTGCCTATATCATTCAACCTGCACAAAATGCACACCCTCTAGGGCACCCTTTGGTCAACCAACTGGAAATGCCCAAATTCATCAAAAAAAAGTAGGAACATTTGACAAACAGAAAGAGAGAGCTGTACCCAGATGTGTTATGATTATGTGCAAGCCACAACAGACTGCACACACAGAATGCCAAAGAGAAAATCATGCTGCACAAGAACTATGGAAAGAGAAATCTTACTTATTTGTCAGCCATATAAGCTGCTCCTCCTCGTCGACAGGCTTCCGGTATACTTCAGTGTCAACATCATCTTGCACAATTCTCAAAATGCTGTGTGCCTCAGGGCTCAATTGATCTGCCTTCACATCCAAGATCTTCGACAAGGGCTCGCCCTTTCTTCGAGCTATGATCTGGCGTGCAATCTCTTTATCCTTTTTCCGCATTCGAGGTAGTGTAACTTCTTCATCCTCCTCCTTTCTCACCACCACTGGCCTCCATGCTGCCGTATTCTGAAATATGTTTCCTTCTGAGGTCTCCTCCTCTACCATATATTCCCTATCATAGCTCAAGTATTTTGCTGCTCCTTGACTCCTCCTTTCATCACATGCTGTTGTTCTTCTTCGTCCAGATTGATAATGATGATGATCATCATCATCATCACTCTGTTGTGCCCTCACAGCATCTAATTCACCTTCTGCTACAGTATTATCCCTTCCAGTATCGATCAAGGAGCATTGTGATGCGATGATCCCTGAATCAGGCAGCTGGAAATCCACCTCCCCAGAGGCTTGACCTAAACTCCCCGAATTGACCCCAAACCCTAATCTATCTCCAACGGATCGCAGTGCATGGGGATCCTCCTCCGCACTAATGATAACGACGCCAGAGGCTTGATCTAATCGCTCCCTATGTGCATGCTCCCCTGCAGATAGATCCTCCGCGCTCTGTCCACAAGCTAAAATGCCATTGCCGGAGGCTCGACCTAAACCCTGCAGTAAATTGCTGCTCCAAATTCCAGGCTTTCTGTATCCGACGGCATGCGGCGCTCGGGATTCCTCGCCATTCAAACCGCCACCAACTTCAGCAGCATCCACAACAACCGCCTCTTTCACTCTCCTCGCAAACTCCTCATTGAATTTATTCACTAGCAATATTCTCTCCTCCACGGCGGGTTTCAAGGCGGCTCGCTGCCATTTCTGCGCAGTCTTACTGAGTTTGGGCTTTGGCTCCGTCGCCGCAGCAGCAGCCGCAGCCGCAGCAGCTTGTGCAGCAGAAAGTTCAGCTAATTTTTGTAGTTTCCGGGCCCGACGCTTCCTTTTCCAATCCTCCTTCTTCCGCATATGGTGCAGGGTTTTGGCGTCGAAGCTGTTGACATCCACCTTCATTCGACAGACGGGGAACCGGACTCTGGAACAGCTCGTCGTCGCAGTATACTGCCCGGCTGCATTGGGAAGTCGCCATGGCCGCCACAATCCCACAGCGCTACTGAACGAGAGGCAACTTCGAGTTGCTCGCAAATCCATCCTAGAGCTCCACGCTCATTAATATTACGGAACTCAATTCCTGTACCCATTCCTCATGCTCGCAAGAGAGTTGCTGCAGCTTGCGATCAGACACGCACAGAACTCCCGTGCTCGCCGCGCATGCATCTCCAGCAGCAGCAGCAGCAGCAAACCAAGGGAGCTTGGTGGAGGAGAGGAAAGGAGACGACGACGTCCGATTATGAACTGGACTCCAGCTCGTCGTGGATGATTTCGTCCATGAGGATTACCTCTGGGACGGAGACAACGTCCGATTATACACTCAACACCAGCTCCTCGTGGATGATTCGTCCATGAAGATTACCACTGGAAGGGAGACGACGTCCGATTATAAACCCTCTACACACACCTCCTCGTGGATGATTCGTCCATGAGGATGACTAGCTCTGGGAGGTAAGACCGCGTCCTTCCAAGAGGCCCTTCACTTGATTTAAGGGCGATTTCCCTTTTTCCAAGACCATTCCTCAAGGCCCTTCAAATGATTTAATGGGCACCTTACCTTAATAGAACCGGTTTCACATTATATGAACTGGTGTTTTTGGTGAAAGTGTTTAGACTGTTTACATTGAAACGGATTTTTTTTTGTGTTGAGAGTGTTGGTGTTTAGACCTAGGATGCAAAAGTTATTTAAATATTCAACAAATTTTGAAAAAAGAATTCAATAAATCCAAAAAGTAATTTATTTTTTTTGAGAATTTGAGGTCTATTGGTTGGAATTGTTGGAAAGCCCTCGATGAATAAGATTTAAATGGAGGTGATTCCATAATTTTTAGACCTAAGTTGTGAGAGATATTGAATTTAGAGTAAATTTTATCACTAAAAAATATTTTAAAATATTTTTTCACAATTGGGATTTATCCTCGTGATCTTGTTCACACTTGAATAGTCTTGCTCACACTTGGGCCAATGGCACATGCCACATTAGTGTCATCTAATTTAATGTAGGACAAAACCCAAGGGTGGAATATTTTCACAAAAGGGACAAGGTAGTAAGTAGTAATGGAGTTTTGCACCCCATTTTCAGAATGGCCTCATTTGTGGACCTTACCCACCGTGTAAAGTACTAGGTGAACACCTTATCATAAGCCTAAACCTACGTAGATCACATGGTAGTAGGAGTAGAAGCGATCTTATACCTATTATTTAGGAGTGAGAGCAATCTTGCACCTACCTAAATGGTAGCATAAGATTTGGCCTAGTCTTACAAATGAGGAACCTTACATGCATAAGGTGTCTCCTCTCCTCCCAAAGCGAATCACAACCGTCCATTTTGAACATCAAACAACACTACGACGACATCTATATGTTGGGGGCAAAGGGCCTTGAACAGGACGATCCTGGGAATTCAGGTCCTGTGCAAAGGCTCCCACCTCAAACGAGGCCCTCATTCCCAGAAGAGCCCCAGTTTAGGTCCTTAGTCCTTAACCCTACCACATATAATAGTAAATTCAATTGTTGGACAAAGTCATTAGTTGAGCCCCTAATCCAAACCTTGTGTGAAAATAGGGTTTTCTAGAGAGAATTGAGCATGAGTGATCTCCTCTATTATCATATTAAAAAATAGACCTATTATTATTATTATTATTACCTAGTAGGGGCCAAAATCCCGTAAGCTACTATAATACTCTATAATGAATGGAAACCCAATATCCTTAAGGGCCTTGGTAGTAGGCAAGCCCAACAAAGGAAGGTAAGTGTTTCAAAAAATGACACGCTTGCCCTTCATCGACAAAGAAGCCATGACGAGGAACACGTGTCCTCCACCATCTACACTAAAAAACAATCCTATAAGGCCTTTACGATGAACACCTTACTAATACATGATCACGGGTTTAATTTAATTCAACATGCTAACTAACATCATTCTACACCCATATAACATAATAACCCTCCTCTAATTATGCTTAAGTTTTTTGAATCTAGTCGCCCAATGTGATGAAAACCAAACCTCAAAAATGAGGCCATTTCCAATTCCAATTAGTAAAGATTTCCACATTCCCATTCATTATCTACAATACTTAACAAAAGGGAGAGTATACATCAAGTTTCAACATGGAGATGGATACCTAATTTATTATTATCTTAGAGCTGAAGAAAAACTCCAAGGCCAAGGCCACACCCACATGCACTCACTCAACTAACTCACTTGGTTGGTGAGCTCTTCTTTATGAGTCATTTTTTTTGTAAAGCTTTAAAAAAAAGGCAACACTACTAGAGAGACTTTTCAGCATTTTGTCATAAAAAGTTTCGCATATTCGCAAAAAAGAGTTCCTTTACCAACCCCCTTAAGAAGTAGGTTCATCCCCTATGGAACATGAAACCCTAACTTTATGAAAATAATTTGAAACCCAAATTTCACTCTAGCTATGAACCAAAACTCACTCCACTATCGGCCCGGCCCACACGTCCTATAACATAACATACACGTATCATCATTTAAAAATAATGTATGGAGTGTGTTTGTGTGTGTGTGTGTGTGTATTCTATTCTCCATTTTGGACAATCATCACATTTAAGGCATGGAACCCTCCATTTCAAAAAAAAAAAGAAATAAATATTTTAAAAATTTATATATTTATATAGATAATTTTTATTTTTATTTTTTATTTTTTTTCAAAGTGAATATGCTCTTGGGAAATATTGATGTAGTTTTTTTTTTTAATTCTGAGAAAACTGGACTCTGGGTTCATGGTAACAATGCCTTGTGAATATTCCTTAAACTGAGGGACCAAATGAAAACTACATTGTTCTGGAGTCTCTTGGCCTGGGACTTTTGGTCTCAGCAGCCCCATTGAATGAGCCCTGTGCAGAGTATATTTTATTTAATTTTGTGATATCAAAATTTTGGAAACTTTTCCCAAAAAAATTTTTAAATAGCAAAATTAATTGGAAAAATTTCAGAAATTTCCAAAATTTCCCCCTTTTTTTTTCCAAGAAAATGACAATTTTTTTTGGGAAAAAAAATTGACCTCTGCTGTAGCTCTGGGGTTTGTGTTTTTTTTCTTTTTGGCTAAATTTACCCTGTTGGGCCAATTTGATTCTCAAAACGGCTAAAACTTTAATTGTATTTTTGGTTTTCTAGTTGTCAAAAAAATATATTATTTTTTTTTCTTTTGAAAAATTGCCAGATTTCTCTATTGGGTGCTAGCACGGTGGCCAAAAATGTGAAGGATCCTTAACTTTTTTTATTTTCATGTCCTGATTATAGCCAAATTTGGCTAAACTATCTTATAGAAGATTATCGCTTCAGCTACATCACACAAATTGGAATAATTTAATTAATTAATTAACTGGTAATTTACTAGGCCTGTTCTTTTTTCACAGTAAACCAATGGAAAGACAGCACACACCCAAAATATTTTTAAAATTTTCATTATTTAATCAAACACCTGACAAAACAAAATTAAAAAATCCTTTTCTTGAAAAATAGCCAGATTTTTTACTTAATATCTTGTTTAAAGCCAAACTTGGCTAAGTCATTCACTTCACATCATGCTTATAGCCAGATTTGGCTAAACTATCCTATGGATGATTGTCAATTCACCTACATCAAAAAATAATAATAATAATTTTAAAAATAAATAAATAAAAAGAAACACTCTCTGGTACCTACTATTTTTTATTTTATTTTTTTTCACAGTAGACCAATGGGAAGACAGCACGCAGCCCAAATATTTCTAAAAATTCAAAAAAATGAAAAATGAAAAATCCCCGTGTTCTATACTCCACTTCGAGTTTCCCCAAAAAATAATTAAATGGGAGAAGAAGCTCCGCAGCGATGGCGGACGTTCTTCTTCGCTCTCTCGCGCGCGCTCTTGATCTCTTGGCATTTGTGCATTTGCGAACAATTTTTTGAAACTTAGGATTGAAGGAGAGGATTGGAACGAGAAATGGGTAGTTGTCGGATTTTAGTTCCGGGTTTGTTTTTGGTAGCATTGTTGACGATTTGTGGCGGATTTGTAGCAGCGGATGATGCGGCCTCGGTGGCTGGGAGTTCGCTGCCGAGAGTGGCGTTGAAGAGGAAGGCGGTCCAAGATTTGCAAGGTATCCGAACTGCCAAGTTGCGAGCGGCAGCAGTAACAGCAGCGCTAGCAGCAAATGGTAAGCTACGAAGAAGCAGCAATATTGGAGGAAGTGAATTGGATTTGGCGTTGAGCAACTTCATGGACACTCAGTATTATGGTGAGATTGGCATCGGCACCCCTGCGCAGAACTTTTCGGTTCTGTTTGATACTGGAAGTTCTAATCTTTGGGTCCCCTCTTCCAAATGCTACTTTTCGGTGCGTTTTTGTTTTTGTTTTTTGTTTTTTTTTTTTTTTCCATTCAGAGCTGCATCGCCTACAATTGTTGTTCACTTGCACTCGTAGTACAAGATCCTGAATTCTGACCAGCTCTTGGAAGTGGGTTGTTGGTTGCAGCTTGCTTGCTACTTTCACACACGCTATGAATCAAGCTCATCAAGTACATACCAGAAAAATGGTAAGAACTCCATCATCAATGCAATACTTCCAGCTCTAGCTAGCTATGTTCATGTGATCAGATCATAGATCAGACTGGGTTTATCTAGATTTCTAGAATTCTTCAAGCTCCAAGATCGATCGATCGATCGATCGATCGATTGATTGAGTGCTGCTGCAGCAGCAACAACCAAGATCCAAAATTCTTTTCCCACAAATTTCAGTAGCAATATTCATGATTCATGATCTTCAAAGTCCACACACAAAAAATTTGTAAAACAATTTCATGAGATCTTCAAAGTCCACGTGATGATGTCCAGACAAAAACTTTGTGAACCAATTTCATGATCTAATTCAAAAGTCCACACAATGATGTGCAGACAAAAAACTTTGTAAATCAATTTCATGATCTTCAAAGTCCACACAGGATGATGTCCGGACAAAAAAATTGCAAAACAATTTTGCTTGAGCTCAATTTGATGCAAGGTTGATGATGATGAGTTTTGTTGGCAGGGACTTCCTTTGCAATCCAGTATGGAACAGGATCAATGACAGGTTTTCTCAGTCAAGATAATATAGCAATTGGTGATCTTACTGTCATAGACCAGGTTGGTTTGCAATTTGCATGTCGAGCTCCAAAAATCTGAAGTGAGAATGAACGATATCTGGAAGAAATCACAGGGATAGAGAAACTGGACAAGATCTTGATTTTTTGGACTATTCAATTTTTTCTCCCTTCAATTTCTCTCATGAAAATTGATCAATGCAAAAAGAACGAGTCCTATAGTCATTATTGATCAATTAGTGATGAAAAAAAGTGTTGTAATCTTTATTCCAGGAAACTGATACCCGAGCTTGTGAATGCACCTTGCATTTGTGACCAAAAAATGAAGAAGAATCATAGAGGTTTTCAACTTGCAGGTGTTTGCAGAGGCAACACAGGAACCTGGACTTACATTTGTTGCAGCTCAGTTTGATGGTATCCTCGGGCTCGGATTCAAGGAGATTTCTGTCGATAGCGTGACTCCTGTGTGGTATTTTTACTATGTCAAAAACCTTGAAATCTGTCTGATACCTTCAACATCATCTGGGTTTTTGTTTTGTCAAGGTCTCTCTGCATGGATAAAATTTTAGCTCTTGATGTCTGTTTGTATCCATTTCAATGGCATGGCTGAAATTGGAAGGAAGGACAACTTGTGCCTGCTTACTTCACAGACAAGACAAGCATAATTAATTAATAATAAGCTTCTTCCTGGAGCTCAGGTACAACATATTAAGCCAAGGGCTTGTGGCACAGCCTGTGTTTTCTTTCTGGCTAAATCGCGATGCATCACAAGAGAATGGAGGAGAGTTGGTGTTTGGTGGAGTGGATCCCAAGCACTTCCAGGGTACACATATCTACACTCCTGTCACACGCAAAGGCTACTGGCAGGTGCGAATTCCATGACTTCTGATGACAGATATACATGTCCCTCTACAGCAAAATTGCAGTCTTTTGGATCTTGTTCCCACAATCTACAAGCAAGTTCAACAAATGAATTCATGTTCCAGATACTGACAAACAATCTTGGAGTTATATGTTTTTTCTTGTGGCAGTTTAATATGGGTGATGTGCTGATTGGTGGAGAAAGCACAGGTAAAAGACAGTACCTCCCCACATTCAATTTTGCAAGCGTTCTTTCATACTAGTATATATATATGATTCAAACTCTCAGCAGGGAATTTTGCAAAGTTGCTCAGATTCAGATGTGCAGTGTGGACTAGAACTCCATTTCTGTCTGCTTGAAGAGCTTACTGCTGATGAGTAGTATGGTTCTTGCTCACCCCCGAGCATGATATAACAAGTGTGGGTGGGGTACTGGTTTGTTTGTAGATTACTGTAAAGGCGGATGTGCTGCAATTGCAGATTCTGGTACATCTTTGCTTGCTGGACCATCGGTGAGTTAACTGGCTCATACTCTTGGAGGAAAATAATTGTTCACAACTATATATCCTCAATCTAATCTGTTTACTCCCTACCAGGTGATTTGATCACAAGAAAGAATGAAGCTCAATGGCTTTTAGCACCTCCCCCCAGTGTTTTTACTTGGTTTTTGTGCTTTGTGGGAACCAGGAGATTGTGGCACAAATCAATCAGGCCATAGGGGTTAATACAGGTGGTGCTATGAACAAGGAATGTAAGCCAGTGGTTCAACAATATGGCAAGCAAATTGTTGCATTGCTTCAGAATAAGGTGGCATGAACTCTTGCTCTTTTTTTTTATTGACTGTCGCTAAGCTTCCATCCTTTTTGCATTACCATCATCTCCAGTCATGAGCAGTTTATTGCAACCCATCAACTACAGTTCATGGTTCATGTGAATTAGTCTCCTGAGCATCTCCAAATATCCGCATGTTTTTCTCTGCTAAAGTGGTCAATGATGAGCTTGATCTTGTAACCTTCAACGTATACTACATTACGAGATTCTGAGCACATTTGAGTATTCATGTGATATTATTGATGTAAAAAGATGTGTGATTTGTATTATCATCATCATATCTGGGAATTTCTGGACATGGTTGCACTACAGATAAATCCAACAGAAGTCTGCTCTCAAATTGGATTGTGTCAATTCAATGCGCCTGGACAAAGGTTGGTCACCTGGGGTGAAACTCAGAATTGAATTTTATGAGCTTGGGATTTCCTGTTGGTAACAAAACACTTTGAAAAACATGCATTGTAGCAGTTGGTCTAGTGGTTGGGCGCCTTCCTTCACCTTGGGTGAGGATACTAGTGTAGCAATTTATGTTTCCGAATATCTGTCATACTATATAGATGCCTACTAAACTGTCAAGAATACGGGGTGCATGAAACAGGGAGGCTGGCATTGCAAGTGTTCTAGATAAGGAGGAATATGTCTCCAGTGGTGTAGAAGGAAATGATCCAAGATGCGGTGTCTGTGAGATGGCAGTTGTATGGGTGCAAAATCAGTTGACAGAGAACATACCAACAGATGAGATCGACACTTATCTAAATCAGGTCTACCCCTGAGGCCAATCAAAGCACCAACACTTTTCATGAATTTGATGCACTGGATTCGAGGCATTGGTTTGGCTTGCACACTGCTTAAATTGGTTTTGTAAATAGTTTACGTCCTTTGTTGCAGTTTCAAATCTACAACTTTCCTCTCTTGCTTGCTTTTTGGTGGGATAAAAAATTTATTGAAATCTACTTTAACAGATTTTTGCACGTCATGCACTTAATCTTTTGAACATTTTCTACTGTTACACTTGGGTGTGTGTGTGTCCACCAGGTCTGTGATCATTTGCCGAATTCTAATGGAGACTCAACAGTGGACTGCAGCAGTTTGGCCAGTATGCCTGATGTTGCATTCACCATTGCTGGCAACATCTTTCATCTCACTCCTGAGCAGGTTAGTTAATTGTTCATATTGATGATGGCTTCGAGCATCCATCCATGCAGAGTTTGTGGAATATAGTTTTTGAGGAACTAACTACAAGGAACAAAATTGTCATGTACTGAAGTGTGTTTAGTTTATGCATGTGTCTTCTTCTTCAGTACATACTGCAGGTTGGTCAGGGTTCACAAGCTCAGTGCATCAGTGGATTTACTGGGTTAGATATACCACCTCCAGCTGGGCCACTCTGGTAACACATTCTCTCTCTCTCTCTCTCTCTCTCTTTGGACTTCAATCCAAGAACTCCAAATTTCTGGAAGTCCTTCAGTGTTCATAAATCTGAGATGTTCACACATATCTGCTGTTTTTTGTTGCAAATGGGCACCATTTTTTGCCAAAATCAAAGGCTATGTACCTTGACGGTTCTTTGCATGCATTTCACATATTTACCAAGAGGGGAATTTGTGGTCGTTGCTCTTGTGTTGGATGTCGCAAAATTGCAGGATTTTGGGAGATGTGTTTATGGGTGTTTACCATACAGTGTTTGACTCTGGAAATACACGCCTTGGGTTCGCTAAATCTGTTTGAATGGAGGAGGAGGAGGAGGAGGAGGAGATTCTCCTGTCCTGAGCCCACCAGATGAAACAACTGCATAAATTGTTTAAGTATGATATGCACAATTTGAAGAGCAAGAGCTCCTTGTTTGTAGTATTGTAGTTGTATGCAGGTAGGCATTCCTCAGTTCAGAATCTCAGGTGTAGTTGTAGTATTTGCACAACTTTTGTAAATAATAGTCCACAATACTACTGCACCCATCCAAGGCTTTGTGGCAGTAATGCAAAATTTGTTAGAAATCAGATTCACATGCATTTGATTGACGATGATCATAGTTATGTTTTACTATAAAAAACCTTCCAAGTATTCAGTTGAATAAATCTTTTTGAGTATAAGAAATCAGACTCATTGCAAAAAGCAAAAATGGTCAAGGATCTGAGCTCACCTCAAATACCATGCTGTCTGTCCTTGCTTGTGGCAGTGTGATGAAGTGCTCCCAGCGAAAAAAATCACTTTTCTTGAGTACCCAACTCACTCTCACATGAGAAGTCAATTTGTCCATGCAATCAACTATGCTCTCACTTGCATATGTGTTCAGCATACCATTCCTGACACAAAGATCTGACTCTGATGCAGATGCCACAATCCTGGGCATGACCCCATCTGGCTTCTTGTAGATCTTCTGGTTTTTGGGTTGCCACAAACCTTGAGAAGGCAAGTGAAGGTTACTCCATCAGGATGCACCCCTTCACGCTGCATCTGACAGAAGATCTCCATGGCCTCTCCATATGGACCATACTCAGCATTTATCCTTCAACCATTGCAGTCAAAATAAATGACATCCCAAACCCTAATCTTGTCAAAGACTTTTTAAGCACTGGAAAGCAGGTCAGATTGGAAGGGGGACTAACTTCATTTTGACACAGAGGTTCACAGCTGAGAGAAATTTTGATCTTCTTAAATCTCTCTTTCACAAAATCATCATCATCAGAAAAACTGGTTAGAGAGATTGCAAAAATGTCAAACGGTACATGTGGAAGCGGTTTACAGTGTGATTCTAGCTGCTACTTCATTATTTTGCTTTTTTCTCTTGATCTTGAGAAAGCTTTTGCAGGTAGGGTTTAGGGTTTAGGAATCCTGTTATGTTTCTGATCTCCATGGAGCATCTTGTCATATGCAAAAAACATTTGTTTAACAACTAGATCTGAATCAGGATGTACAAACACATGGTTTTCAATTCTAAAGCATGATGAAACAAATACACTGATTGTGTCATGATTGAGGACCTTCCTCCCTGGTGCATCAAGAGAATTCACTGAAACTGCAGGAATTAGCAGAGTTGTTTTTGTACAATTCTTTGCTGAGAAAAATCTTCTCATGGATTGTTATGTACTTATATCTACACACATTATTGTCAGGGGCTGATGAAGTTGGTGCATACGTCATTGTAGCTAATCACTGTAGCTCATGATGAAGGTGATGGTGGTGGTCTGACCACTTCATGAGCAACTCCTCACAGGTATTTCTTGACTCGCACTTGAATTCATGTTACCATTTCTTCCCAAATGTTGTCATGGAGTTCAATTCATTGTTATGTTAAATCTTCAAAGTTTTGATGCCAAGAATTCATTCTCATGTTTTCCTTCGAAGTGTTTGTTGTGGAGAAGTCAATCCAGAAGCACCATGATCTAGAAGTGCCATCACAGGAATTCTTGGAAAAGTGTTCAGGATGTATCAGGTACTAATTCTTACAGTAACTCTCAACTCATAACAATCTCTTACATTTAGTTCTTCAAATTCTATTGGGTGTGGGAGGCGAAGACGGCATTGGTTCACTGGACAGATGCATTGTGTAGTGAAGCATTCTGAAAGTGACCTTAAGTACAGTTTGAGATGTTTGAAAGCAGTGTCATGATTTCTCATCCTGGAGCCTGATTTTGATTGTAAGAAATTGAATACACTTGTTTCTCTTACCTGATGTGAGAGCACTTACGCATTCAGAGTCTCTGCCCAGTTTGACATCTCTAGTGATCTTTTTCCACATCTTTCACTGAATGACTCTTTCAATGATCAAGACCTAAGACTAGAGATACAGGGGCAAAGTGTTGCCATATGTTACATGATGAATCCAATCAGGCAATTTCCATTGTGTCAGGATGAGGGGTATTTGGAATCAAGCAAGTTGAAGGTTTTAAGGTTGCATGTATGGGAGAAATCCTGAGAGGTGATGAACTGAGTTCTAAACTGACTTCCTGTTCCTTTTGTCCTTTTTAGTCAAAATTTGACAGTGAAAACTCAGCTTATTGGCAACTGGAGCTTGTCCTCTCAACATGTATGTGTGGTCATCTTGCAGAGATCTCAGCGATCCTATGATCTTCTCAATAGCCTCCTTCTCAATCATGTGGACTTCTACATATTCTTGTGGTTAGTACTCTTTCCTTCTTTCTTTTCCTACATACATTTTAGTATCTGGGGTGGTGAGAGAGCTACAGTATCCACCAAGAAATTCTACTTAATTGCAGTTTGGTGCCTCCACCCTCATGATAAGCATTTGTTTTGCTCTACCCATCAGGGTAGAGACAACTGTGATGCACCCAAAAGAAACAGGCCAGAAGTTCAGTATCCCTGCATTCTATGGTCATGTGGAGTGCACCATAGACACATTTCAGGCATCACTGAAGGATGATCCACTTGGGTGTCGCCATGGCTAACCACCATGTGTTTCCAATTGAGTATGTTGAATGTTTATCATCCTTATGAATGTCATTTCAAGGGCAGAGCCATTATACAACAAGCTGCTTGTTTGTTGATTGAATCCAGGATCTGAGAAATTTGACTCTCCCCACTAAGAGCTCTGGTTTACAACATTTGTGCTTGTGGGATTCATGTTTGCTGCTGATTCGGTATATGTGGTTGAACATAAGGTTTTGTTTGTCTCTGTTCCAGCGGTGTACACTTGGCCAATGAGCATTACATTCGGTATTATTTGCCAGTTGAAATCTCACCAAAATAATTCTGAATTAGACAAACAAACTCTCATCAACAATTCTAGACACAAAAAAAAATCTCCAAATTTTTCTTTTTTTGTTTTCGGTCTAGAATTGTTGCAACAAAACAAAACTGCCACCATTTATGCTCTAGAAAAAAGCCCTTGCAGAGTTTTGCCACAAGCTTATGGAAGATGTTAGGATTTAGGGTTACGCCATTTGCTCTAATTAAAAGGGAGTTGATTTTGCCTACCATTGAAGATCTACCTCCCACCCAAACCATCATAGATATACTCTAATTATGTCATAATGTGAATGGGGAAATATTCTACATCAATGTGTATTTATTGACACAAATGAAAATTTTATGTTGTTACATATATAAACATAGAAGGATTAGTAAAGGAGTGAAGTGATGTGGAGTTTTCAATATGAATATAATGCAAGACGATGTGAACAATTTACATATTTTTTCTTCTATATATATATATATATAGGTATAAATTTCCCAAAGGATTTGGCCCTTTAATTGTATTAATCCTAAAAAAAACCAACCCTTGACCCAAAAAAAAAAAAAAACAAGAGTTACAGAAGAATGGTTTTGGGCATTTGTCCAAATGTAGAAAATTTCTTGCAATGTGATGTTTTCATATAATACTCACCTTGGATTGACATGTAGTGTCAAATGTTTGAATCAATTGCTTATTGAGTTGGAACTTAACAATGGGTGGGGGAGTGATTCCCCTAATAATGAAATTGAACAATTAAATGACTCCATATGATTCAGTTCAATAATAACCTGGGATTAAATTGATTTAATTTATGATTTATGAACTTTTCTAAGGGTTTGATTGACGTTTAGAATTATGACATTTAATGCATTAAGTTTTGACATGTTAAAAACCAATTGAAATTCTACCATTTTCATGAAAAAGCCTAGAAAATGAACATTTTCATTGAAAAACAATTTGGAAATCGAACATCAGTATATTCATTGAGTTTGATGATGACAATTTCCCAATTAGATCCCCAAAAAGAATCTAATAGAAGTGGATTTTTTTATTAGATTTTTTTTTAACAAGTATCAACCTTTTTATTTTTGGAAAATTAGTGCAAATTTTCTACTTTAGTTGGGCATAGCAATTAGAACAAGAGTTAGAAACTCCATAAAATGTTATATTTGGTGTTTGATGAATAGGTATGATATCATCTCGCACCCACAACATCCATCCACAAAACAATGATGAGATCAAAATTTCTAACTAAGGAGAGCATTGCATCACCTCATCATTCTAAAACCTTAATCACAACCATTAGTGGTGGCTTTTCTATTTTCCCATTAGAGTCATCTTACATTCAACTAGAAACTTCCATCACCAATCCTTGAACCTCAAGGTGTAAACTTTTTGTTATAATGTAGTTAGATCACTAGAATCCATTCCTCCATGGAGTCATTATTTCTAATACATTTGTAATTATTGTATCATCTTTTTGCAACTCTTGAAAGCGAGAACAATCACTTGCTTGAAAGTTGAAACTTCTATTTATGTTTTAGGTTTGTTTCCATTGTGTTCTCATAAGTTAATACCCACAATGCGATTAAAGATACTATTTTTGCAATATGAATTTGTGCAATTTAGTTAGAAACTGATTGAGAGTGGTTGATTTAACTTTTAAGATATGAAAAATGTCGATTCATAACACGGCAAGGTAATTCTAACATCAAAGGAGCTTGAATACCTTGAGATAAATTGCCCTTACCTTATTTATTTTCTTAGAAGTTGGAGCTTTTAACTTGTAGTGTGTTTTGCTTGTGATGCGATGCAAGATATTTATAAGGGCCTTCTTGAACTAAAATCAATTGTCACTTGTGAATAACAATTTATTTCAAATCACTTTTAGTTTTCTTATGAGTCTTTAGTTCATTGAGCTTTAAATTTGAAGCTTTCATTTGAGCTTTTAATTTAGTTTTGCAATTTTTTTTACATCCAACTCCCTTCTACCATGAGTTTATCCATTTTTTAATATGATAACTATTGTAAGAACCTAAATTTAACAATGTTTTCAATCCTTGTGTTGGATTTGACCATGTTTTCAAGGTCAAAAAAATATTTTCTAATGGTCCAAAAATTCCTCTTAGAGGAGCATGGCATCCTTCACTACTTTGTAAGTTGTTTTATTGAGAACGTAGGTGAAGGGGATGATCTAAAGACCTCAAAAGTTCCAATTCCTGAGTCACCATTGTCGGAATTTGATTTGGTTGAAATCCTTCTTGAAAACACTCATGAATTCATAGACCTTGAGAAGATCACCAAGTTGTTAAATTCACATTTTAATGTTTGGTTGTTTGATTCCATGTCCAACACACCTTTGAAGGAATAGAAAAAAAAGGGGAAGAAATCTAAGAAAAAACATCATAACAATAAAAAGTTTCAAGGTAATTAAGCAACAACGTTACCAAGGGCAAAAGGTTTAGTATCAAATGGGGAGTTTATCCATGCTCTGAGGTATTGGGTCTATTCTTTGATTGAAAAGAGGAAGAAGATTGTTAGTTGCAAGTGGGACACCTCAATTAAACGTAGGATTGTAATCCGAAATATGTTTAACCTTAAGGTAAAGTAAGGTGGAGACTAGATTGTAAATGATTATGCACACCTAAAAAACATGAGGTTGTATATTCAAAAAGTTCCTAAATCAATTTTGGCCCAAGTAGATGAAAGGAGTTGAAAATTTGTTTAAATGAAAACCTTGTTTTATGTTTTAACTTCTTGCAAATGGTTAGCCCACGTTGGAATATGAGTTTTTGTATGCATTTCTTGCTAACTTAGGGGTCCTAAACATTCCCACCAACCACTAGTCTAATAATGACGGTTGGCTCCTTGTTGAATTCATGTACATCCAAGTCCAAAATGTTAATATTAAGGCATACAATATGCCCATTTCATACCATGTTCTTGTGATAAAGTTACAACAAATGACAATAGGTCTTGGATTTGTGTGCATGCATGTGTGGTTAATTGTTGGACTAAAGTATCTATTTCATATGTGTTGACCAAGTTGTTGATGGATTAGGTTTTAACAACCTCATCAAAATTATTATGAATGCATTATTCAAGGGTGGGGGGGCTAACCAAAGAAAATCTATCCAAAAAGCTTTCGTGTTTTAAAGCAAATTGTATGATGAGTTTCAAAGTGGGAAAACAAAGGTTACTAAACAAATCAAAGACTCTTGTGCACCCTCTTCCATGGGTGTAGTTCATTATCTTGATCATAAGATGAACTTGGCAATCCAACCATTCAGAAGATTCACATTTGTTATATAAACTAAGATGTTCAATAGAACATGTATGGTTAGCCACTCACCAAAACAACATTTGGAATTTTTAAAACTAGTTCAAATCTTGGATACCAAGGGGAACAGAATTATGAAGAATGTGAAACTAGATTGATGGCCATGCTAGAACATGGCAAAATACTATTTTTGTTTACAATGATGCAAATTTATTCCAATTTAATCCAAGTTACAAAGGTATAGAACCTTAACCCATTTTGAATTTGATCTGAAGTTTTTGGGTTTCATTTACACATGTTTTGAATGTCATTTGTAAAGCTTGAATGACATTTGCAAATCATGCTGAAAATTAGATAAAAATTTTGAAATTAAATTTTACAATGTTTGAATGTGATTTGGAGAAGTTGAAATTGTAGACCTTGGATGCGATTTGCAAACATTGTATGTGGTTTCCAAAGCTTGAATTTCTTTGACAAAACTTAAATGTTGTTTGTTAACCTTGAATGTTATTTGCAAATATTACAATTAATTAATGGTAAAGCTTAAATGTCATTTGTAGACCTTGAATGTGAATTTTAAAAGTTGTAATTAATCAATTTAAACCTTGAATGGCATTTCTAAAGGTCAAAATTATTTTGTATACCTTAGTAGATGGGGTTTGTAAATGTTCAATTGATTTATGAACCTTGTAAACCTTTCTAAAGCTTGAAATTCATTTTGGCAAAACTTGGATCCATTCCACAAACCTTGGATGTGATTTGGAAAGGTTGCATGTAATCATGTAAACCTTGGATGGAATTTCTAAAGTTTGATATTATTTTGTAGATCTTCAATGTGATTTTGAGATGTTGAAATTGAGGTTTTAAAGCTTCAATGTGATTTGCAAACCTTGTACATGGTTTTGAAAGGTTCAAATTAATTTGCATGTGATTTAAATCCATTTGCAGACCTTAGATGTGATTTCTAGAAGGTGTAATTAATTATGCAAACCTTGGATGGCATTTCTAGAGCTTGGATGGCATTTGCAAACATTGAAATTATGTTGCAAAACTTCAATGGGCTTTGTAAACTTCAATGAAAATTTGAGATGTTGAAATTGACATCGCACAAGTTTTATATGATCTGTAATCCTTGTAAGTAGTTTCAAAATGTTCAAATTAGGGTTGCAAAGCTTATGTAATAATCACAAACCTTGGATGGAGTTTTGGAGACCTTCAAATTAATTATGTAGAGTTGAGATCCAGTTGCAAACCTTAAATGTGGTTTCTAAAGGTTGAAATTCTTTTGTAGAACTTATATGTGGATGGTTCAATGTGATAATTTGTTGACCCTGTAAAAGTTCAAATTCATTTGTAGAACTTTGAGGGGTTTGGAAACCTTGAAATCAATGATGGATTTTGGAATTATTTTGGAAACCTTGAATGCAATTTCCAAATATTCAATGTGATTTGGCATTGTATGTGAATTCAAAGATTGAAATTGTTTTGAATGTGGTTTTTGGGGGTTCAAATTATTGTGTAAGCCTTATATGTGGTTTCTAAAGATTCAAGTTATATTTTAATTTCAATCAAGACGGGTTTGCAAAGTTTCAGTGTGATTTTGAGATGTTGAAATTGATGGCATAGAGCTTGGATGTGATTTGCAATGCTCAAATGCGATTTTCAAAGGTTGAAATCTTATTGTTATAGTTTTTAAATGGCATTTGTAGATCCTAAATTTGTTAACCAAATATTAAATTTCATTTGCAAAGCTTGGAGGGTTCATGCATGATAAAATATGCCAAGAAAGTAGTCTTAAGAAAATTTAATTTCAAAAGCAATCTCTTTTCAACATTCACATTCAATAATATATTTCAAAACTATTTAAGTTGCATTATGAAATCATTAAATACTTCATTGAATTTATTGTAAGTTGAACATAAAGTTTGAAATTTTTCTATACAAAAGAAGTGGATGAAAAGTATATTCTAAATTGGCTAGTTCTTCAAATTTTCCAAAATATTTTTACATTAAAACTTTGATAGATCATGGCTATAATATGAAAAGTTGAAACTATATTCATACACACTAGGCCTTTATCAATTTGAAAATATAATCTTGATGTCTCACTTTCATGCATTTGTAATTTTATTTTGCAGAATTGTGACACGTATTTTCTAGTACTTACATCTCAAACAATCAATTTAATTGCATATTAAAACATGTGGTTTTTCAATATTATAAAATGAAGTCAAAGAACTCTTTATTGTTGATGATTGACTTAAATAATATTCATGGATTTAGTATATTAAGGTATAATTTATTGATAATTTTTCAAAAAAATTGCAAGTGTCTTTGATTGGCATATTTACGCCATGGATGTTGGTTGTGAAATGGTAAAATCAATATTTTAATGTTTAATCATGTTCATGGTGTTCTTTTTTACATGTCTAATGTGTTTTTGTGATTTTATGTGATCTATCATGTATGTGGTAGGCAAATTTGGGCCTTTTCTCTAACATACATTTTTTGTTGGGACTTACATGTGTCTTTTATTGATGGAGACCATGCAATTACTCTTGAAATTTTCTCAAAGGAAAGATATTTTAATTTACAACTTCATAGTTGTGGTGAAGGTCTACCAATGTCAACTATAGAATTTATATTGTGGCATCGCCTCTTTCTTTTGCAATGATGAATTTTGTTCCTTTTATGGATTGTAAAGGTGGACAATTGGCAAATCCATATGAAATGAGTGATAGAATACAACATAAATTCCATTGAACATTTTACATTTGTTGTAAATGGTGAATTTAAGTATGGGCTCATCAAAGTGAAATATACCCAACAACAGGTGGTATTTTGCTTGTCGCACAACTTACATTTGTAAATGTAATAAAATTGATGAAAGTTGATTGCAAATGTGAATGCCCAAGCCTTTTTAATTTTTTCATCAACGTATTTGGATTCAAAAGCTTCCCCAAGTTGCATGCTTATATTATTTACAAGTTGTGTTTCCTTTGTGAAATGATAAAGCCTTTAGTGGTGTATGGTAGAACTACCTTTGAATAATTAAAAAATTTATACTTGGATGCTTGTCACTTGATTTGTTTTTTGAAATGCAAAAGCAAAGGAAATTTTGATTATTGAATTGGATGATCGATTTCCTAAATAGTCAACTTTGGATGCCATGGGCATTGTTTAATCTTTAATACTAGATACATGCAAATGTAAAGATTACATTTCCTTAACATTTCAAGGTTTTGAAAGGATTCTATTGCACCCCACATCCATGTGGAAAATTTAAGGATGGGTCATTTGTTCCCATGGTTTTCTCCATTCTTTCAACATGGGATTTGGATGTTTAACATGGTCTTTTCGAGATGGCAATGAGTTTCAATTTGTTTAAGCCATGGCTATTGACAACCTAATAACATTATGAGAAATCATGTATGTCAAAACCACACTACCCTACAACTAAAACTCAAAAAACAACTCATATACAATTGTTATGCAACTATCCTTTAGTATTACAACTATTATGCAATTATCCCCTTAAAAATATGGTGTATTAATAAATAAATTTTCACGTCAAAAAATCAGTTAGTTGTATTATAGTTGCAAGTGAATTAAAAATGGGTCTTCTATATTGTAATTTATACACATCATACATAGATATGTAATCAACCATATTTGATTTTTTAGGAATTACATTGTAATTTCATGTGGCAATTACTTTAGAATTATAATAAATGTGTTATTAAAGCAAAAATTATGTTGTAACCAGTGTATAATGTACATACATGTGATCATGCCACGTGTCCACATTTCCATCACCCATCATGGTATATATTTGCAACTAGTTTTTTTATTATGATTCCCATTGATACAATTAGTTTAGCCACTAGTGCGCCACTACTAAAGGATTATTGTTCAACTATGTTATGATTATAATACAACTATTTATATTTAATAAGGATACATATTCATTCATTATTTATATTTTCATCATATGTGTTTCATTTTGAATGATTTAAAATGTTATGGGAGTGCTACCTCAAGTTTTGGAAATCATTTTTGAAGTGCAAAGGAAAATGAGTAATGAAAAAATAACAAGAAAAGAAATAAACTTTCAAACTTACAAAACTTTTTCTTTTTTTCTTTTTTTTCTCTTTGGACATCTCTTACTTTCAAACCTCATAACTTTCTTATTTTTTATTCATTTAAAAAGATTTAAAGTGTTATAAGAGCACCACTTGAAGTTCTACAAATCATCTTTGAACTCTAATAACAACATAGCAACATACAAAGAATGTTTTTGGTGTTTGGGAACCAATCTTTGTGCATTTGGTAGTTTGTTTTTTTCAGTTCTCAACCCCCTCTACTTTGAGGGGCCATAATTTTCTCAATTTTATTCCATTTTTAATGAGTTTTTAATGCACCAAATGCACCAATAAGAAGGGTTCAAGTTTTGTTTCAACACCAAAAACAATAGAGCCCACCCCTTGGATCTAGCATGCCTTAAATGCTTAAGTGTTATAACTCAATTTGCAACTAATGAACAACTAAAATATTTAACCTTTATGTTTTGTCTTCGAATCTCATGTTACAAACTATATAAAGAAGGTTTGTTCTTTTATAATCTCACATTAAATACATGTGTCATTTTGGGATGAGCTTAAAAAAACTTAACCTAAAAACAAAACATAAAATTTCATAGTTATTCTTTAGTGCACTTAATTGTATGTTTTCCTACCTACTTACCTACCTAAGTACCTATGGTTATGTACGACCTACCTAACTAAATATATATATATCCAAAATATAATTAATGTGCCATGTGGAATTTTTTATTGTGCCACATGTTATAATTTTGGAACATCATCAACAATTATAATGGACAATGGAGATCAATATTTTGAAAAAAAATTATGTCCAAAAATCTTCATAATGCCACAAGTCAAATTTTAATAGATGTTTGACAATTAATGATGTCAGCATGACATCATGTGTGTAGTTATAATGGAGTTCCATAGTAGTTGAAAACGAGTTGTTTTGACTAAGTTGCAATTAAATTGCAATGAGTTGCACCGCATATATAGTGAATTGCAACTCTATAACTCATGCAACTTGTCTATTAGCACTCACAACATATAAATACATTGAATAGCAAATCTCCTTTACAACTCAAAAATTGAGTTGTAAGGCCAGTTGCAAAACACCCATTTTTTTCATATTGTAATTTGATATTTACAAATCCTTCAACATGATTATGGTGAATGATCCATGCATCATATCTATTGTCACATTCTATTCCAAGATACTTAAAACTTGCAAAAATTGTCATGGTTCAATTTTTGGTTTTATGGATGATAAACATTGTTTTGTTTCAATTTATTTCTTGAAGAACAAATTGTGTAATTGCTTGAACCTTCATTTGTAGCTTGTTGATGTTATGTATGCACAAAAGTTTTTCACACTTGAAAGTTTTCCATACCAAGCTACTTATGACATGTGGTTAGATTTGAACATTGCACATGGTCAAGGATGCTTGATCTTAAAAGGATGGAGTTGAGTTTATGACTTGTTTTGATGAAATGAATAATAAAGATCAGAGGTGGGAAATTTTGGAAACATAATGTGTTGTTAGCGAAAACTAACATATTGAATTTGTCACCAAATTTTGAGGAGCTGTCTAATATATAACACCATAATGTAATTGAAATGGAGATTAAGTATCAAATCTTATAGATAAATCTTAATGCATAAGCACTAATTTGAACTATTTGTTGTTTTACTCAATCACCTAAAGGCAATTTGAATATAATGGCAATGACCACCAATTATTTGATAACTTTCTTAAGTCTTCAGTAGATGTGTTTATAGCCATTGAATTTCTTTGCCACATATCCCATAAACCAAAAACAAAAAAAAAGATTCACAATTATAATATTTATTTCTTCAATTCTCTACAAAAGCTTACACTTTTAAATAGAAAAATAACTTGTGTCTGTCATTAATATTTTAAAAAATTTAAACATTAATGACCCTACAATTATAAACTTATCCATCTTTAAGTTCACTTGACCAAAATGGATTACAAATAAAAGGATTTCATGTTTACCCCAAAAAATTTACTTCCCCTTTCAACTATAAATAAAACTAAAACATCATGTGATTCCAAACTCCCCATTCATATTTCAACTTCTCACACAAAATGTTGGCTAGGCACCTGCATGCAATCCTTTGGCTTTTGACAACAACAAAAGTGTATACATTTTCTTTCCTCCTATCATGGTTATATCACACTCAAATTTTGCCAAACAATTTGTCCATACATGTCATCAAGAAGAAATAAACACACAACCTTAAAAGATAGCAAGGTTCACCATGGAATATATGGAATATATACAAATAAAAAGCTTGGACCAACCCAATATGGTCACATCATCACTTTGTGTGACAACACCTTATATACATGAATATCCTTCTTACAAAAGAGGATGTATCTTATACCTACTCCTCACAAATGGGAGGATGTTATTCTTGCTTAATATTTTAATACCTAGTTGAGTTAAACATTTGCTAAATGTTTTGAAAAAACCTATTTATCATGCTGAAAATATGAAAACAAAATTTCAAACACACTAGTTCAATTATTTAATATAGTGTTTAATTATACTATACTATATTATTTTATTGTTGAAAGTCAATGATTTAAAAAAAATTTAAACACCTTGTTGTTGAACTAGCCCAAGTGTTGTGGTAGGCATAAGACCGCTCCCACTTTCAAGGAGTAGGTGTAACAACTCTCCCCCTTTTTACTATGCCTCATGATATGCATATGGTTAGGTTCATGATAATTTTGCTTCATGCTTTATAATGGGTAAAGTCATAAGGTGGGACACATTCCCAAAATGTGGGGTTGTACTCCACTACCTTCTCGTCCTAGGCCCCTTATTTTGGGACAAGCCTTAACCTACACATGACTTCATGTAACATTAAATAAGTTGTCAAATTTTTAGCTAGAATTAGGGTGATGCTTCTCTTAACTAGCTTTTTTTTTTATAATCATTTTAGAGCATTCTAGAGGAGTTTGTGGGTGTGCATTTCACATTTAGCAACTCATGCAATCATTTGTTCTGAAACTTGTTAAGGAAGTATTGTGAAGAAGCTTATGGAGTGTGAAATGGAGCGAAATTTGTAAGATAGGGAAGTTTGATAAAGGAGAGTGTGCTTTCTTGGAGAAATAAGAGAGTAGTTCAAGGTTGAAGGTTGAGCATGATGTAGTTCTTTTGTAGAGTACCGATGGAGGGATTAGAGAATTGTTCTCAAAATAGGGTAAGGAAGTAAGCAATTTAATTTGTTTTTTTTAATAAAAAAGTTGATGTTGAGATTTTTTTTCCTTTTGTTTTAGGGTTTGCAAATTAGGGAAGGAAAGAGGGTACTCTTTTCAACATGTGTGTGTAGATACTTGTGAGATGAGATATCATGCTTGTGTTACATTGAGTGACATGGATAATATAGCTTGCAATCTTTCTAAACTTTCATGATCTAATTTGATCATCATTTCACATTTCTTCATGACTACCAATACTCAACCCTCCAATTCAAACCCTTGTAGTAACATTACATTTCTTCATGACTACCAATACACAACTCTCCAATTCAAACCCTCATAGTAACATTACATTTCTTCATGACTACCAATACTCAACTTCTCCAATTCAAACCCTCTTAGTAAGGTTACATTTCTTCATAACTACCAATACTCGACTCTCCAATTCGAACCCTCTTAGTAAGGTTACATTTCTTCATGACTACCAATACTCACCTCTCCTATTCAAACCCTCTTCGTAAGGTTACATTTCTTCATGACTACCAATACTCAACTCCCCGATTCAAACCCTCTTAGTAATTAAGGTTAGATTTCTTCATGAGTACCAACACTCAACTCTCCTATTCAAACCCGTTTAGGGTTTAGGGTTTAGTAAGGTTGAACATCCAATTTTCCCTAAAAATGAAAACTTGTTTGAACTCTTCTTCAACAATGTAATAAGCTTTAAACCAAGATTTTAAAGTTTTAGAATATCCTTTTCCAGCTTCATGACTTGAGTCATTCCGTTATTATTATATTATATGTACACTTAACTGGCTTGGGGTGTCCTTTGGGTGTCCTATTCCGGCACTTGTGTGGATGTTGTATTCAGGCACTTCTGTTTCCTTACTGGACTTGTTGCATTCCGAGGTGGAATTGTCCATACTAGGCGGGGCCCCTTTCCTTTGTACATAGCCGTGTGAGTTACATTTTATTTTATTTTTAATTTAAAAAATAATTCCGTCGGACGAGCTGGTCTGTCCAGGAGTGGAGGGTATCCTTGTGGTGGAAGATAAATAATATATCTATCGGGCACAAAGTCTGGTGCCAAACCGTCCATTATCGGTTAGCACCCTTTAAGCTGAAGTATAAGAAGGGGGCTTTGGCAGCTTTGTTTATTGTGTCGTCATTCTCCAGTGTGTCCTTCTCCGACAACTTTTCTTTCTTCTTCACATGGCTTACTCGGCTTCCAAAGACTTTGTAAAATATACTTACACAATCGAGTTATCCATAAAGTCACCCTCTGTTTCACCCCCCATCTCTTCTGCTTTCACCCCTCTTTCAATGGTATCCCCAAAGTAAGGAAATAGGTAACCCATTACAAGAGTTATCTGTAAAGTCACCATCTCTTTCACCCCCTATCTCTTCTGCTTTCCCCCCCTATCCCCTCTTTCAGTGGTATCAGCAAAGTAAGGAAATAAACCCATTACAAAGTTCAAAACACGCAATAATCAATCCATCCATTCCAGATTTCCCCCGTCTAAAATTTGGATGGATGGGTCCATTGCATTGGATCAAGGAGGATGATGGCCCATCATCAATTCCATAATCAAAGGATAAAAGCAATCTTGCTGGTGTGTCACATTCTGATTTGTCTTTGCAATGGTCACTTGAGGGCTTTACCCTTACCCTTCCCTTAGTGTGAATAGGTCACCCACCCACCCACCCACCCTTTCGGAACCTTATATATTTGTAAGGTGTGTTTCAAAGGCTAGTAGGAGGAAGATTATGCCATACAAGGTGCGTTTCAAAGGCTAGGAGGAAGATTATGCCTCACAAGGTGCATTTCGAAGGCTAAGAGGAAGATTATGCCTCACAAGGTGCATTTCGAAGACTAGGAGGAAGATTATGCCTCACCAGGTGCGTTTCGAAAGGCTAGGAGGAAGATTATGCTTTGTAATGTATTTGCAAATACAAGAGGAAAATTAGGTTTTGAAATATTCACAAGATGTAGTAGCATGTGTTGCTCCATCAAAAAAATTCTTCTTTCTTTTAATTGAAAAGACAATTATGAGTTCAAAGTGATGTTAATGCCACATTCTCTAGCTAGAGTCCAAGTTTTTCTTTGACATTAATAACTTGTGCTATAAAAAGGAAATGCACAGGTAGTGAAGTTCAAAAGCAAACTACTATTTTCATGTTGGGAGGTAGTTGAGAAACTTGGGGCCAAACAAAGGATGACATGCATGAAGTTTCCCTTTATTTTCAAAGGGGGTTTTTGGCAGCCTTTCCAAAGACTTGCTTAATTTGACCATTAGGTGGTAGCTACTTGTTTTGCCTATAAATAAATAAATAATAATGAAAAATTTTAGGGTTGTTGCCAAGCTTAAAAGTCTATACATGATTGACTCAAAGCCCAGTTTAGAAAACTCCATTGTCAACTTGGAAGCTAAGCAATTTCTCGAAAGCCCACATGACTCGAACATGAGTGTCACCTCACACCAAAGACAAGCAAGCAATTTTCAAAGCAACCCAAAGTACACATAGAAACCCAAATTGTGAGGCAACCCAATTTAGGCTAGATATAGTAGAAGCCAAAAAAAAAAAAAAAAAACCCAAAACCAACCACCACAACAAAAAAAAAAAAAAAAACAAAAACAAAAAAAAACACAAAAAAACCCCAACACAAAAAAAAAAAA
>Ga0116227_10003542_pt1 | contig 34599 bp, 24 predicted proteins | sample S1TSphgellanicum_FD_89693 | JGI IMG/M metagenome (GOLD analysis project Ga0116227, IMG submission 89693) | Host-associated microbial communities from peat moss isolated from Minnesota, USA - S1T2_Fb - Sphagnum magellanicum MG | ecosystem: Host-associated > Plants > Peat moss > Unclassified...
AGGATTAGAGAAAGTATGGGGGGACTTGGAGTGGTTTGTGAAGGAGGATTAGAGAAAGTATGGGGGGACTTGGAGTGGTTTGTGAAGGAGGATTAGAGAAAGTATGGGGGGACTTCGAGTGGTTTGTGAAGGAGGATTAGAGAAAGTATGGGGGGACTTCGAGTGGTTTGTGAAGGAGGATTAGAGAAAGTATTGGGGGACTTTGATGACATTTGATACTTTTGTAGGAAGTGTGTTCATGGAGAATGGAGAAATGTTTTGTATCTTATGTGATTTTAATGGAAAGATATTTGACGGACTTCATGTTTTGATTGGATCTCTATTTTTTTTTAAAGTGTGGAAGGTAGGGTAGTTTGAGATTGCACAAATAGACTACTGCCGTAAGATGTTACTATTGCATTTCTTTTAGAACAAAGTGTAATGAGACATACCACTTGATAGCCTCTATAGAAAAATAGGGTATTGGTTGCCATAAAAAGGTAACAACCAATAATTAATGATAGAGAGAAGAGGGAGAACACCAGTAAATAGTTGCCTACAATTTGAAAGGTACTGATGTAGGTGGTAAGTATTGGTTATGAATGAATGCAAAGTGTTGCAGACAGTAAAGAAAAAAGGGTAGGCCATTCGAGGTGCTACAAGCACCATGTAGAATGTCGCAACCCCACTTTGGGATAAGTGTGAGGATGAAACTCACACCCCCAAAAGTGGGAAGTTGGAGTCCTCCAGGACTCCTGAAAACTCAGAGCCCGAATTCAAAGGTCAAAACACCTCGCATTGAGGTGTTCTTTATATCAATGGAAAGGTCTTGAAGTGTAGATGCCCAAAATGGCCTCGCATGTGCCATTTGAACATTTGCAGCCCAAGTTATGGGCAAAAGAAGGGTCGGGAGTCAAATTGGCAGTTTGACTCCCGACCATTAAAAGTCAAGAATCAACCTCTTCTCGACGTCTTCTAAAGGAGTGCGACATGGCGTTGGAAAGCTCTTGAGGAGAGCTACAACTTTGGTTCAGACCTCACTTCAATCGGAGGTCAAAGCTGGGAGATATGAGCTCCCAAAATCCCGGGACTCCAACCCAAGACAATTTCAAGACTCCTCCTTAGGAGTCCCGGGAAAAAGAGCCATTTGAATGTAGCCTCCACTGAGAGCTATAGAGAATACTATATGGGGGAAGGTGGTGGCTTCCCCCGAGTCTGGGCCGTGGTGAGTCAAGTGAGTCCAAGTGCCTGTGGCTTGTCCCAACACCCAAGGGTGTTCCCCAATGTGACCTAACCCTCTTGTGGTTGGTTTTGGATGCAGATTCGAATGAGATAATACTTATCCCTCGTCCTAGTCTAATCCTGGGACTTCTAGCACACCCCTCTACCCCCTTTTAGTGCTGGAAGTCGGGAGCGGCCCTCAAGTCCCAACTTTCCGCAATTCAACGTACTTGGACCCTCAAGTGGGTCTAGCAAGGGACTTAGGAGCGCATCACAAAACCACTAGAAGACTTGTAGGCGTGTTGGAGAAAGGACAATAGTTGTGGCAACTTTGTAAACAAGTAGTATCCAAAGGCGTAAGAGGTATGATAGACCTTAAAAAAGTAACCACCTTTGGATATTATCTTTTTTCATGCTTTTTTTTTTACTTTCTTCCCCTATCCCCCTATATTAGTCTACGTACATGACAGTAGGTCTATTCTTGAATAGCAAACCCTTACCTTCCTCCTTGTTCTTTGTATAACTTTTTATTTACTACCTAAGTAGTTGTAGTAAAGTAAGTTAGTGAAAGTAAGATCTATTTGTTGAAGTAACAAGGTGTTGACCTTGCCCTTCGGTCTTACTTCCTAGAAGGATGGTAATGATCAGGGGCCACAATTTCACCCTTTAATAGTATCGTTACAATTGAGCCTAGTTCACACTTTTGCAAGTAATGTTGAACTTCGGCAATGGTATCTTCAAACTTGAAGGAATCAAAGTTGTTATTGGAGTTGTTTTCACTTTGCAAATTGCCAATTGTATTCAACATTTTCTTCGTATATTCCTCGCATTGTGATGTAAAATTTCAATGGAAAAACTAAACTGACTAATAGATCCCTAAAAATAGGTTATAATTTCATTTAACTAAATGGTGGGTACACTTAAGGAAAAGAATCCATAGAAAGTGTGAGAAATAGTAGAGTTTGGTTATCAGAATTGTACTTAACTTCCATACAATCAATGGATGCAGTTTTGTCACACTAGATCTAACAAGGCATCTCTTGGTATACTAACATTGCTTACAATGCAAAATGCAAATTGATTCACACCCAATGCAGCAAGAGAACTATGTTTAAAAGAAACAAGGAAAGACTAAACAATAGGGCAAATCTTGGTGCAGCAACAACAAGCTGCCAACTAGTCTAAGGTACAAGTCCACTACTTACAACTTATTTCTCATATAATATGGTTTATTAAATGGAAATCTAAGTTACTAGCTTTGAAAACTTGTTGTAATTATGAGAGCTTTGGAAATGAAAAATCTTCACAAGTTAATTTCACATATTTGTTGGTGTCAATAGTGAATTGGTGGACATTCTTGCGGGCAACACAATGAAGCCCTCTTTCTTTATGAATATGCAAATCCATTATCTGTCAAAGTATTTGATGCCTTCATATCCTATTAAATGTGTTTCATGATACCACATTTTCAACATATTCAATTCACAATATACATAATCACATTGAACAACTAACAAAACATTACTTGAAATGGATAGGACATTGGTCAACTTGGTGATTTTCATGAAATTGCAGAAATTTTTTTTGGAATTTAAAAACTTGTGTGTTCTAGTGGGCATTTTTTACCACTAGCAAATTAAACGATAGATATAGATTCTTGTGCACTTCATGTGGATAGTTTGCATACAATGCAATGCTTCTATGTTATGTTTATATATGTGTCCATGTTAATGTAATAGTAATTTGGTTGGAAATGGCAATTGAAAACACTGATGGAATGGGTTATTGTCATTGAGGCTGTGATGCAAAAAATGGAGAATGTTGTTTCTTAAAGGTTGATATCTATTTGCCTCCACCATCCAAGATAAAGTGGAACTCCTCATGTTCATGCAAATGTGCAACCATAAATTTTTATGTCTTGGTGTCAAAGTTGGGCATGTGATTTGGAGGTGTTAAATATCTAATTACTATCTAATCCAATTGCATAATCTACATGGAAACAACCTTACCATAATTAATTTTATTAGAAGATAATTACTTGACAATGAGTTGTTAGTAATTAGCAATGACAACTTGTTGGTAGTTTGTTAAGAATTAACTTAGGTTGTTAGGAATTAATTTAGTTCATAGAACCATTATGGATGTTTGAGTATTTAGTTGAACTTTCACCTAGTCTTTTTTTGTTTCTATACAACTTTACCTTCTTGTTGTAATTTGATTATACATGATTAGAACAAGTGTAGTACATTAATAAGATTTCTAATTTTGATCTATTGCTTAGACTCCAATCACCATTGTGATTAATGATTATAGAGAGATTCAGTATGGCATCATAAAGTGCAGAAAGTTTGTCAGTGTCAAAGAATTCAAAACTCAAAATTGGGAGGATTGTCCAACTATAATACCTGGAAGTTTCATGTCTATAGTTTACTACAAAGAGATGAGTTCATCAACCTAGTTGAACTTAACTCCAATGGTAATTTCAAAATGAAGGATGGAAAATCTATAAACAACTTTGAACATTGGATAAGAAGACTGTGGTGATTAATGGGATATTAATCAAAGATGAAATCATACCACATATTGCAAGGATCACAAATCCAACAATTATGTGGCAAATGTTGAAATTTTTGTTCAAACAATCAAGTGAAGTAAGACGCCTCCATCTAAAGGCCCTTAACTCACCAACCTACAGTTAGAAGAAAGAATTTTTGTGAGTGAATTTTTAACCTAGATGAAAGAGATCATCAATCAACTAGCCAATATTGGAGAGACCATTGTTGAAGAAGATTTGGTTGAACAGATTTTAAACTTTCTTCCAAAGAGTATGGAATCATTATCAACTATTTTAATATTTTCTTTTAATCTTTTTCATTTGAATGGTTTGATAAGGATACTTTTACATGACGAGGCAAAGGAGGAGTTGAAGGGAAAGAAAATTGAGAATGGAACTTTCTTAATCAAGTCCAAGTTCAACAAAGCTAAACTACATCAGTATGACAAGAACACATGTAAAGGACTTACCACCAAACATGAAGGAAATTGGAAATTTTTCCAAAATCCAAATTATGAGATGCAAAATTATGTGGAGTTATCAAACAAAATCAATGTCGCAATGCCGAATGTGAATGCATAAAGGACTCAATTAACATGATCGAATAGGGTAGTGATGAAGAGTTGGATAACTTCCACAATTACAATAAAGCTTGAAACAAAACCAATACCCTTGTAACAAAGGCACTAGAGTTAAAATTATGTTAGTATTTTAACACCTTGGATTGGTTTGTTGACAATGGTGCTTCTAAGCATGTTACTAGGATTAATAAGTTTCTTATAAACATGAAGGATGGCAAAGGGATTACCAAAATCAAAACGATTGGTGGGATTGTTCACCATGTGGTTGGGAAAGGAAACCTTTTGGTCCCTTTTGGAAAGAACAATGAAATAAATGAAGAAGTTCCTTATGTGCTTGGTGCAAACTCCAAGCACCTATGTATGTCGAAGTTCTTATTGACAAAGGGTCAGGAGTGTTCTTTAATTCTCAAAATGTCTTTCTATTGAATTTTTAGTTTTTAATATTATAAAAATAGGCAACAAAGATATTATAAATGAGTTGTACAAGTTCTTTATACATCATGAATTCCTATGTAGTTCAATAGTAACTATTATGGACCTCATTCATGTATGGCATCAATTATTGGGACATTTGAATGTCCAAAGCCTACATCTATTGTTTCATAAAGGTTTCATAATCAGCATCCCAAGCATTTCTATTGAAAACCAATTTGTTAAGCTTGCACTTTAGGTAAACATAATAAAGAACAAACTCTTAAAACAATTTTGCATCACATGAAAGCATTGTTTGACTTTGTGCACACATATGTGTGTGGCCCCTTTACCATTGCCTCTGTATCTAGTGTTGATTATGTTTTTATGTTCATTAATGATTATAGCAAGTTTGATTGGGTATTCTTTTTGAAGAAAAAAAATGATGTCTTTCTTCAATTCAAGCAATTCAAGGCAAAAATTGAATTACAATTTGAGAAGCCCATTGAGGCCTTCTGTTCTGACAAAGGAGGAGAGAATATCTCTATTAATTTTATGCAAAGATCATGGTATAATTCAACAATTCACACAAACTAACATCCCCCATAGAATGGTGTTGCAGAAAGATGAAATAGAACCTTCATTGAATGAACTAAAAGTCTTGCTTTTAGTGCAAACATTCCTACTTGCTTTGTGGGCAAAAATTGTTAACACTGCCAATTATTTGACCAATTATCTCCTATTAAAATGAATAGTGGGGTCACCCCCCACCAACAACTTTTTGTGTCACCTTTAAATTTTCTCCATTTGAGGTTTTTTGGGTGTGTTTCATTTGTCCATGCCGCATTCTAGATAGTCAAATGGTCACATAAATCTCTACATTGTGTGTTTTTTGGTTATGACCTTACATCTAAAAGGTATTGGTGTCTTTGTTTAGAAAAAAAAATTATTATTTTTAAGGATGTCATATTTGATGAAAATCATCCTAGGTTCTCACTAGCCACCATGGTCAAAGCAATCCCAGCAACTATTGAAACATGTACATGAGCTTTTCAAAACTTGAAAACCCTACGCCAATGAAATTATATTGGTACTTCCCACTAAAGTTGAAGCTCTCAAGGACCTTACACTATTTGAACAAGTTCATTCACATGATTTTGAAGTAGGTACAACTCATGTCTTCACTCCCCATCTATTCAATCTACAACCTAATAGTAATGACTCAATTGGAGATGTGACATTGAAGTCCTACATCTTTAATTTTGCCTAAAGCTTTAAAGTTCAACTTAAAATTGTATTTTTTATTCATCAAGGAATGTAGACATGAGTGGGTAGGCCAATTCATCACCCTCAAAGGTTTCATGATTTTGTGTTTAAATTAACAAAAGTTGTTTTTGAACCCACCAATTATAGTGAAGTGTCCTAACCACCAAAATGGGTTGACACCATGTAACAAGAAATGAATTCAATTCACAATAACCATACTTGGACATTGGTGGACCTTCCAACCAATAAGAAACCAATAATTGTTTAATGTGTCTACAAAATTAAGACCCATATGGATGGATCTACTACAAAGTTCAAAGCGCGATTTGTAGCCTTGGGATTCCAACAATGTGCATGGGAGGAACTCAATGAGCGCTTGTAACTAAATATAACACTCTTCAAACCGTCACAACCATTATATGTCATAAAGGCCAACCCATTTTTTCATCTTGAAATCAAAATTGCCTTTTTGAATGGAGAACATTTTGAAGAGGTGTTCATCCAACAACTTGGAAGGTTTGCAGGTAGTTAGAAGTGTTTTATGGGTTAAAATAGGTTCCTCGAGCTTGGTACACAAAAATTGATGATTGTTTTCAACATTAAGGTTTAATTTGGGGGATGGTAGACATTAATGTTTACTCCCTTAAGGAAGGAGACATAATATTGTTGTTGATCTTATATGTGGATGATGTGTATTTCATTCAAAACCAAACTTCAGAATTGAAATGTCTTCATTTTGAATCAAGAGACAATTTGAAATGGCCAACCTAGATTTGTTGCGGCATTCCCTCTACATTGATTTGTCTCACTCAAGTGGAATAATAGTCACCTAGTGTGATTATGGGGTAGATGCAAGCTATAATGACTCACTTTTGTGACAAAACGATGTTTTTTCCTTGGGTACCCTTTATTCAAATGCATGTGGTGATTAATATATCTTTAAATCTACTAATTGGGACTTGGATCTAAATTAATGATTTCATTATGAAGAGAATTGTGTGGTTATACTTTTTTAAAAATCATTTATTAGTAGTAATGGACTTTTGAAATCGAAAAATATGAACCAATTATTTAATTGGAACATCACAAAATGAAAAAATTTATTTGATTCACATTGCAAATTTGTTATTGAGACTCAATATATAATGTAATACTAAATGATAAATTCATACGAAGAATTTTTTTTTTGAAAACTTTAACCATTTAAAAGTTAGGGACCTTTGAATGGTCAAAATTTGACCATATTTTCATAAATCCATATGAGTTGCAATATTTATTTTTATTTCAATTTTTTTGTCCCAAAAACATATTTTTTGAAAGATTTAGATGGGGCATTATTTAGATAGATTTTTTGGGTTTTTTTTTTAGGACATCCAAATTTAAAAATGACGTCAGTTACGTTAAATACAACTTTTCACATAGATTTGGGAAGGTTTGTAGGTGATTGAACATGTATTATTCAAATATTAGAATAATAACATTTAAAAAGTAACAACCATGTCCATTTGAATCATTTTAAAGAATCTTGTATAAATTTATAAGAAGTGTAATTTTTGCCAATATTGAACCACCATAACTTGCATCTACCTTATGTTGTTTAAATGTTCACAGAATTTGATTTCCTACATTGTAATGTAACAATTATTCTTGTACTTCCTAGATTGAAACTCAAGATAAACATGGTAGTTCCACCAATAGATGTTCAACTATACCAATGCATGGTTGTGAAATTCATCTTCCTCATTCAAACACAATGTGACATTACCTTTGTGATCAACATGATCAATTAGTTTTCGCATTAGCTTTAAATCCATTATTTGGATGTGATATTGAACATTTGTTTCAATACATCAAAGGTACATATAACATACCACATTGTTATTGTCAAGTCCTTAGTCACTAAAATAAAGTGAAAAAAAACAAATATAGACAAGAAGGTAGACTAGGCCCTTGTGGGCCCTAAGTTATAGTCCCTTTTCAACAGCCTTGTGACAATAACTTTGTTACAACAACCTTGACTTTAATGAACTTCGAATGGTACTTGTTTGGCAACCTACTAGCCAAAAAACACAATAGAAAATTCACACACATGCACCTTTACTTATTTTACAAAATATGAACAACAATGCACTAATTTCACAACCCAACCACAAGTGTGGAGGTGTTCTACTCTACTATGTTTTTTCCTAATCTTCCTAAATAAGCCAAAAAAAACTAATGTCTTCTAGCCTACCTTTTTTCTTTTCCATGTTCTCCCCCATGCATGTTTCAACATAGTTAAATTTTTAAGTGTTTGCCATGTCCTAGATAAAGTTATTGATGCCACTTCATGCTTCAAAATTCTGTCCATAGTTCTTTTTCACATTCATCCATCGTCCCTACCATCCTCTTTTGGTTGTTAACAGTACTTTAGATCTTAAGATTTGTTATTAGCCAAGGGAGGATAATATTTCATTTGGATACTTAAATGCCAATTGGTTTGGGCACTTACATGATAGAAAATCCATTACAAATTACATTTTCAAACTTGGTTCAAACCTTATTACATGGAGAAGCAAAAAAAAACCATGCACTGCCCTTTCATTTACAGAAATAGAATATGTGGCATTAAATAATGGAGCCAAAAAAACTATCCGGTTGAAGAAACTTCTTCATGAGCTACAAATTGTGTATACAATAAAACCAATTGTACTCATGTGTGATAATCAAAATGCAATCAAACTTTCGGAGAATCTTATCTTTCATGATCACACCAAACATTTTGTGATCACACACCATATCATTAAAAAATAAGTAGGAAAAAAAGAGATTGAAATTACCTACCTACGTATCTACCTAGGTAAATAAATAGATACGTAAGTTTAAATTACTTATGTAAATAAGTAAGTAGGTTGTTTTACCTACATAATTTTACTTACTTGCCTACTTACATAGGCTTATGTACCTACTTACCTATTGTCACAGGCACAAAAACAACCAAGTGTACAAGATTTCCTCAACCAAAATTAGAACAAAGGTAGGCTTAATTCCAAATCCAAATCCGAAACAAAAAAATCAGGAACAAAAACATGATATGTGTAAGACAAGAATCCAACAAGATTTTATTACATGAACAAAACAAGAACATAACAAGGTTGTGACACGAAAACGTACCCAAAACTAGTGTTGAACAAATTCAAAAAATAGGAATTCTACTTCTATTTATACCCATTGGGCACCTAGCTCAAAAAAGGTTTTCAAACACTTCCAACCCACACATGTGGCCCATGTTCACCTGTGTGTGCCCATGTGCACTCATGTGTGAACTTTGAGTGAATTAGAACTCAATTAAAAATTAATTAAGAGTTAATTAGAGATGAACTAAATGTGAATTGAAAGTTAATTAAAAGTGAACTAGGACTTAAGGGCACAACATGCAAAAGTAGACTAATTGGTGATCCTTGCTGCAAAAAAAATAGTATATGAAAAATAGATTTTGAATTTTTGAATTTTAGTCTTTTTACCAATGTTATAAATTTTGGGGTGTATTGGCCATGTTAAATAAACCATATATGCTCATCCCCAATTTATATTATTATTTGGTTATTTCATTTATTTATTACAAGCTTATATTTGGTACTTTTTCAAAATGAAACTATTCAAATGATGTGTTATTAATGTTTGAGCTATCAAGCATATAGATACACATTTTTTGAAACTTAAATATTTCAATTAGGACAATGTTAAGCCCTTCAAAAGTAAGTTTTTCCTTATGTAAATTTGGAGCACTAAAAACCTACTTTTCACTATGAATTACAAATATATTTGTGTTTATAACATGGGAAAACATGCTTTAAACATTATTTGAAGGAGCCATAAAAATGAATTAAAAAAATGAAAGGTCATGATTATACTTTATGTTTATTTTGTGCAAAATAAGACAACAACAGCAAATGAAGAAAACTGAATGAAAATAGGTTGGAAAAAAAGTAAACACAAATTTTTAAGCTTTTAAAAACTTTTTCATGTCATATTACTTGTGCTCATGTAGTTTAAATGCTACTTTTCAAAGACTGTGTCCTACTTTTTAACCTCCAAAGTTGAGAATTTTATTTTTCTTCATTAGTGGGATATTTTTTTGGCTTACTTTACCATGCTTATCCCTTTAACTAAAAGTGAATTCAAAGTTAATTAGAAGTGAATTGGAAGTGAACTAAAAGTTAACTAAAAATGAATTAGGATTTAACTAAAAATGAACTAACAATTAATTAAAAGTGAACTAAAACTTAATTGTAAGTTAATCGAGAGTGAATTGAAACTAAATTTAAAATCAGGTACAAGTTCATTAAAAGTCCTAGATGAACATTCATATGATGACATTGACATTTGTGACACCTACTTACTCACATAAATTCATTTGATTTTTTTCCAAAATATAATTAAATATGCCATGTGGCAAACTTCAATTGCACCATGTGTCATAATTTATGACCATCTAAAATGAATGTTCATAATGGATGGCCAAGATCAATGTTTGAATAATAAAAGAATTTTCACTCAAAATTCTTCACAATGCCACATGGTGGATGTTGGTATTGCCAAGTGGCACCATCACAAGTCATTGGAATTTGATGGCATGGAATTTTTCAACATTTAAAATCATTGTTTTGAAATTACATCAATTTAAAACATGTGGCAAATAATGTGTGGATATTTGACAATTGCAACTATGGTCAAAGGATGAACATGTATATGTTGACCATATACATCATCCATGGTCCATTTGGTGACATCATGTTGAGTCATGATTTGTGATGACTAAATGTTGGGTGCGACTTCACTTATGCAATTAAAAACCATTTTAGTTGTAAATGTTATTTGCAACTATTTTATAGTCACAAATTGAAGTCACAAATTGGTACTTTTCTTTTAATATTGATGGCATTGGTTTTTATCAATGTTGGGTGGTTACCTAGTTTGGCCACTTAGGATTGTTGGTTTTAGTTCTAGTTAGTAAAAGTTAAATTGGAATTGGATCTAATTTTCAAAATTGGAACTAGAACCATGATTCAAATTGGATCCAATTTTGGAACCCAACTTGGACCCCATTTTGGAATTTGGAACTAGACTTTTTGAAAATATTTATTTTGGGGAAAAAAGGTTTGGAACCATGGTTTATCTAATAGTTAACCAATGATGTCACACCAAGTTGCTGGGAATAGGAATTGGGTTTAATTTCCAAAACTAGAACCTAAAATATTTGTTTTTAAGAACTAAACCAAGTTGTTTAAAACTAGAACCATGTTTGATTTCTAGAATTAGAACTTGGAATATTTCATTTCCAAGAACTTGGATCTAGGGTTCAAGCGGTTGAGGGACTGGAACCATTCTAATTTATTTAAAAAAACCCAAAACCATAGGTTTTTTTATAAAGGTCAAGAACCACCCAACATTGGTGTTTTTATGCATAAGAGAAAGTGTGACCAAAATTGGGGCATAGAAGATCTACCAACTACATTATTTGCACTACCATTCCCATACACAACTCATCCAAACATTTGAAAAAAAATAATTCATAACATCATGAAAACATACTTCCAATGATCAACATCAAACCTTAAAAATCAACACACACTATTTACTATAATATTTAACAACCCTAGATCAGAGAAAATGGATCAAAATTCTCTCTATTCACCTTTCTAGTCTATGGACAAGTATCATCCCATGCTCACAAAGGTAGAAATCCAAAATATCCACCCTTATCTCCTCAATGATGAATTCCCAAACCAAGACATCCTTACTCCATGATCCCACAACAAAGATAAATTCTACCCAAACCTTTATGCATAGGACTTGTTAGATTCATGAACCTAGACAATGTCATCCTTTGCAAATCTCTAGTTTCAAGTCAAGGGGAACACAAAACATTAATGACACTATTATGTTCTATGACTTCATAGAAAACTATACCTACACAATGGAAAATAAAAATTGGATACAACCTTTGTTGCAGATAACAAAATCAATAGAGAAAACAACATGATCACACAAAACAATGGTATTTAGTTTTCTATGTCCTCCTTTGCCAAGAACGTTGATCCCCTTAAATCCCCTTTCCAACTCCTTATCTCCATCCTTTTTCTTGCATTTCCTCCACACAATGTTTCCACAAAGAGAATTCGTAGAAAGCTTATCAACTAACACACATGTTCAACAACAAGCCAATTATAAAAGAATTGGATGTTTCCACAAAGAGAATTCATAGAAAGCTTATCAACTAACACACATGTTCAACAACAAGCCAATTATAAAAGAATTGGAGTAATGGTAGCACCATTGTTGGCCTCATTGCCTTTTTTTCTTCAAGGACAAATTGCCAAGAAGGTGACGATCACGTTGCCTTGCAACAAAGTAGATAAGATAAAACCCTAATTATGTCTTGTAACTCATAGGACATGCCTTCAGGTCACAAAGGTTCCAAGTATATAACCTTATGAATTTAAGGTCTATTTTGAGGTTCGTAGGCCAAAGGGAGGGATTGAAAAATCTAAAAAATCTTATATGGAAAAATGTTTTCCTATGTAAAATATAGTAGATTTTTTTCCCCTAATAAAATATGAGAAAAATGAACAAGTTAAATAAGTAAGTAACTTTTGCTAGTAAAAAATTATCCTAACATGTTAGTGGGTAACTTTGGACAAGTGAAAATGATCAATGTTATGCATGTAAATGGTTTGAAGTTACACTTCATGTAAATGTAAATCCCATAACACAAAATTTATTTACATTTCATGTAAGTGTTTAATATTCATTTACATTCATATAAATATAAAAAAAACATATCATGTAAATGTAAGATTACATAAATTTAATTTTTTTACCATATAAAACAATGTAAGTGTAAAACAATATAAAAAAAAACATGATTTTTATTTGGGGAAGGGGGATTTCATATTCCTTTTGTTATAGGTCAACTAAATGACCCATTGCATAATTTAAAAAATTAAAAAAAAAGAAAAAAAAGAAGCACTCAAAACTAATTAATATGAAATTGTAAAAATAAAATAAAATATTAAAGATATAAAATACATACATTTACATGCCTCAAAACATTTACATGGGACTCTGTAAATGTATGTGACAAATATTCACACCAACCTGATGTCAATGTTTTTAAATAAATAAATAATATATATATATATATACAAAATAACAATATAAGTGTAAAAAGTTCAAGATTATGTACACTCGCCATATATATATATATATGGCTATTGAGACTTACATGCAGAACACTGAAAGAACGTCCGAGGTACCAAATCTTCTCGTTGTTCTGTTTGTTATGTTTTTCCTTTGGCGTCAGCGATGGAATCAGCGATGGAAAAGGAGAGGAAGGAAGAACAAGAACAAGAAGACAAGGATGGAGCCCAGATTGTGGAGAGGGAGATTGCACTCAAGCGAGCAGCAAAGTTGTTGCTGCCGAGAGCGGTGAAAACCAGAACGGGAGGAGGGAAAGAGTGGAGCAGAAGACACGGTGATGATGCTGGTACAACGGATTTGCTTCCTTACCACAGGAAGAAGCTTCGTGCCTTACTGCAAGCTCTTCTACGACAGCATGATTTTTCTACTGCCGCAGGTGTGGTCTCTGCTCTTCTCGGAGCTGGAAATGTTTCCGACCAAAGGTTTGAGCGCGACTTCGCCTATTACTGGGTGCGTACATAGTGTTTGTTTGTTTGTTTGTTTGTTTTTTGTGCCTTCCCTCTTTCTCCATTCCAAAGCTGTTGCAGCAAATTTTGCGTAAAAGGTAAAAATTGAGCGCAGTATTGGAGTGTGTTTCATCTTCCTCATATTCTTGAAGAAGAAATGCAGATTGACAATGGAGTTGCAATTTCTGGTTTTTCTTGCTCAGGCAGCAATGGAAGTGCTGCGACAAATGGAAGGCAGAAGCAACAGTAAAGCAACAAGTCTAAAGATCAAGCGCTTGTATAGAATTCTGCATCGGAAGCAACCTAATGCGGTACACACCGAATTCCTCCCAAGTCTTTGATCATCCTTGATACCAAGATATGGCCTAAACCATAAAATCCTAAACCCTAAACCCTAAGTCCTACATCTCCTGTTGCGGCAAGAAAAAATGAGGACAAATTCCAATTATGGCAAGGATCTCCTGAAGAAGGTTTTGAAGTTTCAAGAAGGAGAAGAATCCCTGTCATCTGCAAGTTGTGAAGTGTTTGTTTGTTTGTACAGAGTTTTTTCATTTTTGAGGTGGTTGTTTGTTTGTCCTGTGCCTCATAACCTCGGATCTTGCTCATAGAGATTGCGCGGACGAGTACAACTGGAGCTTGCACTCTACTTGCTGAGCCAGGGTGACTCTGATTCCTATGAGGCTGCCTACAATGAGATTCGCCCGTATGTATTTTGAACCCATCTTTCATGTGCACAATTGTAGCAGAAAGTTGTCCATCAGTAAGTAAGACAGCATTTTGTGTTCATGATCTTGGAGTTGATTAGCGTGCACCTCACACAAATCCACAATGACTTTCAGTAGGCTAGCATTTTGTGTTGATGATCTTGTAGTCAATTGGCATGCACCTGATACCAATCCACAATATCTTTCACATTTGCAAACACAAGAACAATACAGATGTAAAGGGGGAGCTGTGGCAGATCGATTGCTGTCAACTTCTTGTTTATTTGTGTACATGGAATTGAGAGCTGCTGAAAGGCCTTTGTTTTTTCTTCTTCTTTTTCACAGATTAGTGGATGTACATCCTTTTCGTGATGATGCAACAATGAACCTGTGCCATGGACTCATACTGCACCAGTTATGGCACGACAGAGCAGTTGTTGATGTTGAGAAGCTTTTCATTGAAGATATAGGAACAAAGCCTGGGAATTCTTCTCAGGACTATGAAGAAGGTTGTGGGGAAAATGATACCATGGAGGTTAAGGAGAAGATGGAGCATCGCAGCATTGATGTGGCAGGAACGAGTAGTCCAAGCAACTGGCTTCTTGAGCAACAGCGAGATTTTGAGCTACGTGAGAACTTAGCAGCATTGGATATTTCAGGGAACAGTTGCGGCAGTACCCAGGGTTTGCAACAGCAAGGGTTGTATGAGGGAGATGAGCATGAGCATCAACACAACAACTCTTGGCAGACAGCTGCTGTCCTTTGGTCACCTGGTATGAAAATTCTACCACATCTTGTCTGCTACATGAGTGGGAACTTTGTTGTGGGCATTATTAGGTGAACCACCTGACTGGAAACACAAGCTCAAGGAATGAGTGGAAACTAAAGCAGGAATTTCTAGAAGGATTTGCTGTGATCTGGTGTCAGGTACTTGAAAGCAAGGTGGTCAAAGGAGACCAAAGTATGCTGTGGTCATGGATGAGGATCAGAAGTACATGTATCTGATACATGTACTCCTGCTTCACAGATCTGGATAAGAGGCTGTTTCCAGTGCCACTGCCACAACCAAAGACAACTAGTGTGTATATGGTGCCAATGGTTAGTGGCAGAACCAGAGATGCTCATGGGAATGCCATCAAGTACCTTCGTCAAGCACGTACACTTGCTGCCAACATGACACCTGCACTACTTCCCTTGGTGCAGGTACCCCCCGCCCTTTTCATACCAATCACAGTGATCTGATGATTCTTTGTCCTGTAGGCTTCTGTTGACTATGTATACTGCATCTGCAAGGGATTTACAATCTAGATATACCAATCTCTTCTGCATGATTCTCATTGAAGCTACCTGTTGGAATCTGCAGCTGTTGCTGGCTACAGGGGATGTGAAGGGTGCCATGGAGGAGATTGACAACTTCTGCAAGAATCCTCACCTGCTTCCTCTTAGGTGAAGTCCCTGTTGAAACACCTAGTTCAACTCACCCCTCTATTTTCATCAGATGTTGAATTTTACATCTTTGCAGTTCATATTCTCGTTTTCATTTCCTTGGTTGTCCTGGAGCTCAGTAGACTGGTTGTCAGTCGACTCTGAATTGAATTGTGGTACATTGGTGGTTTAGCATAAAGGGCTTGCTGCTGGAGTCACTGAATTCCAAAGGCACAAGGCAGATATCACAGTGCTATGAAGCTATCCTGCAAATAAACCCATCATCTGCAAATACCCTCCAAGCACTTATTAACTTACATACTACAGGTACACCTTCTATTACAAGAGAGCTACAGATATTTTATGCCTTCAGCTTTGAAATTTACATGAAGTACCTACTAGTTTTGTTCACAGGGTGTCATTTTCCTGGGTGTTTCTTTCTTTGTGATAGGCAAGTACAGAGCAGAACGGCTAGTAGACTGCATATCCAGCCATTTGGACCTAGAACAAGGATCATTGGAAGTGTGGCAGCAACTAGCAAGATGTCTCCTTGTTCTGGAACAACGATCAGGCAAGGAGCCAAGACAAAATTCCAGGCAAAGAAGGGAGGATGTCAACAAGGATGGAGTGAGGACAAGTCATATGCCGGCTTCTTCTACCTTTGAAGCTTGGTGGAATCATACATGGGAGGAGAGAAGAGAATGGTGGGTTCACAAACATTTTGACAGCAGGAGCATTCCAGTGGAGCAGGAGGAGGATGGTATGCAACCCATGATGATTTCTTTTGTGTGTATGTTGCTGGATTTAACAACATTATATACTGGTGTGTTATGTTGTATTTTATAACGCATACTGGTGTGGGATGCTGGGAAATGGTGATGGACAGGTGGCTGGCAACGGATTGTGTACAAAGTTGCATGCTTAATTCACATAATGGGTCCTGGAACTGAATATGAAACACAAGTATGTGCTGCTCTTGATAGGCTTAATGCAGAGAACTTGCTTGCAATAGTTCAACTGCACAGCCGTGTAGTTCATGACAACTTGTCACGAACTAGAGCAAATTTGGGAGATGCCCACATATTGCAATAAGGTACACCCTTTTTTCATGGTAGCCCAGGGAGGAGGAGACCATCCGCAGGTTGCAGGAGAAGGCCACTTTCAGGAATCCCAATGAGTTTTACTACAAGATGATAAACTCCAAGACAGTGGATGGTGTTCATATACCCAAAAGTGGTGGGAAGAAGCACACAGAAGAGAAGCTGATGAAGATGCAAGACATCAGTCATTTGATGTCCAAATGGCAGGCTGAGAAGAAAAAACTGGAGGTTGTGGTCTTCTTTTGTTCTCTCTGTGAAGGTCAAGTATCAAGTATGCAGATCTATTTTGCTGAAGATAGGGAAATAGCTAAAGAGCTTAGGCCATTGGTGGTGAATTACACGCTGGACGATCTGCTTCATTTCCTAGGGTTTCTAAGGTGAAGATGGAGCTGAAGGAGTGCAGCAAGTAGTTGTGAGAACTGGCATGATGATGTCCTTGCAGAAACAGTTGATGACAAAGGGCAGAAAGTGGAAGCTATAGCTGGATGAAATGAGCATACTTGCAGATAAGCCTGTATACAAATGGCAGCAGGAGTGGAAGACTTGATCATCTAGCTTGATTTTGTAGTTTTCCTGTGAGTTCAAGTTTAGCATTTGTACAATACCATCCTCTTTGACAACCTTCATTTGCCTCATTTGCCACAGGTGCTCCAGCAATTTTTTGCTGCGGTAGGTTGGTGGGTGGATAGAATTTGGTGATCAATTGCATTGTACGTATCAAATCAGTACAGGATCAAGAGAGAGAGGGTACAGTTTAGGGATACTCCTTTGCAGTTCTCTGTTGTAAATGCTTATTGAGATAGAGCAACATGTGGATGGCTGTGAACTCATAATTGGTTTTAAAAGGATAAAAGACCTGGTGCCCTTTTTTGTTGTGATGCCATTTTCAAATCTGACATTTCATTTCTGGATTGATGACACTGCCTGCTTTGAAGAGCCCAGAAGTTGCACAGAACACAGAAGATGGACATTGAAGAGGGATTGTAACATGGGAGCCCATGGTAGCAGGTTCCCTAAAGGTCTTGTGAAGTATTGGAAACTGGGAGGTACGTGTTGTAGTACTAGACAATTTTTTAATGTTGTCTAGTAGGGTATCGATTCTTTCATTTCTAAAAAAAATCTGCACGTGGGAAAGGAATCACCCTAGTATAAACTAGTATAGACCTCTGTGGTGCTTTCTGACATCCACCTTTGCCTTCCCATCATCTTGCTTGGACTGACTTGTATGTGGGCCTGATATTCTGGAAGTGTTGTGTTTTCTTGTTGACTGCTGAAGAAGGGAATTGAATCAAAGAGCAGCCAAAACCTAAAGTAAAGTCAAGTCTTGAAGACAACCCATATTGCCAGTTGGTCTGAAACTGTTCCAAGGGTTTTGCTTGCAAGATAGCGTCTTTTGACCGGAGATTCAAGACTTTGACACGAGGACTTTGGGTAAAGACCACATCTATAGAACAACTTTGTGGTTTGGAACTGTGGAAAGTGAAGTGTGGTTTCTGAAAGATTTTGGAACTCCCTTAATCTTTGCATGTAGACTTCTCTTGTAAAATTTCATGACTTCATATCCCAGGTATTTTGTATGAATACAAATTGGGTGCAGAACAGATGTCAATACTCTTTTTGATGGCTCTCCAATGGCTCAATACCATTATTCAATTTTGTTCATGACTAGGATTGTGATGTTGTTGAGAATGCTTCTGCAATGCACTAAAGCCAAGTTGGTGTGTAAGATTAGAGATCAGCATTTCAGAGACATCATTGACTTCCAGCTGCATTGAGTTTGAACGTCCCCAGAATTTGAAGAATCTGAGAGGCTTTTATGTAGACACTTGTACTGATTTGCAGTTCCCTACAATTTCTAATCATCTATGGTTTGGGAGGGGTGCAGGAGGGCCAAACCAATGCCCACTATGTAGGTCTTTCTATGCCTTGAAGCTTTTAGATGCTCACTTGCTTGTACAGAGACAAGCTATGATGCATGTCAACTTACCTCACAAGGTTGTTGCTGCCTCAATGAGGACTGACTTGTTTTCTTTATTTGCTCGTCTCTTGAGTGCTAGCCAACATCATAATACAGAGTTTCATGTTGCTTCAAAAATGGAGCAGAAACCCAAGACACAGATGTTTGTACAATGGTTTGTTTGCCCCAAAATTTTTGAGTGGATTAATATACCCACAATCATAATCTGATGAAGTTGGTCGGGGGTGTGGTCATGGTGCTTGGCACTGCTGTTCATGATAAAGGTGCTGTTTTTGATTAAGGTTACCATCTGATACTTTTTGAGCAGCACTCATGAAGGTATGACCAACTGCACTCATTTGTTGAGTTACCTTCAACCTGTTAAGTGTTGTTGTGGAGTATGCCTGGGGGATTTCCATAGATATGTTTTGGGATGTACCAATGTTTTGGGATGTCATTGTTTCAGCATTGGACCACATGCAAATTTGATTTCAAAGTGTTTCAGGTGCAAATGATATAGACTCACTTCATGAAACTTGGAAATTTTGTTGCCCATTTTCATGGTCTGCTATGCAGACTGGCAGTGGTACACTAGAGTTTCCAATTGTTTGCAGATTGATTTCTTTGAATGAATTGCAGGATAGCCAAAAGGACAGATGTTATTGAACACTCTGATTGGGAGGCTGGAACTTCTCCCTCAGATGAAGCACTTGCTGTGCACAAATCCCTGAACGAAAACCATGAAAACTGAAATGGGCCTGCTATCATGTGACTATGACAAAGATTGCAAATGAATAAGATGGTTTCTCTCTGACTGACTTCTTGTTGAGTCTTGTGGTTGACACAGGACCTTTCCACCATGGTCTCAAGTTGCATCTGATTAGGCTAACAACTGTTTTGAGCTATGAATTCACACATGATATAGAAAATCATGAAAGCTCAATGGGTACCCAAGATTATGCAAAGGATTGCAAATGAATGAGTTATGGACAAATCAATTGATGTTTGGATTGTAGATATTGTATGTCATTGTGTGACTTTGACTAGACCTTTGTGCACTTCTATTTAAGCTTCTAACCTCTTGGATATGTGCAGAGAGTAAACATGGAATTTGTTGTGCCAACCACTTCTTGATATTTGGTAAGTCCAACCTACTTTGAACAAATTGGTTGGTGTGCTAGAAAAATCCAAATCCACTTCCTTCTCTCTTTTTTTTTTTGGTTAAACTTGGTTTGGTATGAAGCTTGTGGTAACAAGAAGGTTCAATTTATATGATATGATGTGAACACCTTTTAACCCCTAAACATTAGATAAGCCAGGAATGGCTTCTTTTGGTTTTTTTAAACTGGTTTAGGTGATGGACACTTTAATAATTTTTTCTTTGTTCTGTTTTGGTTGTATGGTATTTTCTAGGAGGTTTCAGATGGTTTCCTAATTGGGCATTGTCACATGGATTCGGGTTAGGTTTTGATCAAATGGTTTGCATTTTGCTCTCCAACTAGTGAACCCAATTGCCCACACTTAGGAATGCACCCTCAAAGGGTGATGAGGATCTCAAGTTGGTAACAAGGGGTTAACTCAAAAAAAACAATTGTTCATGATTGTTCATGATATGACTCCTTTATGAGTTGAACCAAGATTTCCAAACAATAGGATTAGTTTTCCTACCCTTTGAAATTGTTGCTCATTTAAAAAATTCCTTCACAATTACAAGGTTTCATTCTTATTTGAAGAATCATATCTTGGCTTGAATTATTTTTATCAACACCTAATTTGAAGTTCTAGAGTTTTTATTTTCATTTTTGTGATGTAGTTGAATTGGTGATCATCCATGTGATATTTTAGCCAAATTTGACTATAAATAAGATATGAAATTAAAAACATTTAAGCAAACTTCACATTTTTGGCTACATAAAAGAACCCGACAAATCTGGGAATTTCTCAAACAAAACAAAAAGCAATTTTGTAACTAGACAACCAAAAATATTTTTAGCCACTTTGAAAACAAATTTAGCCGGAAAGAAAATCAAGCTTACCTAACATGGTTATTGTGAATGTTATATCAGGGTGCATGTATGAGTGTCATGTTGAAGTCCATTTTGGGCGTTTTTTTTTTTGGCCGGTGAAAATGTGGGTGCAACTTTGGGCAACACTTGCCTAGTCCCAAATGAACTCAATTTGGCTAAATTTTAAAAATCTGATTACCCCTTTGCTTGACTATTGCTGAAATTTCTACAAAAAAAAACTTTTGAATGTGTAACTAAGCTTTCAAATAAAACTAAAATGTGAAGTGTAGAAAGGACTTAAAACTCTTAGGGGTTCAAAACTATTTTTTAGAACTATTTGTTTGACATTTGCCTAATCCTTGTGAACAACCCGTCATAGTTTGTTGTCCATAATGGATCAACCAAAATCACCATCACACAATACTATATTTAAATTTTCATGTATTTCATGCTATTCTTGTGAACAAACATTGAAAAAAGTAGATTATATCAACAAATTATTGCGCTCGAACAAGTTAAATCAATTCTCTCGTTCCCTTATATTCATGTAATGTGTCTAGATATCTAAATTATCTTCATTTCCACTCATTATTCAAACCCATTTTTTCAAAGCTCTATTCACATATCACTTTTCCCCTTCACCTCAACTAAGGCCAAATTATCCACAACTTGTAAGGCTTCATCGAAAACTACCCAAAACCCAAGATGGTGCATGTGTTGTTGCTCTTTAAATTTTCCTTCCATGTGTGAGCACTCCCACCTTCTTTTCCTTCCCCTATGCCAATTACTTTTCACTAGACCTCCCTCGTGCACTTAGTTTCAAAAAAATAGGTCATTCATTAGGCAACAATCACATGTGATTGATTTCAACCAAACAAATTTTGTGGCATGAATCATTCAACAAATCTTGGAAGACCTTATTGATATAAAAACCTTGTTGTCGATATAAAAACCTTGTTTTTTTCCCCTTCATTCATTTAAAAAAATTTCTACTCTTGGGTACAAAGAAAAGGTGGTCAAAAACATGAGTTTTTCACCTTGTCAAATGTCAATGTTTGTTTTCCTTACATATTTGTTCTCTGGTTTTCCTAGTGGCACACACCTTGAGATTTTCTTTGTTTTTTTATATATTGAGAAATGGTTTTCCTTGCCCTCTCCCACTTTTAGTGTGATTGAGAATTGTTGGGCCTCTAGTGCTCATCTCCTTGGCTAACCAAATAAGGTATGTTTACTTTTTGACATTTCAAAAATTTAAGAATATCTATATATATATATATAAAAGCCACCTGGGTATTGTAGTACCTTTACCATTTCGGCATAAATTAAAATATTTTTCGATTTTGCTGAACTTAAAACAATTATTTGTTATTTGTGCCAAAATTGTAATAAAACCAAAATTTCAATTGTCAAGTTTAAACTGCAGACCAAGACCAAGACCAATTTTGAGTCTTGGTCTTGGTCTCCAAGTTTAGAATTTTTTAAAAATCAATCACCTTCGCCTCGATGAGACTCTCATACCAAAATTTCCACATCTATGCTTCTTACACTCAAATTGTGCAAATTCATATTTCCTAGTGTTTTTTTTTCCGAGGCTTAATTTGATACCAACCTTCTATGCTGCAAAAGCAGAATTATGACAAAATATTATTTTATTTTAGTGTGGTGCTGGTTCACATTGTCTTTAAAATTGCCTTGGGAAGGGGTGGATGGGATTTTCTTGAGAATTGGGTGTTCCCCAAAATGCAGTTTATATGTTTACTTCATGTTCTGATCAAGTGCACAATGGTTATTTATTATGTTCCCAATTTGTTCCCCAAGAGTCTGATGATGAATGAGATCACAGACCAAGACATTTGAGAGCTTAGAGGTACATTCAATGGTAGCAGAGAGGTGATTTTAAGTCCCCCACAAAAGGATTTATGCCCATCATTATGTCATTTATGCATTCAACTCAGATCACATAAAAGTATCTGAACAATTGGCACAAGAGATAATTACTATAGTGCCTGAAGTGTTGCTATGCTCCCATTTATTGTCATGGGCAATGTTTCTTATTACTAACACTTAAAGGAATTAGGACTAAATTCCTTGTATCCTAGAAAAAGAAAAGAAAAGGAAGGGATATTACACTTACTTGTTTTAAGTGTGGGAAGGATCTTATGCTTATAAAGGTGGTGCATTCACACTTGGTTGTTAGGGACTCTAGTGTTGTTAGTCCCTTAACACCATGCTAGTCATTTAGGACTTACACCTACTTACCATGAACATTTTATGTTCAGTTAACATTCACTTGAAACATTAAGCTATCACCCGTTTGACATTGGGTGCCATGTAGGATGCCACCTAGATTTTCATTTAACGCTGGCTTAACATCGAGTGTGAATGCACCATAAGTAGCGTAAGAACCCTCCCCTTTGTATGCCTATATCTATTTAGTTTCATGCTCATGTTCATCGCATGCTTTATGATGGGTAAAGGCCATATGCATATGTAATAGAGATTCCCAAACTGTGAGGTCAAATTTGTCTATTGTCTCATCTTATGTCACTTATTTTGGGATTCAAAATTAAGTTATTACATTTTGTCAAGTATGTTTGGTCAAAGCCTACCAATGCAATGGCTATTCATTTTGGGATGTACCCCTAATGTAAGTATTGCACCCACAAATCTCACTACCTTATGCAATACCCACATTTTCATGAACTTATATTATCGTTTGACGTGCAAAAAATTGGGTTTGAAAGCAAAAATCATTTGACCCCTCATTGCTGAATTTTAAAAAAAAAATCAATTCTGAAAATGCGAAAAATAAAGAATGTGTTCACCCTTGGCCCAACGGCATAAGCTACACTAGTTGGAAAGAAATGAGGAGCAAGCAAACTTAGTGTTTTTTTTGGGGGAAAATTTGATCATTTTCTGGATGAAAAAAATTGTGAAGTTTTTGGATGGGAAATTTTTGGAATTTCTTTTTTTTACTATAAATTCTACTAATTTTTCTATTTTTGGGGGAAAAAAATCTCCAAATTTTCAATATCACAAAAATATCAGGAAAAAGAAAAAAGAAAAAAGAAAAAAACCCTTGACTACAATGCAAAAAAGGATTGGATGAAATATCATCTCTCATCCCAACTTCCAAGGGTGCTCAATGGTCATAAACCATGCCTCCTCCTCTCTTGGGAAGCACAATTAGCGTGCCTTAATCAAAGCTCTCAATTAATGAGTTCCAATGATTAAGTATATAATATTTTACACACCCACCTCCTCTAAAAGGCCCACCAACCTAATAGTAGTAGATACCTATCTACCTACCCACGTACCTACCTACCTAATAGTTGTAGATACCTACCTACCAATGAAGTACTATTGTACCCAGCAGGTAGCATGCCCTAATTGCAAATACCAATTGGGTGGTAAGTAATAATAATAAGTATAATCCCAAGTAGTGAATTTCAACCATGCATAATCAATAAATATCATAAGCACTTCTTGGCACTTGCACCATTTGGGATATTGTAAATTCAACTAATTCACTACTTAGGCATCCTTTTGGGAGGAAAAGAATTAGCCTATAGAGTCTAGCTTCTAGAGGTATCTAATTAAGTTAATTTGATTAACATTAGTAGATGCTTTATAAAAAAAAATTTTAAAAAAAGTTTAACTTATGACTTAGTAGATTTTAGTTGCAACTATAATTAATACAATTATTGCCATGAGAGGGTGAGTTATTTTGGGCATCTATTGGGGGAAAATAACAATAAAAAAATCTTCGACCTTCACCACTTTCCCTCACATTGTTGTTTGTGTTTAATCTCCATAGCCAAAAGAGGGTAGAGACATTCTTATGGGCACATAGTCCTCGAGTCAACATGGATGAAATTTTGAGCTTTAACTTTTCTCAATATGAATGATATTATGAGTGTTAACTCTTCTCAACATGGATGACTTTATGGATGAAATTTTGAACCATTAACTTTTCTCAATATGGACAATATCATGAGTGTTAACTCTTCTCAACATGGATGACATTATGGATGAAATTTTGGACCATTAACTTTTCTCAATATGGACAATATCACAAGTGTTAACTCTTCTCAACATGGATGACATTATGGATGAAATTTTGAACCATTAACTTTTCTCAATATGGACAATATCATGAGTGTTATTACAAGTGGTATTAACTAGTGTTGGGAGGCACTTTGATTTGTTGAAATCCTCCGGTTCTTTAATTTTTTGTAGAATAGAAAGAACCCTCAGTGTTGGGATTTTGAAATTTTTCCAAAGAACCGACGGTTCTCAAGAAATGACCCAACAAAGAACTGACCATTATGGGTAGGACCTTTGACCCGGTGCTTTGATTTTTAGAGAACCTCTGATCCAAGGGACAACAACCAAGGTTCTTTGATTTTTTAAAACCATAAATCAAAAGGGTATACATATACCCTACCCTTATCCATGACTTCCGGGTTCCAAAAGGTGTGAACTGAGAACCTCCCAACAACATGGGTTTACTATTAACTCATTTTGGGACCATGGTAACCTCACTTGCACATGATTAACCAGGCCACCCAGTTTATGTAACAAGTTTGGATCCTAGGTGGGAAAAGGGTCTGTCTCTAATCAATGTTAAAATAAATTATGCTTAGAGAAGAAGCCCCTAATACACACACTTAAAGTATACATTGAATCATGGTTTAATGTTTCATTAGGATTGCCATGGCCACTAGCCAAGGCAAGTAAACCTAATTGTAGTTGCATGATTGAGGAGCTTCATAAGCAATTGTCTTTATGACTCAATCTAGGCACTAAGTTTGATTGACCATTGTGGGTATTATTATATTGCCCTAGCCCCCTCTTATGGCCATTCTAGGGTGTTAATTAAGTGGCCTTAAACATGATTTAAGCACACAATGTGATTAGGTTTTTGTTGAGTATCGATTATGTATTAATTCACAATTGCTATCTTCTCTCCACAAAATGAGATAGTGTGATGTATACAATTGTATGACCTCAACTCAAATGGGTTCATATTTATGTTATTGAAGATGGGACTAAATTCTTGCCATAAAATACTAGAAGTTTTTGGCCAAATTGACAACACTTGCTTTGTTCTTTTAATGGACAAAATTTTCCATGTCACCTTCCAAATGTATTAATGCACTCCAACCTTTCTAAAAGTTTATAAACCAATCTACATTTTCTAATACATAAAGGTAATGAAAAATAAGAAAAATATTGAAATTTTTGACAAAATAGGAGCTATGTAAGGACCCATTTTTTTTATCACAACATGGGATCAAAGGTACTAGGCAATTTATTGTTTGATTCAATCTTTTTAAAAGGATCGACCTAGGATTTTTTTTTGAAGAACCAAGAACTAGGAGTCTTGAAATGTGAGGAAGCAAGTTTGTAGTTGAGCTAGAAATTTTTGTTCATATGTATTTATGAATGTTGTCTAGTTATTACTTTTCAAAAGAACCTTTGGTCCCAATTCCAACCTTTTTATAATTTGAAAAACCCTCTAATTTTGGTTTAAGACTTTTTATTTGGTATTGGAGAAGAGGCACAAAATGATTAAAGAAGAAGGCTTGAGCAAACTAGCACCCACTAACACACCATGCAAGATGAATGGTATGTGGACATGAAGCAATTTTTCATTTTAATTCTATCCCATAACTAACCATGTAGGTCAAATTTCATTTCTATCAAAGATAAACAATTACAAAAATAAAAACTAAAGTTGACTTCAAATGTAACAACATACATGCACTTCAAATGCAACACACAAACACGTTATAACTAATAATTTGATTTTTTGCTAAGAGTTTCGAGACGACAAACCTAACATTATTTACTTTCCAATCCTATTAAGAAAAAGTCCCATCAAACCCATCCAAATGACCCAATCCCAAAAATGATACGCATTATAAGTAGTATGCAAGGTGTAAATTATCACAATATGCCAATACGTAAGGTGTAAGGTACTATCCCAATATTAATAATATGTAAATTGCAAGGTATCCATCACAATATACAAAATCCAATATGTAAGATGTAAAGTATTTCAATATGAAGATGTAAAGTATCCCAATATCAAATATTCAAAATATTTTTTACATATCTATAACAATATTCCCAAAAGTAGTGAGAATGGCAAGAATAAGAAAATGTTAAACTAAAGGATGGCCATAAACCAAAACACTTATGAAAACATAAAACATTGCCTATTTAAAAAAGTCACAACGAGACACTATTGGTATGAAATAGAAAACCTTATATGAAAATTAAAAACAAAATCATTTATAAATGTACATAAACATATTCTCGTGTTCCAATCTATGCATGTGTCAATGAAGAGCTCAAGATTAATATTCAAGGACTAATATGAACATTTCCTCTCTTCATCTAGCTCCAAAGCTTCTTTTATACCAAAACCATTCCAATTCATTGCAATACGCACATCAACTTTTGCCATACCAAACATTGGTTGGTTAGTCCCACTATCAACCTCAATTTTTCAAATGGCTATAGAATAAGAGAAGCTATAAGAAGAACTAAACTACCATGAATTTATATCAACTCAACACAACTAAAGTATCATAAACCATCGGTTGTTATTTGGAGCATTTAAAAATCCTTCCATTCCATGAAAACAACACCTAATACCTAACATCCTAGGCATTGTGCTAAGCCTGCAATAAGTTGCTACTTCCTAGAAGCAAACCCAACTAGTAAATTAAACTTCATCATACAATAACAAGCTAAATGGTATCCACAAGTTTTAGTCACCCAAAATTAGGAAATAGTAAAATTCCTACTACCATAATCATTAACTTTAAAGTATAAGACTTGTTAACAAATGTTTCAAAGATTTGGGATTTGGCCATTTTTCCAAAATTGTCTTGAGTTTATTGGAAGGTTCAACTATCTTAAGTCTATGGAAAGGTTGGAGGAGTAAAGAAGCAAAAAAAAGATTAGAGAACTAACATAACAACATGGATATATATGCAACATTTCCCATGAAAAAATAAACACTAAAAAAATGGTCAAATTGTTTAGATAACAACTTTTCTTCAAACTTTTGAGTGCGTCAAAAGTACTTTGTTACCTTAGAATTTTTTCTAAATGTGATTTGCTTTGAGAAATAAAATTCTCAAATGGTAGAGAGATTTATGCATCCAACAAAATGATATTATTGATCAAGGTAGGTTAAGAAAAATCAAAACAAACTCTTAACTCTTCTTGCTCACCTAAAAGCAAAACCTCACAATTTATGTTGATTGAATGCAACTAGACATTAGATAAACTTAGTAGAAAATGCATCATATACACCAACTTGTTTCAATCAATTGCCACCACATGACCCAACATGACCAATGGATTGCTCAAGGTCACCCTCAACATGACGACTCCAACAAAAAAGGATAGCAACCTTGTTATATGTCATCACAAAGTTACAAGTGCTACTCATCATGGAAAAAAAATAGGAATATTTTTTCAACAATGAAACAATCTAAGTACATAGAAGTAATTGCGAATAGAAATAAAAAAACATTAATCCTAAACCCTAAAGTTCCTCCATCTAAATTGGGTTTAGGGTTTTTTCCCCTTGTTCTCATTGTGTTCTTATCATGTTCTCAAAGTGTTCCCAGATGCATTCCCCAAGATATTCCCAATAGTACCTTTATCCTATATGGTTTGCCCAAAGTTTAACTCCCTTGTATATAAACTATAATTCAAGGGTGCACATTTGTTTCTATTTTGCAAGGGGGGTCCAAAGAGATGTTTCTATTTGGGCCATGCCTGATGTTCCCAAAAAATTGCTGATGGGCCAATTGATATGGCTTCTTTTTAAATAAATAAAAAGTTGTGGGTGCACACATGATCTAATCAATATGAATCACACTATGTCCCCAATAGATTAACATGGTTCTGGCTATAAATGAAAGTAAAAACAATTTGAAAGAATCCTTCTATATTTTTTGGCTACCTAATTGAAAAATTTGGCGAATTCTACTTTATTATTTTCCTTGCAATCTAGCTACTAAAAAGCCCCCAAAGAGGCCAATAATTCCCCCAAACTTTCCTCAATTTAGGGGGTGAGAACGGTCAGTTTTGGCATAATAAGGCATCAACGCCTAACTGGGTATGAAAGTTTTACAAAGCAAAATAACTGGGACCCAAACTAGTTTTCGCACCAATTTTGGTAGTAAACTGGGTTTCATCCTGTCTTTCCTCTTTCCTGAGCGCCTCCACTGCTGCTGCTATATATATTTTCAATGCTCCTACCTGTACAACTACAATAATTACTCTCGACCCTTCTGCATTAAATTGAATGCTGAGTTTCAGCATTTCACACTGAGATTTAATAAAATTTCCTTACTTTGCGGATACCACTGAAAGAGAGGATAGGCGGTGAAATTTCCTTACTTTGCAGATACCACTGAAAGAGGGGACAGGTGGTGAAATTTCCTTACTTTGTGGATACCACTGAAAGAGGGGACAGGTGGTGAAGGTGGGCCCAAAGACATGATAAAGACAGGGTGACTTTACGGATAACTCTAATTTATACAATTCTTTGTAAGTGGCTTTCATCCAAATTGTTCTTTTTACCTTCAAGGCTGACTATGTGGTTGGTTAGTGTATTTTGTATTTTGATATAGTCCAACTACTTTCTTTTTTAAAATTGAAATTTGAAAAATTTAGGGTACCTAAATCAGCCTTGTAGGCAATCATTGCACTCGGTAGTCCTTATGTATGGACAAATGCATTTTAGGTGAAGGATAGCATCGGACTGTTGATACTTGGAACTAATAATTTGTTCTCCTATATTTTCCTCATCTCTAATTTTACAAAACTAATTCAAGAATGAAGTGAGAGAAGCATATTAAAAAACCCATCAATAAGCACTTAGCCCCCCCCACCCCCCCCCCTCCCCATTTAGAATCAGGGTATTAACCCAGGTTAACAATGGTGACAAATAGTTTTGAAAATAGAAAAAATTTCATGCACCCAATGAGAAGGCTCAACAAAAACTTTGGGTGGGGGGGGGGAGAGAAGGATTTTTTGCTTTTCTTTTTGAGTTCCCAATGTGTTTCCATCAAGTTCTCAATGGGTTCCCAAAATGCTCCCCAAGTTCTCAATGGGTTCCCTAAAACATTCCCAATAGCACCTCAGTTTTATCCCATATTGTTTGGTCACAATTCAACTTCTATGTATATGACTTATAAAGGAGGGCCAAGGGGAAGCTGGACTATGCTTTTATTTTGGGGGAGCAAAGTGTATCTAAGCTTCTATGCCTAAAGTGCCTTATGTTCCAAAAACATTGGTGATGGGCCAATCATTGTGGCTCCTTCTACCTACCGATCTAACATTTTTTTGTTGTATCCGATTCTACACCAAAAGAAAGAATTCATGTGTGGAATCGACTAGCATGTTTACTTAACAAATAAATAAATATACAAATGGGGGAACGTATGTTCTCTTCAAAAGCTAGAACTAGATGACACTAGTACCAAGTACCAATCAAGCCTTAGGAAGACTTAGGATTTTGCAAAAGGAAATAGAAATGTATAAATTACCTATATAAATCCAAAGTTTAGGGAAAAAAAATTGACATTCACTTTGTGGACTCAAAGATTTTAAACATTAGACCATAAACCCAATCAAAACAAAGTTCAAAAATCTAAGAGTAATCCTACTTGTATCAAAGAGATTTAATTTGGGTTATCATATGGGCCAAGATATATTGTACATATATAATGGTTCATATTTTGAAGAAGACAAAAGTTGTGAACATGGCAAAATTAAAAAACCCATTTTGTTTAGAGCAAACCCTAAAAGAGGAAAAAAAAGAAAAAGAAAACTCTTGGGATGGGTCCATCCAAGTCCCCCCCCCCAGGGCACCAATTCTATCATCAAATTGACCTAAATTTTAGTTCACTTTAGTTAACTCCAAACTATCAATTTACTTTAAAGGTGCATTTAGATTTGGTGTTAGGGACTCTAGTGTTGAATCCCTTAACATCATGCTAGTCATTTAGGACTTAAACCTACTTAGCATAAAGATTTTTATGTTAAGTTGACATTCACTTAACATTAAGCTATCACCCATTTAACATTGGGTGTCACTTAGGATGCCATCTAGATTTTCATTTAACACTCACTTAACATCAAGTGTGAATGCACCATTAGCTCATTTTGCAAGCCTAAGATATGTAATAACAAGGGTTGTGTGTTTTCACACTATGACCTTGCCATTTACATTAAAAAGTATCTTAAGGCAAAAGAAAGAAGAATTATGGGAAACTCAAATATTTCACCAATCAAAAATATAATCTTCAAAAAAATCCTCTAAAAGAAACCAAAATCCTTCAAAGATATTATTATAACTCTATAATAACTAATCTCAAGTTTCAAACACTAGCCAAAATATCATCTTTCAAAAATCCTCATATAATTAAAAATAGACCTATTATTATTATTACATAGGGGCCTATAAAAATCCCTTAAGCTACTACTATACTCTATAATGAATCTAAACACAACAATATCCTTTGCCTTGGTAGTAGGCAATGGCCAATAATAAATATAATAATAATACATGATATAGTGAAGATGATGATGATGATGATTATAATGATAAGTGGACTTTTGAAAGGCCAAAGTCTAAATGAGGTGGTGATTGCCAAATGATTTGTATCACCCCAAAAGAGTTGATGATGATGATGAAGGGACTTTCTATCTCAGACATATTTACAACCAATTTCTGGCATGCACAGATGTTGCAGAAATCTAACTTTTGGTTGTTGTTGTTGTTGTTGCAGCCAAAACAAGAAAGAAAGAAAGCAAGCAAGCAAGCAAGCAAGCAAAGTCATCTTAACTAATGACATGGGATGGAGTGGAACACCAGGACTTTACTTCATGGGAAACACATAGTCCAGTACTTTTGCTTCCTCATATAGAAACTAACCCTAGTAAAACTATGATTGATTTAGTGGTGTAATCAATCAAATCATTGAGACCCAAAGAAGAGGAGTAGAAGAAGAAGAAGAAGAAGGAGTAGTAGTTGTAGGAGAATTATTTACTAAAATTAGATTTGAAATTACACTAGGTTAATAGATTTGTTGCACTAGGTTGAAATTATATATATATATTTTTTCCTTCAAATAAATGGTGATAACATTTAAGGATTTAATTTTAAAAATTATGGTCATAGTAGACTATGATTGATTAGATTAGCTCTCTATAGCCAACCATTGAAATTTGAGACCCACCCCCAAGAAGAAGATGAAGGAGAGGAGAAGAAGAAACTTTGAAAGTTATTTTAAGGTAGTAAAATATTTTAAATATTTCAAGTTGAAGTTTTTGGATTATGAAATTAACAAATGGGTTGTTGTTGTTATTGTTTTTTTTTCCCTTACATGTGTGATTTATTCATGCCTTTTCAAATTCAATACATTTTTTTTAATTTTGTTTTTCTCTGTGGAGTTAAAGGTTGAAGCTTCTTGACATACCCAATTCAAACCCATTTGGTCTAGTGACAAGGTCAAAAGCCTCATGGCCAGCCCATGTGTACCATTTCCTCTTTGCAATGGATTTTTTCATCTATTCCCCCCATCTAATTTTTTTTTAAAAAAAAACCCATCTCACCTTAAGAATTGTGGTCTTTTATAGTAGCAAGGGATGGGAAGTTGTTTCTCTCAATTTGCTATCATTTTTGCATTCCACACAAAGATCCCAAAAATTTTCTACAATTCAAAAATTGAACACAACAATCTCATGGGGGTGTGTGCGGCCATGATTTCCAAGAGGACAACTGGTGGGGGGCAGTGGAAGCAGATAATGTACTTCAACTTACCATGATCCATGTGAAGAAAAAAGCAATGCAAAACTCCCCTCGTCTCTATAACGAATATAAGATTGGTTACCCGTCCTCCAATTCCATTATCGTGTGTGTGTGTGTGTGTGTGTGTGTGTGTTTTTTTTTCACCCCTTGAGGAGGTGGTGGAGGAAAACAATTGAATAAATAACTTCATTGCAATTGCAACCAATTCCTTTGCCAAAGAGGAATAAGAGAACCCACCCACCCACCGTTGTTGTCATTATTGAAAAATAATAATTATTATTTTTTAAGGCGAAAATAATTTTTTATTTTTATTTTTTTAGGTGAAGCTCTCCCTTTTCTTTTGTGATCATAGATATGGTAGCATCGGTATCCTTTGTGAAAATTCCTAAGCCCAAGTAAAAGTGTGTGTTAATTCAAACTGCACACAAAAAAAAAGGGGTCGATTCATCTTCTCTCTTGTCTTGTCGGTGGTGGTGTGCCTCGCCCTTTTTGAAGTAGTACAACTCATTCCGTGCATGCTTTTTCTGATGTTAGTTTTGAAATTAGTTAGGTTAGGGAGAAGAAGGGTTTTGAAATTTGATGTCAGAAAAATTTGGGATTGTGTGTGTGTGTGTGTGTGTGTGTGTGTGTTTTTTGTGTGTGTGAGTATGTGTGCCTGCGAGAGCCCAAGAAGGCAAGTAAAAGAAAGGGAGGAGTTGAGTGTGAACTCCTTCTTCTGGGGAAAAGGGTCCATTTTTGAAATGGAGATCATCATCTGGCTGCAGCTTATTGAAAATTGTGCAAAATCTCAACTACTTTACATGTAGTAGTTGTTGTGTGCAGAGGAGGCTGAGGAGGAGGTGGTGCATGAGAAATTGTGAAAAACATGAAAAGCAAAACCCCTTGTTGATGTTGTATTTTTTATTTTTTTTGAGGGAAGGTTCATAAGGAAGCATGAAAGCATGAAAAACAAAACCGTTGTTGTTGTTGTTGTTGTGTTTTTTTAGAATTTTTTTTTAAGAGTGCTTGAGGATGCATGTAAATATGAAAAACAATGGCATTGTCTCATTTTGGTCATGAGGCCTGTCTAGCATTGCAAATCTGAATACTTAATTTTGCTTACTTCTTGGCGGAAGAAATGGGGACTTGTGTAGAGTCACCTAATGAACAGATGATAAAGTAAGTAAAGTATAGTCCCTTTTGTTTGTGTCTTCTAAAAAGCAAAAGGAACACACAATAAAGACCATGAGCAAACTGAAAAGAGGACCATAGGAATTCAACAACTGTGGGAAGTTGAAGAAAAGGTCAAGAAGCATACATAACAACATTGTAATCCGACATCTGTCCAGTTTCTGATGGGGAGGATATGGAGAGGGAGGAGCCCCAAGTTCTGTTTTCAGCTAGGTTGCATTTTGAGGAAGGGAGATTGAGAGTGGGAAAAAATTTCAGTTAGGTACACAGTGCTTGAGATTTCACAATTGAAAGCTATTGGCCACTGGCCTCCCATGAGAATAACTTTGTATATGTGCATAGTGCTGGCCCTCGTAGATACTCCCATTGGGTTTGTCCTACACAGTCCTTGTAAAGTCCCTTTTGAAATGAAACAAATCACAATGGAAATGTGAGAGATCTGGAATTATATATAAAAAAGAGGGAGGAAAAAAGAAACCTTGGAAACTAAGGGTAGCTGAGGACAAGGGCATCACCTGAATAAGGGCCCAATATTCTGGTAATAGCTGAGCAGAGAGACCCATTTCTTTCTTTAAGTAATGGCCTCATCAGAGGGTGTTACCCAATGTCAAGACTGCAAAGAAAATCTTTAAGATCCCCCTTCAAAGCAAAACAATACACACTCCCACCCCCCCCCCCAATGCAGAACA
>Ga0116227_10003544_pt1 | contig 34578 bp, 34 predicted proteins | sample S1TSphgellanicum_FD_89693 | JGI IMG/M metagenome (GOLD analysis project Ga0116227, IMG submission 89693) | Host-associated microbial communities from peat moss isolated from Minnesota, USA - S1T2_Fb - Sphagnum magellanicum MG | ecosystem: Host-associated > Plants > Peat moss > Unclassified...
AAGGAGGACGGCATCCAGCTGGCGCCTTTCGTGGGCGTGGCCTGTCCGGGCATGGTGCGCGCCGATGGCTCCATTGCCGGCGGTACGCAGAACCTGCCGGGCAACTGGGAGAGCACGCGCTTCCACCTGCCGCGCCACCTGTGCGAGCGCCTGCCGAAGATTGGCGGCCAGCAGACCCAGGTGCGCCTGCACAACGACGCCGTGGTGCAGGGCCTGTCGGAGCTGCCCTTCATGAACGACGTGAAGCGCTGGGCCGTGCTGACGGTGGGCACCGGGCTCGGCAACGCGAGCTTCACCAACCGCTAGGCCGTGTGCAGGCCAGGCGCGCGGCCGTTCGCACCTGCTGGTTCACGGCACCCCGCAGCCTGGGGCGACGCTCTTTTACGCCGGCGCCGTGCGCGCGAAGGCCGGCGTGCGCCGTGCAAAATCTTCCAGCCATGCCGCCAGCGCCGGATGCTCGGCGCGCCAGGCGCCGGCAAAGCGCAGGTCCAGGTAGCCCAGCGCGCAGGCCTGGGTGATCTCGCCGATGTGCGGCGCGCCAGCGCGCGGCGTGGCGAAGTGCGCGGCGGCATGGTCCAGCGCGCGGGCCATCTTGCCGCGCTGGTGCGCGAGCCATTTCTCGCCGTGCAGCTCGGGTGGCCGGAAGCGCCCCTCGTAGACCTGCAGGATGGCCGCGTCCATCAGGCCGTCGGCCAGCGCCTGCTGGCGCAGCACCGGAAAGCGCTGCGCGCCGGGCGGCACCAGCACCGGCTCGGCGGCGATGTCGTTCAGGTACTCGACGATCACGCGCGAGTCGAACAGCGGCTCGCCGTCCTCCAGCAGCAGCGTGGGGATCTTGCCCAGCGGGTTCTGCCGACGCAGGCTGTCGGCCGGGTCGCTGGTGTCGGCACCCTCGATGCGGATGCGGTCGATCAGGCCGGCCACGTCGGCGGCGATGCGGACCTTGCGGCCAAAGGGCGAGGCCAGGGAGGTGCGGAGTATGAGCATGGGGCAGGGAGGAGGGGGGAGTGGGCGCTCAGCGCGGCAGCCATTCTGGCCGGTCGCCGCCCAGCCGCGGCGTGGGCCGGTCCCAGCGCGGCGGCGTCTCGGACAGCTGCAGGGCCGGGCCCAGCGTCCGCAGCTCGCCGTAGCAGGTGGATGCCTGCACCAGCAGCGGCTGCAGTTCTTCTTCCGTGAGCCGGCCGGCTGCCTGGGCAAAGCCCTCGACCAGGCCCTGGCGCTGCACGAACATGGCGGCGCCGCAGAGCGCCGTGTGCACGCGCCAGCCGCCGCCTTCGCGTGCGCGGCGGCCCAGCGCCAGCAGCGCGCCGTAGGCCGCGAGGTAGCCGGTGGTGTAGTCGCACAGGGGCGCGAAGACCAGCTTGGGCTGGCCCGCGCCGATGAGGCGGCCCTGCGTCTCGCAGACGCCGCTCACGGCCTGGGCCACCTGTTCCCAGCCGGCGCGCCCGGCCCAGGGGCCGCCGGAGCCGTAGCAGCTCACCTGCACCTGCACCAGGCCGGGCCGCAGCCGCCACAGCGTGTCTTCGTCAAAGCCCAGCGCGGCCAGCCGGCCGGGGCGGTAGCCGTTGACCAGCACGTCGGCCTCGGCCACCAGCGCACCGAAACGCTCGGCGTCGGCCGGGCGCGTCAGGTCGAGGAAGCAGCTGCGCTTGCCATGGCTGGTGTCGCGCACGTGCTCGGGCGTCTGCGGGAGGTGCTCGGCGGTGACCATGAGCACGTCCGCTCCGAGCTCGGCCAGCGTGCGGCCGGCCACCGGGCCGGCCAGGATGCGGGTCAGGTCCAGCACCCGCACGCCCGACAGCGGGCGTGCGCCGCCGGCGGGCAGCGGCTGCGGCGCCGCGGCGCCGACACGGTCGACTTCCACCACCGGGCGCCCGGCCAGGTAGCGGCCCTGCGGGTGGGCGAGCCACTCCTCGGCGCTGCGGATGGTGCCGCCGCAGGCGCGCGCGGCGGCAATGGCCTCTTCCAGGGCATCGGCGTCCCAGCGGCCGACGGCGGCGCGTACCGCCTCGGGTGTGCTTTCGCACTGCAGCACGTCCAGCACGCGCTGCGACAGGTGCGGCAGGTTCAGGTGCGGCAGGAACCAGCGGCCGTCGCGCGTGGGCCAGGGCTGGGTCACGGTGAGCATGTGGGCCATGGCCTGCGGGATCGGCACGTGCTCGTAGCCGCCCGCGGCGTTGCGTGCGCGGGTGTAGTCCACGGTGCGCACGGTGGCCGCCGCATGGCGCTGGCTCACCCGCACCTGCTGGCGTCGGCCGCCGCGCTGCTGCCACAGGTCGTTGGCCGCCACGCCGACGGCCGCCAGCACGGCGGCGGTGGTGTCGCCCACGCGAAAGGGCGTGGGATGGAACGGGTCGCGGCCCTGCACCGTGGCTTCGCCCGGAGCCACCGGGCCCTGGCCGCGCAGGGCCATCAGTTCGTCGAAGGCGGTGCCGGGGAGGCTTGTCTCTGTCATGGTGGCGGTCTCAGCTATGGGAGTAGAGGGCGGCGCCCGGTGCCGGCAGTTCGGCCTGCAGCACGGTGCCGGTGGCCGACTCGGTCAGCACCAGCGTCCGGCTGCCGGGGCGGAAGGCGGCATTGGTCACGGTGCCGCCCGTGGGGCTGCGCACGAAGTGCGTGGTCCAGCCGCGCGCGTCCAGCACGAAGGCCCCGCCCAGGCTGGCATGGGCCACCACCAGCCGGTCTTGCGCGTCCAGTGCCAGCCCGTCCGGCCCGCTGGTGCCGAAGAAGGTCTGGAACGCGCCCACCTTGGACACGGAGCCGTCGGCCAGCAGCGGCATGCGCCATACCGCGTTGGCGCGCGTGGCGGCCACGTAGAGGAAGCGCTGGTGCAGGTCCAGCGCGATGCCGTTGGGGCTGGGCACGTTGGCCAGCAGCAGGTCCAGCCGGCCGTCGCTGCGCAGCCGGTAGGCGCGGCCGCTCGGGTCGTGCAGGCCGGTCTGGCCCTGGTCGGTGAAGTACAGGTTGCCTTGCGCGTCGAAAGTGAGGTCGTTCAGGCCCTTGAAGCTTTCCGAGTTGCGGTGGCCCAGTACGGTGTCCACCGCCCCGCTGGCGGCATCCACGCGCAGCAGGCCGCGCCGGTAATCGGCCACCCACAGGCTGCCGTCGCGGTGGATGGCGATGCCGTTGGGCCAGCCGCCGGTCTCGGCCACCAGCTGCCACTGCAGCTGCGGCGTGACACGGAAGATGCGGCCGTGCGGAATGTCGGTGAGGTAGAGGTTGCCGTCGCGGTCGAAGCTGGGGCCTTCCAGGAAGCAGTCGACCACCTGGCCTGGCTTGTTGGCGTCGGCCCAGTCGCTGCGGCGCGGCAGGCGCAAGGCGTCGGGCAGGCGGGTGAGCACCTGGGCCTCGATGGCCTGCGGCGCGGTGAAGTCCACGTTCCACATGCCGCTCACTCCTGCGTGGGCACGTTGCGCGGTGCGTGGCCGCTGTAGGTGGGGATGAAGCTGCGCGGGATCGGCCCCTTGTTGCGCCCGCCCTGCTGCGTCTGCTCCCAGGCGTGCGCCAGGATGCCGACCGAACGCGACAGGCAGAACAGCCCGCGCGCAAGCTCCGGCGCAAAGCCCAGCTCGGCGTAGATCACGGCGGTGGCGCCGTCGATGTTCATGGGGATGCGGCGGCCGCCCTTGCGCGCGGCCAGCACGTCTTCCACGGTGCGGGCGATGTGGGCGAAGCGGCCCGACACCTCGCCGCGCGCCGCGGCCGCATCGACCAGCGCCAGCAGCGGCGCGCTGCGCGGGTCCACCGGATGGAAGCGGTGGCCGAAGCCGGAGATGAACTTGCCATGCTCGGCGACGAAATCGTCGAGCGCGGCACCGGCCGCATCGGTGGCGGTGGCGCCCGCGTCGATGCGCGCGGCGATGTCCAGGTACAGCTGCACCGCCTGCTCGCCCGCGCCGCCGTGCACGTCGCCCAGCACGTTGACCGCGCTGGCCATGGCGTTGTTCAGGCCCACGCCGCAGGTGGCGGCCATGCGCGCGATGGCGATGCTGGGGGCTTGCGGGCCGTGGTCCACGGCCGACATCAGCACGGCGTCCAGCAGCCGGCCCTGCGCCGGCGTGGGCAGCTCGCCGCGGGTCATGAGCCAGATCATCTGCGCCATGCCGACGCCGCCCGCGATCAGCTCCTGTATGGGGTAGCCGCGGTAGCGGATCACGCCGGGCTGCATGTCGATGATGTCGGTGCGCCACCAGTCCTCGCTGGCGATCTGGGCGGCGGGCTTGTCTGTGCTCGTCATACGGCTTGCTCCGATTGCAGTTGCGCGATCTGGTCCGGACCGTAGCCCAGCTCCGAGAGGATGTCATGGGTGTGCTGGCCCAGCGTGGGCGGCGGCGCGTCCACCGTGGGGGCCTGGCCGTCGAGCTTGAAGCCGGTGCGCAGCACGCGGATGTCGCGGCCCACGCCGGGCGCGTCGGCAAAGCTGCCGACCATGCCGCGCCCGGCGATCTGGGGGTGCTCCAGCGCCTGGGGCACGGTGTAGACCGGTCCGGCCGGCACGCCGGCCTGGTTCAGCAGCGTCCACCACTCCTCGGTGCTGCGCGCGGCCATGGCGTCTTCCAGCGCGTCCTTGAGTGCGGCGCGGTGCTGCAGCCGGCCCTGGCGCTCGGCAAAGCGCGGGTCGGTGGCCAGTTCGGGGCGGCCGACCACGCGGCACACGGCCTCGAACTGCTCCTGCTTGTTGGCCGCGATGTTGAGCAGGCCGTCGGCCGTGCGGAAGGTGCCCGAGGGGCTGGCAGTGACGTTGTCGTTGCCCATCGGCTGGGGGTCGCGTCCGGCGACCAGGTGGTTGGACACGGCCCAGCCCATGGTGGCCATGGCGGCTTCCAGCATGGACACGTCGATGAAGCTGCCACCGGTGCGGCTGCGGTCGGCCAGCGCGCCGGCCACCGCCATCGCCGCGGTCAGGCCGCCGATGGTGTCGGCCACCGGATAGCCCACGCGGTAGGGCGCGGTCTCCGGTGCGCCGGTGATGCTCATCATGCCGGACATGCCCTGGATGATCTGGTCATAGGCCGGCAGGTCGCGCAGCGGCCCGTCCTGGCCAAAGCCGGAAATGGCGCAGTAGATCAGCCGGGGCTGCTCCTTCAGCAGGTCTTCATAGCCCAGGCCCAGGCGCTGCATCACGCCGGGGCGGAAGTTCTCCACCAGCACGTCGGCGGTGGCCACGAGCCTGCGGAACACTGCCTTGCCCTGCGGGTGCTTGAAGTCGATGGTGATCGAGCGCTTGCCCGGGTTCTGCGCCAGGAAGGACACGCCCATGAAGCGGCGGTTCAGCTCCGCATCCGCCCCGAGCTGGCGCGCCAGGTCGCCGCCCTGGCGGTTCTCCACTTTCACCACGTCGGCCCCCATGTGGGCCAGCTGGTGGCAGGCAAACGGGCCGGCCAGCACGTTGGTGAGATCGAGCACGCGGATGCCGTGCAGAGGGCGGGTGGTCATAGGGTCAGGAACGAAAGTGGGAAAGTGGCACGGGTTGTATCAGGGGCTGCGCCGTCAGTCGGGTTTGATGCCCGCCTGCTTGATCACGGCGCTCCAGCGTTCGATCTCGCGGTTGACCAGCGCCGTGGCTTCGGCGGGCGTGCTGCCGACCACGGTCAGGCCCATTTCGTCGATGCGCTTCTTCGCCTCGGGCAGCGACAGCGAGTCGACGATGGCCTTGTGGAGCTTGTCGATGACGGGTTGCGGCGTGCCGGCGGGGGCGCCAAAGCCGATCCAGAAGTCCATGTCCATCTTCGGCAAGCCCGACTCCGTGGCCGAAGGCACATCGGGCAGCGTCGGGTTGCGCTGCGCGCCGGTGACCATCAGCGCGCGCAGCTTGCCGCTGCGGATATGCGGCAGGGCGGTGGGCACCGAGGTGATCAGCGCCTGCACCTGGCCGCTCATGAGGTCGGTCAGCACTGCGCCGGCGCCCTTGTAGGGGATGTGCACGATGGCGGTGCCGGTCAGGCTCTTGAACAGCTCGCCCGCCAGATGCGTGTTGGTGCCGTTGCCGCCCGAGCCGTAGTTGAGCTTGCCCGGCTGGGCCTTGGCCAGCGCGATGAATTCCTGCACCGTCTTTGCCGGCACGCCCGGGTTCACCACCAGCACGTGCGGCACCTTGACCGCCGTGGTGATCTGGGCGAAGGCCTTGTGCGGATCGAAGGGCAGGTTGGGGATCAGGCCGGCCGCGATCGCGTAGGACAGCTCGATGGTGCACAGCGTGTTGCCATCGGGGTTGGCGCGGGCCACGGCGCCCCAGCCCACCACGCCGCCGGCGCCGGTGCGGTTGTCCACGATCATCGGCGCGCCGGCGCCCGCCGAGGCGAACTGCGCCACCACGCGCGATACCAGGTCGGTGCTGCCACCGGCCGAGAAAGGCACGACGATGGTGATGGGGCGGCCATTCATCTGCGCGTGGCCCAGGGTGGGCAGCAGCAGAGCGGCAGGGGCCAGCGCAAGCGCGCGGCGGGTACGGTTGGGTTGCATGGGTGTCTCCGGTGATGAATGGGGTTGAGCCTGTTCGCTCATTCCGCCGTGGCGCCCGACGCCTTCACGGCGGCGCCCCAGCGCGCGTGCTCGCTCTTCATGAAGGCCGCGAGTTCGGCCGGCGTGCCGCCGCGCGGCGTAGTGCCTTCCTCGCGCAGCTTGGCGATGGTGCCGGGACTGGCCAGTGCGGCATTGAAGGCCTTGTTGAGTTTCTGCACCACGTCGGCCGGCGTGCCGGCCGGTGCCACCACGGCCTTCCAGTCCTCGGCGACGAAGCCGGGGTAGCCGGACTCGGCCACCGTCGGCACGTCCGGCAGCAGCACGGTGCGCTGGGCCGAGGTGACCGCGATGGCGCGCAGCTTGCCGGCCTTGACCATGGCCTGCACGCTGGGCGGCGTGCCGAAGTACAGGTCGGTCTGGCCGCCCAGCAGGTCGGTGATGGCCGGCCCCGCGCCCTTGTAGGGCACATGGGTCAGTTGCACGCCCGCCTCGCGCGCGAACATGGCGCCGGCCAGGTGGCTGACCGTGCCGTTGCCGGCCGAGGCCATGTTCAGCGGGTGCGTCTTGGCGCGGGCCTTCAGGTCGGCCACGCTGCGGATCGGCGAGTCGGCCCGCACCACCAGCACGACCGGCTGCGAGCCCAGCAGCACCACGGGCGCGAAGTCCTTCAGCGCGTCAAAGGGCAGCTTGGCATACAACGTGGGATTGATGGCCAGGTTGGAGGTCTGGCCCGTGCCGATGGTCAGTCCGTCGGGCCGGGCCTTGGCCACCATGTCGATGCCGATATTGCCGCCCGCGCCGGGGCGGTTGTCGATCACGATGGCCCACTGCGTGGCCTGTGCCACCTCATTGGCGATGACGCGGCTCACCACGTCGGTGCCGCCGGCCGGCGGGAACGGCACGATCAGCTTGATCGGCTGCGACGGGTAGCCGCCCTGCGCCCAGGCGGCGCTGGCGCACAGCAGGGCGCCGGCGCACAGGACCAGGCGGCGAAGAGGGGACGACAAGGCGCGGGAAGGCATGGGGAGTCTCCGGTTTGGAATGGATGAGGGACGGAAGGAACGGCCGGCCGCTGTTCAGAGAGGCTGGCGTGCGTGCAGGCGAAGGGCGGCGTTGACGGTCTGGCCGTAGTCCATGGCGGCGCGCCAGGCGGCAGGGGCGGCGCTGGCGGGCAGGTGGTCCAGGGCCTTCTTGGTCTCACGCAGCACCGCCGGGTCGTAGCCGGCGATACGGGCGGCCAGTGCCTGTGCGCGCGGCAGCAGGTCTGCTGGCGCCAGCACCTCGTTGACCAGGCCCCAGCGCTCGGCGGTGATGGCGTCGATGCGCTCGTCGGCCAGCAGCAGCCAGGCCGCGCGCTTGCGCGCCAGCAGCAGCTGGCTGGTGGGGCCGGCCATGCTGGCGAAGCCGGCCGAGCGGATTTCCGGGCAGGCCAGCGTGGCGTCGCTGGCGGCCAGCGCCAGGTCGCAGGAGTTGATCAGCGTCACGCCGCCGCCCAGGGCCATGCCGTTGACGGCGGCGATCAGTACCGCCGGGTGTTCGCGCAGCGCCATGTTGAGCGCGATGGCTTCTTCGCCCGCGGTATCGGGCTGGCCGGCGGCGATCTCGGCCGCACGCTCCTTCAGGTCGAGCCCGGCGCAGAAGCTGCCGCCATGGCCGGTGAGCACGATGGCGCGCGCCGTGCCGCGCGCGGCCTCCAGCGCCTCGCGCAGCAGCGTGCGCGTGCGGCGGTCCAGGGCGTTGCGCTTTTCCTCGCGGGCAATGCTGATCTGCAGCCAGCCGTCATGGCGCTCGACGGCTATGGTGTCTCGATTCATTCGATAGATAGAACGTTATTCCAACTATGCTAAAACCAGGGCGGCAGAATGTCAAACCTTCCTCCTGCGACCCCCATGCCCCGCCGCGCTGCCCAACCCGCTCTTGCCGACCAGAACGCCGCCGAAGGCGGTATCGCCACCCTTGACCGCGCGCTGTCGCTGCTGGGCGCCTTTACCGCCGCGCAGCCCGCGCTCACCCTGGCGGCACTGGCCGAGCACACCCGCATCTACAAGAGCACCGTGCTGCGCATGCTGGCCTCGCTGGAGCACGCGCACCTGGTGCAGCGCCTGCCCGACGGCCGCTATGCGCTGGGCGCGGAGGTGGAGCGGCTGCACCGCGTGTTCGCGGCTTCGTTCTCGCTCGAGTCGGTGGTGATGCCGGTATTGCGGGCGCTTGTGGCCGAGACGCAGGAAAGCGCTGCCTTCTACGTGCCGCGCGGCGACCGCCGGCTGTGCCTGTATCGCGTGTCCTCGCCGCGCCCGGTGCGCGACAACCTGCAGCCGGGCGACCTGCTGCCGCTGGACCGCGGTGCGGGCGGCCGCATCCTCCAGGCCTATGCCGGCGCGCGCGATGCGCTGTCGGTGAAGATCCGTCGCGAGCAGGTGGTGGTGCTGGTGGGCGACCGCGTGCCCGAGCTGGCCGGACTGGGGGCGCCGGTGTTCGACGCTGCCGGTGCGCTGGCCGGTGCGCTGACGCTGACCATGCCGACCGAGCGGCTCGATCCCGGCCACGCCGAGCCGCTGCGGCAGGCGGCCCGGCGCATCACGGCGCAGCTGGGCGGGGCCTATCCGCCGGCCGGCTGAGGCGGTCTCCAGCCTGGTCTGCCCGTTCCCGGGTACCGGTGCGCGGTGCCGATGCAAGTACAGGCCATTACATGTGGACATGCAAGTAACAGTCCGAATCCGGCCGTAGACCCGTCGCTTTGCCCATGACATAAATAAGTCTGCAGGGATGTCCTTCGCAGAAAGGGGCGCCCGGGCCGACGAGGGCGGAGCGATCGGGTCGTGCCATGTCGCGTGCAACCCTGCCTTCCGCCGTGTCCTTGATCCCACAGGAGAAGGCAATGACAGCGAGGAAACCACGCGCCCTGGCGGGCGCTCTCCGGCGTGGCGCCTGCGGCGCGGCACTGCTGGCCGTGTTCTGTTCCGCGGGCCATGCGGGCACCCTGACCGGCAATGTGCTGTCCACCATCAACCTGACCAGCGGTTGCGTGGTGGTCGGTGGCACCATCCCGGCGGGCAGCCCAAACGTCAGCATGGGGACGCTCAATTTCGGTACCAAGCCGGCCACCTTCACGGGGCAGGTCACGGCCACGCTGACAGGCGGCAGCGGCGGCAGTGGTGCGACCCAGGTGGAGTGCTCGTCCGACGTGCTCTCGCTCACCATCACCATCGATGGCGGCCTGAGCCCCGGCCAGGGGACCGCCATCGGTACCGGTACCCGCGCGATGGTCCATACCGCCAACTACGTGCCATACGACGTGTTCCAGGACAGCGGCAACACCATCCCGTACCCGATCGGCACGCCTGTCCCCTACACCGTGCCGACGCCCGGCACCGCCTTCAGCCTGCCCATCTATGGCCTGGTCAACAAGACCGGTGCCGGGGCGCTGCCGCCGGGCATCTACAACGACACGCTGGTGGTCACCCTGACCTTCTAGTTCTTTGCCGCGCGGCGGTGTGCCTTGGGTGCCGCGCCGGTGCAGGAGGGACGCCATGCACAGGTCTTCGAAGAGGAAGCGGTTGCGGCTTCGGCAGGGTGGCACCCGCCCGCCGGGCCAGCACCGCATCGGCGCCGCGGCGCTGGTCGCCGGGCTGCTGCTGCAGGCCGGGCAACTGGGCGCTGCCTCGATACCGACGACGGCCAGCTTCTCCGTCGGTGCCACCATCGCGCAGGGCTGCATGGTGGCCGGCAACCCCGGACAGGTGACAGGGCTGGCCTTCGGGCAACTGAGCTTCGGCACGTATCCGGCCGTGGCCACGGGCAGCCGCAGTGCGTCGCTGACCAGCGTGGCCAGCCAGGCGTTGCTGCAGTGCACGCCCGGCACGACGCTGCAGGTCACCGCCGACGCGGGCCTGTCGGCCGTCGGCAACCAGCGCCGGCTGGCCAGCGGGGCCGGCAAGTACCTGCCCTACCGCCTGTTCCTCACCAGCGGCGGCAGCCAGCCGCTGACGCCCGGCGTGGCCGTGGGGCTGACGCTGGGGGCTTCCAGCACGGCGCTTCCCGTCACGGGCACGGTCACCCTTCCGGGCACCGGCATGTCTGCCGGAACCTATACCGACACCGTGCGTGTCACCCTCTCCTGGTAGGCCTGCCCCATGCGCTCTTTCACGATGCCGTCGTACGGCGCAACCCTGGGGCGCCGGCTGCGGACCCTGGCCGGTGCGGCCTGCATAGCCGCCGCCACCCAGGCCGGGGCCATCGCGCCCATCATGATCTGGCCGGTGGACCCGGTCATCCAGGGCGACCAGCGCGCCGTGGCGGTGTGGATCGAGAACCACGGCTCCCAGCCCCTGTCGATGCAGGTGCGCGTGCTGGACTGGCAGCAGCCCGAAGGCGTGGAGCGGCTGGGGCCGCAGCAGCAGGTGGTGGCCAGTCCGCCGATCAGCAGCATTCCACCGGGGCAGCGGCAGATGGTGCGCCTGATCGCCACGCAACCCATACCGCCGGGCATCGAGAGCTCCTACCGCGTGCTCATAGACGAACTGCCATCCGCCGAGCCGCTCGAGGAGGGCGCGCCCAGCGGTGCCGCGGTCAAGCTGCAGATGCGCTATTCGCTGCCGCTGTTCGTCTACGGCACGGGCGCTCGTCCCGAAAAGGAGCAGCCCCCCGGCACCGAGCGCAGGCGCCCGGAGCCCGCGAAGGTGCTGCGGCCGCAATTGGTCTGGAGCGTCACCCGGGCGCAGGGCCGGCCGCAACTGGCCATCCGCAACCTGGGCGATGCGCATGCGCGCATCACGGCCGTGGAATGGGAGGCCGAAGGCCAGGCCTCGGTCGCGGTGAACCAGGGCCTGCTAGGCTACGTACTGCCGCAGGCGCGCATGCACTGGCCGCTCGACCGCGAGCCACCGGCGGGCTACCGGCTGAAGGCCGTGGTCAACGGTGCGAGCATGCCGCTGCAGCATGCGACGGACTGAGCGGCGGCATGTGCGCGTGCGCAGCGTACCCGTGGTGGTGCTATGCCTGTGCCTGCCGCGCCTGCTGTCGGCCGAAGCGCTGCTGCAGCGTCCCGGCGCCGACGCCGAGCCGCTGCAGCTCTACCTGGAGCTGGTGATCAATGGCAAGCCCAGCGGCGAGGTGGTGCCGGTGCTGCAGCGTGGCCACCACTATGAGGTCGAGGCGGAGATGCTGCGGCGCCTGAACGTGCAGAACACCCGCCCCGCCGGCAGCGCCGTGGCCGTCGACGCCCTGCCCGGTGTCGAGACCGAGTACGACGGCCTGGGCCAGCGCCTGCTGCTCACCGTGCCGGCCGCCTGGCTGCCGATGCAGGCGCTGGAGGCGCCCTACGGCCGGCGCCGCGTCGAGGCGGTCAGCGGCTCGGGGCTGCTGCTCAACTATGACCTGTACAGCACCTCGGCGCGTGGCAACAGCCTGACCTCGGTATGGACCGAGCAGCGCTACTTCGGCGAGCTCGGGGTGGTTTCCAACACCGGGGTCAGCCGGCGCAGCAGCCTGGGCCTGTCCGACGGCTACGTGCGCTACGACACGCGCTGGACGCGCACCAGCCTGGACGATGCGAGCCAGCAGGTGGCCGGCGACATGGTCACCGGCGCGCTGCCCTGGAGCAACGCCGTGCGGCTCGGTGGCCTGCAGTGGTCGCGCAATTTCAGCGTCCGGCCCGACCTGGTCACGTATCCGCTGCCGCGCTTTTCCGGCCAGGCGGCGGTACCGTCGGCGGTGGACCTGTTCGTCAATGGCTACAAGGCCTCGAGCCAGCCGGTGGACCCCGGGCCGTTCACGCTGGGCGAGTTGCCGACCGTCAACGGTGCCGGCGTCGCGACCATGGTGACGACCGACGCGCTGGGGCGTCAGGTGCAGACCGCGGTGCCGTTCTACGTCAGCAGCCAGTTGCTGCGGCCGGGGCTCACCGATTATTCGATCTCCGCCGGCGCGCTGCGGCGCCAGTACGGTCTGCGCAGCTTTTCCTACGGCCGCGCGGTGGCCGCCGGCGTCTACCGCGAGGGCCTGACGGAAGGCTTCACGCTGGAAGGCCAGGCCCAGGCGGGGCGCGGCCTGGCGGTGGCCGGCATCGGCGGGCTGGCCAAGGCCGGCGTGCTGGGCACGCTCAACGCGTCCCTGAGCCGCGGCCGGGCCGGCACGCACGAGGACCGCGTGGAGGGCCGGGGCGGCTGGCAGTACAGCGCGGGCTACCAGTACAACACGCCGCAGGCCAGCGTCTCCTACCAGCAGATCGGCCGCACCGCCGGCTACGGCGACGCCACCACCTATGCCGACGACGGCTTTCGCCTGTACCGCCGCACCCGGCAGCTTGCGGCCAGCCTGGTCGTGGGCACGGGCGGATCGCTTGGCGCCGGCTGGATCGACCTGAAGGGCGCCGGCGGCGACCGCACGCGGCTGGCCTATGCCAGCTATACCCAGCCGCTGCGCGACGACCTGTACCTGTCGGTGACGGCCGGCCGCACGGTGGAGACCAAGGACACCCAGTTGCGCCTGCAGCTCACCTACATGCTCGGCAGCCGCTCCGTTGCCACGGCGGCGGCGGTGCGCACGCGCGACAGCACCAGCTACCAGGCGGCGTACCAGCAGACCATTCCGTCGGACGGCGGCTTCGGCTGGAACATCTCGCAGTCGCTCGGGGGCACCAGTGTCGACCGCTACCGCCAGGCCTCGCTGCAGTATCGCAACGACACCCTGCTGGCGCAGGGCGGCGTCTACGGCAATGGCAATCAGAACGTGCGCTGGGCCGGTGCCTCGGGGTCGGTCGGCGTGATGGATGGCCACATGTTCGCCGCCAACCGCGTCGGTGACGGCTTTGCACTGGTCTCGACCAAAGGCGCGGCCGGTGTGCCGGTGCGCTTCGACCAGCAGCTGGTGGGCCGCACCGATTCCGGCGGCTACCTGCTGGTGCCCCAGGTCCCGGCGTATCGCAACAACCGCTACGAAATCGACATGCTGGAGCTGCCGGCGGACCAGTTCGCGCCGGTGACCGAACGCCTGCTCGCCGTGCGAGGCGGCGGCGGCGCGCTGGTGGAGATTCCGGTGCAGACCCAGCGCTCGGCCACCGTCACCCTGCTGGACCCCGCCGGCCAGCCGTTGCCGGTCGGCACGCCGGTGCGGCACCTGGAGGCCGGCCGCGACACCGTCGTGGGCTGGGATGGGGTGCTCTTCCTGCAGCAACTGCTGCCGCAGAACTCGCTGCTCGCACGGCCGCAGAACGGTCCCCAGTGCCAGGCTGGGTTTTCGGCCCGCATGTACGACGAAGAGGGGCTGCGCGAGCTGCGGTGTACCCTGCTGCAGGGGCCCGAGCCTGCCACCCCCCGGAGCGCACCATGAGCGCCCGGTGGCTGCGACGGCTACTGGCGCGTGCGGCCTCGTGCGGCCTGCTCTGCCTGCTGGCGGCGCCCGCCATGGCCTGCACCTACGCACAGACGGGCGGCAGCCTGAGTTCGAGCAGCGTGTCCTCGTTCCAGGTGCGCAATGGGCCGGCCCTCACCAGCTCCGCCAACTTCTCGATCAGTTGCTCGGGGGTCGTCATCGCCGTGGCGAGCGGGCAGCCCAGCCTGTCGGCCACCTTGGCAAGCCCGGCCACGGGCCTGACATTGAAGAACGGCACGAACGCGATCCCCTATCAGATCACGCAGTCCAACGGCACCGCTCTCACCACCAATTTCGTGTTCATCAGCGCCAGCGGCACCACGGTGGTGGGACTGTTCAGCGGCAACAGCAGTGTCAATGTACCGATCAACATCACCACCTCCATCGGAGCCAACATCCCGGCCGGCACCTACACCGACACCATCCTCGTGAAATGGTCGCCGCGCAACATCTGCGAAGGCCTGCTGGTGGTATTGGGGGCGTGCGTCGGCGCGGTCACGAACACGGATACGACGAGCAGCCTGCTGGTGACCCTCACCGTCACCAACGACTGCGTCATCACCGCACCCAACATCGCCTTCGGCAGCGCGCCGCTGCCCAGTGGCTTTCCCACGGTGGCGCAGAGCATCGGGCTGCTGTGCACCAGCGGCCTGAACTACACGGTGGGCCTGAGCGCGGGCGGCAACGCATCGCAGGGCCAGCGCCGCATGGTCTCGGGCACCAATTTCCTCGCTTACGACATCTTCCAGTCCAGCGGCGCCGTATGGGGCAGCGCCGCCGGTGCGCGCGTGTCGGCGCCGGCGGCCGCCAACGGCCTCACCGTCCAGACCATTCCCTACACCGCCACCGTCTACCCGACCCAGGCCGCGCAGCCGGCCGGCACCTACACCGACAACGTGGTGGTCGACGTGCAGTTCTGAACCGTGCGGCCGTCCCCCGGCCTGGGCGCACGGCCCCGCGGCCTGTAATGAACGATTACACCCTGTACCTCCGGCGCCTGGCAGGCGCGCCACAATGGTTCCATGCAGCCTTCCTCGCAACGATTGAAGATCGGCCTCTCGGCGTGTTTCCAGCATGCCGACCCCGCGCGCTCCCTGTTCACCGGCAAGACCCTGCAGTACGTCGAGCAGTCCATTGCCCACTGGCTGATGTCGGCCGGTGCCATGGTGGTGATGGTGCCCTGCCCCACGGGCGAGACGGCGCGCGGCGACGTCACGCTGGCGCACTACGCCGAGTGGCTGGACGGCGTGGTCATGCATGGCGGGGCCGACGTCTGGCCCGGCAGCTACGGCGAAGAGCCCATGAAGGAAGCCTGGATGGGCGACCGCATCCGCGACCTCTACGACCTGGCCGTGGTCGAGGCCTTCGCCCAGGCCGGCAAGCCGGTGTTCGGCGTCTGCCGCGGCCTGCAGCTGATCAACGTGGCCTACGGCGGCACGCTCTACCAGGACATCGAGACCCAGCACGAGGGCGCGCTGCGCCACCGCGACGCCCTCACCTACGACCAGAACTTCCACGAGATCGACCTGGTCGAGGGCTCGCGCCTGTCGCGGCTCTATCCTGGCGTGCTGCGCGCGCGGGTCAACAGCATCCACCACCAGGGCATCAAGCAGCTCGCGCCCGACTTCACCGTCGAAGCCTGGAGCTACCCGGACCGCGTGCCCGAGGCCATCCGCCGCACCGGCGGCGTGCAGAAGGGCTACATCGCCGCGACGCAATGGCACCCGGAGTTCCACCGCCGCGGTGCCAACACCATCGACGACACGGCCATCCTGCATGACTTCCTCGATGCCTGCGCCGCCTTCCGCGGCCGCCCGCCGCCACCGGTGCGCAGCCTGCCCGGCAAGATCCGCGACCGTGGCGCGCGGCTGCTGCGGCAGGCGCTGCTGAGGCGCTAGGCGTCCGACTCCGGCAGCGACAGCGCGGCCCGCGTGGCGTCCAGGATCTCCTGCGACAGCGCGGCGTCGTCCACCACGCGCGCCAGCACCAGGGCGCCCACCATGCCGGCGTAGTCGGCCAGCGCCTTGCGCCGCCGCGCAGCCTTGCTGCGGCCGGGCGTGGCCTGTTCCAGCAAGTCGATCAGCGGCCGCATGCCCTCGGTCACCGCATGGCGCACGGTCGGCCCCTGGCGCGCCGCGTCCGCGCCCAGCGTGGCCAGCAAGCAGCCATGGCCGGGGTGGTCGCGGTGGCGCGTGGTGAGATAGGCACTGCCCACCGCGGCGCGCTCCTGCCCCGGATGGCGCTCTGCCAGGCGCTGCCAGGCGGCGAGCGATTGGCCGGCGGCGCGCGTGGCCGCCTGGGCCATCAGGTCTTCCTTGGAGTCGAAATGGCCATAGAAGCCGCCATGCGTAAGCCCCGCGCCCTTCATCAGGTCGGCCACGCCGATGCCGTCGAAGCCGCGCTCGCGGAACAGCGTGGCCGCTGCCTCCAGGATGCGGTCGCGGTTCTCGGCCATCTGTTCCTTGCTGACTTTCATGGAAGGCCTCCGGGCTGCTGCGTGCTCATGCTTGACATTTTAAATGATGGTCGTCATATAATTCAATCATGACGATCGTCATGTAAATTGGTTCACCAGGAGCACTCCATGCATACCTCCACAGGCCGGGGCACCGCCCTGATCACCGGCGCTTCTTCCGGCATTGGCGCCGTCTATGCCGACCGGCTGGCGCGGCGCGGCCACGACCTGGTCCTGGTCGCGCGCGACCAGGCGCGGCTGCAGGCCCTGGCCACGCGCCTGACCGGGCAGACCGGCGTGCGCACCGAGGCGCTGGCAGCCGACCTGACCGACCCGGCCGAACTCGCGCGCGTCGAGCAGCGGCTGCGCGACGACCCAGCGATCAGCCTGCTGCTCAACAACGCCGGCATGGCGGTCACCGGCAGCTTCCTGTCGGCCGACATCGACACGGTCCAGACCATGCTCCAGCTCAACGTGCTGGCGCCCACGCGGCTGGCGCAGGCCGCTGCCGCCAGCTTCGTCGCGCAGGGGCGCGGCACCCTGGTCAATATCGCGTCCGTGGTGGCCCTGCTGCCCGAGCGCTTCAGCGGCGCGTATGGCAGTACCAAGGCCTATCTGCTGCACCTGAGCCTGGCGCTGCAGCAGGAACTCGGCCCGCAAGGCATCCGCGTGCAGGCGGTGCTGCCCGGCGCCACGCGCACCGAGATATGGGAGCGCGCCGGCACGCCGATCGACCAGCTGCCGCCCGAGATGCTGATGGAGGTCGACGCCATGGTCGATGCCGCGCTGGCCGGCCTGGACCTGGGCGAGGCGGTCACCATCCCCTCGCTGGAAGCCCTGCACGACTGGGATGCGCTGGAGGACGCGCGCCGCGCGCTGGGCCCGTACCTGTCGCTGCGCCAGCCCGCCGCCCGCTACCGCGATGCCGCCCTTGCCTGAGGGCCCCGCCATGCAAGCGCTGATCTCCGCCTACGTCCGCTCGCCCTTCCACTTCGCCCGCAAGGGCGCCCTGGCCGAGGTCCGGCCCGACACCCTGGCCGCGCAGGTTGTCACCGGCCTGCTGCAGCGCACCGGCCTGGACCCGGCCACGCTGGAGGACGTGATCGCCGGCTGCGCCTACCCCGAGGGCGCGCAGGGCAACAACATCGCGCGCATCGTCGCGCTGCTGGCCGGCCTGCCGCACGCGTTGGGCGGCATGACCGTGAACCGCTTCTGCGGCTCGTCCATGTCGGCCGTGCACATCGCCGCGGCGCAGATCGAGGCCGGCATGGGCGAGGCCTACCTGTGCCTGGGCGTCGAATCCATGAGCATGGTGCCGCAGGGTGGCCTGCACTTCTCGCCTCACCCGGTGCTGTACGAGCAGACCGACGCCTACATCTCCATGGGCGAGACGGCCGAGAACGTGGCCGCGCGCTACGGCGTGGCGCGTGCCGACCAGGAGCAGCTGGCGCTCGAATCGCACCGCAAGGCCGCCGCCGCGCGCGAGCAGGGGCGCCTGCAGGCCGAGATCGTGCCGGTGCAGCTGGCCTCTGGCGCTACCGTTGCCGAGGACGGCTGCATCCGCCCCGCAACCACGCTCGAAGCCCTGGCCGCGCTGCGCCCGGCCTTCCGCGAGGACGGCGTGGTCACCGCCGGCACCTCGTCGCCGCTGACCGACGGCGCCGCCGCCGTGCTGGTGACGACCGAGGCCTATGCCGCGCGCCACGGCCTGGAGCCGCTGGCCCGCATCCGCGCCATGGCCACGGCCGGGGTCGATCCGGCGCTGATGGGCATAGGCCCGATACCGGCCACGCGCAAGGCGCTGGCGCGCGCCGGGCTGACGGCCGCCGACCTGGACGTGGTGGAGATCAACGAGGCCTTCGCCTCGCAGGCGCTGGCCTGCATCCGCACGCTGGGCCTGCGGCCGGAGGCGATCAACCTGGACGGCGGCGGCATGGCCATCGGCCACCCGCTGGGCGCCACCGGCGCACGCATCACCGGCAAGGCTGCCGCGCTGCTGGCGCGCGACAAGGGGCGCTATGCGCTGGCCACCCAGTGCATCGGCGGCGGCCAGGGCATTGCGACTATCCTGGAGTCCCTCTGAACCGGAGACGACCATGAGCGACGGCGCCACGCGGCTCTATCTCGATGACCTGCAGGTCGGCCAGCGCTTCACCAGCGGCACGCATGCGCTGGACGAGGCGCAGGTCAAGGCCTTTGCCGCACAGTTCGACCCGCAGCCCTTCCACCTGGACGACGCGGCCGCGCAGGGCACGCTGTTTGGCGGCCTGGCCGCCAGTGGCTGGCACACGGCCGCCATCACCATGCGGCTGCTGGTCGAGGGCGGCGCGCCCATCGCCGGCGGCATCATCGGCGCGGGCGCCGAGCTGCAATGGCCCACACCCACCCGCGCGGGCGACGTGCTGGTGGTGGAAAGCGAAGTGGTGGCGGTGGCGCCTTCGCGCTCCAAGCCCGACCGCGGCATCGTCACCGTGCGCAGCGAGACCCGCAACCAGCGCGGCGAGGTGCGGCAGGTCAATACCGCGCGCTTGCTGGTGTTCCGGCGGCCGCCTGCCTAGGGCGCAGGGGTTTTGCTATTCATGTAGTAGCTAATAGCCCAGGCTGCGCCTGGGCTATTGCCACTTTTCATCAATATCTCTTCAGTCCGCCGTAGCGCCCGAGCGCCGTACCGCCTCGCCCCACTTGCGGATCTCGCTGGCGATGAAGCGGTCGAACTCCGGCCCCGTGGTGGGGGCGGGGACCGAGCCGCGCTCGGTGATGTAGCGGGCCATGCCCTCGGAGTGGAGGATGTCCACCACCTCCTTGTGCAGGCGCGCCGTGACGTCGGCCGGGGTGCCGGCCGGCGCCATCAGCCCGAGCCAGCCGACCGCCTCGAAGTCCTTCAAGGCCGGCAGGCCGCTTTCGCGCACCGTGGGCACATCGGGGATCTGCGGCGAGCGGGTGGCCGAGGTTACCGCCAGCGCCACGGCGCGCTTGGACTGGATCAGCGGCAGCGCGGCCGTCACCGAATCCACCATCAGCGGCACCTGGTTGCCCAGGAAGTCGGCCTGCGCCGGCCCGCTGCCGCGGTAGGGGATGTGGGTGATGAAGCTGCCCGTGGCGGCCTTGAACATCTCGGCCGACAGGTGCTGCGTGCCGCCGATGCCGGCACTGGCGTAGTTGAGCCGGCCGGGCTCGGCCTTGGCGCGGCGCAGCAGTTCGGCGATCGAGGTGATGCCCGAGCCCGGCGTGGCCAGGAACACCAGCGGCACCTTGGCGATCAGCGAGATGCCGGTGAGGTCCTTCAGCGGGTCGTAGCCGAGCTTCTTGTAGAGCGTCTGGTTCACGGCCATGGCGCTGCCCGCGACCAGCAGCGTGTAGCCGTCGGGCGTGGCGCGCGCCACCTGTTCGGTGCCGATGTTGCTGCCGGCACCGGCCTTGTTGTCCACCACCACGGGCTGGCCCAGGCGCTTGCCCAGCTGCTCGGCCAGGGCGCGCGCAAAGATGTCGGTGGCCTGCCCGGGCGGGAAGGGCACGACCAGGCGGATCGGCCGGTCCGGCCAGGCGGCGGCCAGTGCCGGGCCTGCGAGCGCAAGCGAGAGGCCGGCGGCGCCGGCGATGCGGAGGAAATCTTGTCGCTTCATGATGCGGTGGCGCGTATCGCGCGGGAAAGCTATTTGGATCGGGTACGGGTGACGGCCGCGTCGACGTCGCCGAACACGGTGACGCCAGTGCCGCCGCCCTCGGCAGAGCGGCCGGCACCGCCGGCGCAGCCCGCTGCCGCGCAGAGCGCCAGCGCCGCCAGCATTGCGCAGAGCGTTTTCATGGCCTAGCCCAGATGCTTGCCGACAATGCCGGCCAGCTCGAACATGGTCACCTGCGGCTTGCCGAACACCGGCAGCAGCTTGGCATCGGCGTTGATCGCGCGCTTGTTCTGCGCGTCCTGCAGGCCGTTGGCCTTGATGTAGTCCCACAGCTTCTTGATCACCGCCGGGCGCGCCACCGGTTCGGCGCCGATCACGGCGGCCAGCGCCGGGCTGGGCGTGAGGCCGGTGCCGGGCGTGGTCTTGCGCGGCGCCTTGGGGGCCGCGGCCTTCTTGGCAGCGGTCTTGGCTGCCGTTTTGGTGGCGGCCTTCTTGGCGGGCGCCTTGGCGGCAAAGGTCTTGGCCGCGGCACCGGGGCGTGGCGGGAACTTGCTGGTGCGCGGCTCGAACTCGAAGTTCACCTTGCCGGCCGAGGCGTCCCAGGCCAGGAAGGCCTTGAAGGCGCGGCGCGTCTTGTTGGAGATGAATTTCTCCAGCAGGTCGGTCTTGCCGCTGGCCAGCAGCTTGTGCATCTGCGCACGCTCCACCGGCTGCTGCAGGATGATCTTGCCGCTCTTGAAGTCGCAGCTCGGCGTGGCCTGCGCGGCCGTGGGCACGGCCTTCTCGCAGACGTAGTTGTTGCCGTGCTCGTAGACGTGCGCGCCGCACTTGGGGCAGGCGCCCAGCGATTCCTGGCCGGTGAAGTCGACCAGCTCGCCGGTCTCCTCGGCGTTCTTGTCGTCGCCGAAGTCGAATTCGAGCTTCCAGTTCTTCGCCTCGTCGTCGTACTTGAGCACGATCTCCGAGGTGAAGGGCCAGCCGGCCTTGGAGCGGAAGCCCTCCAGCGGGCCGATCCTGTGCTCGCGCAGCAGGGTCTCGGCCTCGGCGATCTCGAAGGTGCGGCCTGCCGGCGACTTGCCGAAGGAGAAGCCGCAGCCCTCGCCCTGCCCGGGCTTGCCGACGCAGCTGTAGCGCCGGTAGTTCTCCTTGACCACGCCGCCGCAGTTGGGGCAGGGCGTGGCCAGCGTGGCGTAGTCGCCCGGCACGGTGTCGCGGTCGTACTCCTTGGCCTTCTTGACCATGCGTTCGGTCATTTCGGCGATCTGGGCCATGAACTGCTCGCGGCTCAACTGGCCCTTCTCCATCTGCGCGAGCTTGTATTCCCACTCGCCGGTGAGCTCGGCCTTGGACAGTTCCTCCACGCCCAGGCCGCGCAGCAGCGTCATGAGCTGGAAGGCCTTGGCCGTGGGGATCAGCTCGCGGCCTTCGCGCAGCATGTACTTTTCGGTGAGCAGGCCTTCGATGATGGCCGCGCGCGTGGCCGGCGTGCCCAGGCCCTTCTCCTGCATGGCCGCGCGCAGTTCCTCGTCGTCGATGGTCTTGCCCGCGCCTTCCATGGCGCCCAGCAGCGTGGCTTCGCTGTAGCGGGCCGGGGGCTTGGTCTTGAGGGCCTTCGGGTCCACCTGCGCCGCCAGCGGCGTTTCGCCGGCGCGCACCGGCACCAGGCGCTTGTTGTCCTTGCTGTCCTTGTCGCCGGAGGCCGCCTCCTCGTCCTGTGCTTCCTTGCCGTAGATGGCCAGCCAGCCGGGCTTGACCAGCACCTTGCCGTCGCTGCGGAAGGCGTAGTTCTTGCCCTCATGCGCGACGGTGCTGGTGCGGGTGGTGATCTGGTATTCGGCGCTCGGGAAGAACACCGACAGGAAGCGCCGCACCACGAAGTCGTAGAGCTTCTGCTCGGCCTCGGACAGGCCGCTGGGCGCCTGCAGCGTTGGGATGATGGCGAAGTGGTCCGACACCTTGGCGTTGTCGAAGATGCGTTTGCTGGGCTTGACGTAGCTCTGGTCCAGCGCCTGCTGCGCGAACGGCGCCAGGTGCCGCATGCCGCTGTGGGCCAGCATGCCCATGGTCTCCTTGACCACCGGCAGATAGTCCTCAGGCAGCGCGCGCGAATCGGTACGCGGGTAGGTTAGGGCCTTGTGGCGCTCGTACAGGCTCTGCGCCAGCGCTAGCGTGGTCTTGGCCGAGAAGCCGAAGCGGCCGTTCGCCTCGCGCTGCAGCGAGGTCAGGTCGAACAGCAGCGGGCTGGCCTGGGTGGTGGGCTTGCTTTCCTCGGTGACGGTGGCCCGCTTGCCGCGCGCGGCTTCGGCGATGGCCTGCGCCTGCTGGGCGTTCCAGACACGGTCGGCGCGCTGCTCGGGGTCGGGCTCGCCATTGGGCAGCAGCGGCGCCTGGGCCTTCTTCCAGGCCGGGTCGAAGTACTTGCCCGGATACAGGCCGGCTTCGGCCTGGAAGCTGGCGTGCACCTCCCAGTAGTCGCGGCTGACGAACTTGCGGATCTGCTCCTCGCGCTCCACCACCACCGACAGCGTGGGCGTCTGCACCCGGCCCACGGTGGTCAGGAAGAAGCCGCCGTCGCGCGAGTTGAAGGCGGTCATGGCGCGCGTGCCGTTGATGCCGACCAGCCAGTCGGCCTCGGAGCGGCTGCGCGCGGCGTTGGCCAGGCCCTGCATCTGCTGCTCGCTGCGCAGCTGCTCGAAGCCGTCGCGGATCGCCTGCGGCGTCATCGACTGCAGCCACAGGCGGCGCACCGGCTTGTTCAGCGGCTTGGCGCCGCCGGCGTACTGCTCGATCAGGCGGAAGATCAGCTCGCCCTCGCGCCCCGCGTCACAGGCGTTGACCAGGGCCGTCACGTCCTTGCGCTTGGCCTGGCGCACCACGGCGTTCAGGCGGGTCTTGGTCTTGTCGACCGGCTTCAGGTCGAAATAGGGCGGGATCACCGGCAGGTGGGCAAAGCTCCATTTGCCGCGCTTGACGTCGAATTCCTCGGGCGCCTGGATCTCCACCAGGTGGCCGACGGCGCTGGTCACGACGTACTTGTCGCTCTCGAAGTAGTCGTCGTGCTTGTCGAACTTCCCGGCCACGGGCGTCAGCGCGCGCACTATGTCCTGCGCCACTGAGGGTTTTTCCGCGATCACCAGAGTCTTGGTCATTGGGCTATCTCTTGCCTTGTACTGTCATGGGGGTGCAGGCGCCTGCGGCGCCTACATACAATCGTGTTCTCGCGCGCATGCGCTCGTACGTACCCGCACGCGCCTGCGCCCTTTTTTCAAATTAACAGACTTTCGGCCATGCCTTCAACTGCGCCCGCGAATTCCGCCCGCCGCATCCAGACCCGCCGCTCCGGCGTGCACGGCAAAGGCGTGTTCGCCCTGCAGGACATCGCCGCCGGCGAGACCATCATCGAGTACGTGGGCGAGGTCGTCACCTGGCAGGAAGCCCAGGACCGCCATCCGCACGATCCGAAAGACCCGAACCATACCTTCTACTTCCATGTGGACGCGGACAGGGTCATCGACGCCAAGTACGGCGGCAACTCCTCGCGCTGGATCAACCACTCCTGCGATCCCAATTGCGAGGCCGACGAAGAAGGCGGCCGGGTCTTCATCAAGGCGCTGCGCGACATCGCCGCCGGCGAAGAGCTGAACTACGACTACGGCCTGATCATCGAAGAGCGCTACACCAAGAAGCTCAAGGCCGAATACCCCTGCTGGTGTGGTGCCGCCAACTGCCGCGGCACCTTGCTGGCCCCGAAGAAGGGCTTCCGGCGGTGACATCGGGCCTTGGCGGCATGACGGCTCCCCCACGCTGGCCGGCCGAAGCCATCTGGGAGGCGGTCTCGCCGGTGCTGCCGGACTTCTCGGTCGAGATCGTGCCCGAGATCGATTCCACCAGCAGCGAGCTGATGCGCCGCGCGCGCGCCGGCCGCACCGAGCCGGTGCTGCTGCTGGCCGAGCACCAGACCGCCGGCCGTGGCCGCCTGGGGCGCAACTGGCAGACCGCGCCGGGCGCGGCGTTGACCTTTTCCTTCGGCCTGCCGCTGGCGCCGGAGGACTGGTCCGGCCTGTCGCTGGCCATAGGCGTGGTCGCGGCCGAGGCGCTGCACCCCGATGTGGGCCTGAAATGGCCCAACGACCTGTGGTGGCGGGACCGCAAGCTGGCCGGCATCCTGGTCGAGACGGCGGGCCTCGCGCAGGGGCCCGAACGTTTTGTCGTCGTGGGGCTGGGCCTGAACATCGCCACGCCGCAGCCCACGGACCAGGCCCTGCGTACGCCGCCGGCCGGCCTGCGCGACCTGGAGCCAGGCATCGACGCCGCGACCGCGCTGGGCCGCATTGCCGCGCCGCTGGTGCTGGCGGTGCAGGCCTTCGGCTCGCGGGGCTTTGCCCCGTGGCGCGAGCGCTTTGCTGCTCGCGACGTGCTGCGCAACCGCGCGGTGCAGCTGTCCGATGGCAGCCACGGCGTGGCGCGCGGCGTGGACGCCGAGGGCGCCCTGCTGGTCGAGACTGAAGAGGGCCTGCAGCCCGTGCGCAGCGCCGAAATCAGCGTGCGCCCCGCATGAAGCACACCCCCAGGCTTCGCGCACTGCGTGTCGCTACGCCAACCCCCTTGCAGGGGGCAACACCAGCGGCCCGGCAAAGCCGGTTCCGCGGTGCTTCTTGGTTGGAGTGCGCCGGTTTTATACATTGCGCACCACGCGATGGTGCGGTGGAGAACTAGCATGCTGCGCATCCTTGCCCTGCTGCTGGTGCTGGCCAATGGCCTGTACTTCGCCTGGTCGCACGGCGCGCTGCAGGCCTACGGGCTGGCGCCGGTGCCGCAGTCGGAGCCGCAGCGCCTGCAGCAGCAGATCCGCCCCGAGCTGCTGCGCGTGGTCACGGCGGAGGAGGCGCGCACCAGCGCCCAGGCTCCGGCCGCACCCGCGCCGGCGCGCGAATGCCTGCAGGCCGGCATCTTCGGCGAGGCCGAGGCGGCGGTGCTGCGCGAGCGTGCCCAGGCGCTGCTGCCGGAGGACCGCTGGGCCCTGCAGGCAACCACCACGCCGGCGCGCTGGATCGTCTACATGGGCCGCTACACCGACGCGGACCAGCTCAACAAGAAGCGCGCCGAGCTGCGCGCGCGCCGCGTCTCGTTCGAGGTGCTGGCCAACCCGGCGCTGGAGCCGGGCCTGTCGCTGGGCGGCTTTGCCACCCAGGAGGCCGCCGCGGCCGAGCTGGCCGCGCTGTCGCAGCGCGGCGTGCGCACCGCGCGCGTGGTGCAGGAGCGTGCCGCCCAGCAGGGCCAGATCCTGCGCCTGCCGGCAGTGGACGAGGCCCTGCGCCCGGCGCTGGCACAGCTGGCGCCGGCACTGGCCGGCAAGCCGCTGCGTCCTTGTGATTGAGTGGAGCACCCCCAGGCTTCGCACTTCGTGTCTTCGCCAACCCCCTTGCAGGGGGCACATCCTGCGGCCCGGCAAAGCCGGTTCCGCGGATGTCTGCGCATGGCCTGCTCCGCGGCCTTCTGTGCCTTTGCAATGCGTGCGTTGCTGGCCATGCCTGCGCGCTGAAGCACCTCAGCGCTGCGATCTGCGCAGCGCCTGGAGCAGGCCTTGCACGATGGCGGCCTGGCTGTGCCGCAGCCGCTCGACCATGCCGATCTCGCGCCGGAACTCCGCTTCGCCCAGGCTGATGGCGCGCACGCCCGCTGGCAGCGGGAAGTAGGGCCGGCTGCGCGGCAGCAGGGCCACGCCCAGGCCGTTGGCCACCAGCTGCACGATGCCGCCCAGCTCGTCCATCTCCACCGCGTCCTGCACGTCGATGGCCTGGGCTTGCAGAAACTGCGCCACCCGCCGCCCGCCAAACGAGGCGCGGTCGTAGCGCAGGAAGGGCTCGCTGCCCAGGATGCGGCGCCAGTCGCGGCCCTTGACCTGTGCCGGCACCACCAGCACGAAGGGCTCGTCCCACAGCGGCTGCCACACCAGCTCCGGCGGCAGCGCAAAGGGCGGACGGATCATCACCGCGGCATCGAGCTCGCCCGCGTCCACCATGCCCAGCAGGGACAGCGACACGCCCGGCACGATGCGCAGGCGCACCTGCGGGAAGCCGCGCCGCAGCTCCACCAGCGCATCCGGCAGGCCGGCGGCCTGCACCGAGGCGATGGCCCCCACGCGCAGCGGCACCGAGAAGTCCTCGCCGCCGGGCTGCTGGTGCAGCTGCTCGAACAGCGCCACCAGCTGCTCCGCGCGTGCCAGTGTCTCGCGCCCTGCGGCATTGAGCGTGGCCGAGCGGCCCTGGCGGTCGAACAGCGCGAAGCCCAGCGACTCTTCCAGCCGCTGGATCTGCGCGCTGACGGCCGACTGGGTCAGCCCGATCTGGTCCGCCGTGCGCGAGAAGGTGCCGTGGCGGGCCACGGCCAGGAAGGTCCGGAGCTCCTTGAGCATGGTCAATCCATCGAATTTATTGGTGAAAATGACAAAAATATATCGTTTATCAAAATGGGTCGGCGTCTCTAGACTTCATGCTGACTTTTCAACCCCACCCGTCACAGACACCCACGACCATGTCCGCCATCCTGTCCCAGACCCCCGCCATGCCTCCGTTCCACCTGGCCTTCCCGGTGCATGACCTGGCCGCCGCCCGCAGCTTCTACGGTGAACTGCTGGGCTGCCCGGAAGGCCGCAGCTCGCCGGACTGGATCGACTTCAACTTCTACGGCCACCAGATCGTCGCCCACCTGGCGCCCGACGAGTGCAGCCACAGCCAGGTCAGCGCAGTGGATGGCCACGGCGTGCCGGTGCGCCACTTCGGCGTGGTGCTGTCCATGGCCGCCTGGGAAGACATTGCCGCCAAACTCAAGGCCGTGGGCACCGACTTCGTGATCGAGCCCTACATCCGCTTCAAGGGCGAGGTGGGCGAGCAGGCCACCATGTTCTTCCGCGATCCCTCGGGCAACGCGGTCGAGATCAAGGCGTTCGCCAATATGGAATCGCTCTTCGCCAAGTAAAGGCCGGCGGCCGCCACGCCCCTTGCGGGCGCGGAATCCGGTTTTGAAAGAAAAGTGGTCAAAGCCCAGGTGCTGCCTGGGCTTTTTGCTACTTATTTGATAGTTATTGCCTGATGGCAGGCCTTCAGGCCGCTATCAGCCGCAGGCCTGCCGCCGCGATGGGGGCCGCCGGTGCTTCCCCGGCCGGGGTGTCGAGCCGGTAGCTGCGCGCCAGCAGGTCCAGCCGCTCGGCATGCCGGGCCAGCGAGCTGGCCGCCGCCGCCGATTGCTCGGCCAGCGCGGCGTTCTGCTGCGACACCGCATCGAGCTGGTCCACCGCGCTGCGGGCATGGCCGATGCTGCCCAGCTGCTCGCTCGACTGCTGCGAGATGTCGCTGATGAGCCGCGACACCTGCTCCACCGCGGCCACCAGCTCCCGCGTGGCGTTGCCGGCCTGGTGCACCTGCTGCGAGCTGGAGGCGACCTTGCGCAGCGAGTCCTCGATCAGGGCCTTGATCTCCTGCGCCGCCTGGCTGCTGCGTTGCGACAGGTTGCGCACCTCGCTGGCCACCACCGCGAAGCCGCGGCCCTGCTCGCCGGCACGGGCCGCCTCCACGGCCGCATTGAGTGCCAGGATGTTGGTCTGGAAGGCGATGCCTTCGATGATGGCCGTGATGTCGGAGATCCTGCGCGAGGCCTGGTCGACCTCGCCCATCGAGGCCACGGCCTGCGCTACCGTGCGGCCGCCCTCGGCCGCGATGCCGCTGGCGCCCTGCGCCAGCGTGTCGGCCTCGCGCGCCGCGGCGCTGGTGTGGCCGACGGCGTCGCCCAGCGTCTGCATGGCGCCCAGCGTGAGCTGCAGCGTGGTGGCGGCCTGCTCGGTGCGGCTGCTCAGGTCCTGGCTGCCCTCGGCGATCTCGCCGCTGGCCTGGTGGATGGACGAACAAGATTGCCGCACGCCGGCAGCCAGCGCGTGCATGCGCCCGCGCATGTCCTCCAGTGCGCCGAGCACGTCGCCGATCTCGTCGTGGCGCGTGGTCTGTACCGGGTGCGAGAGGTCATGCCCGGCCATGCGGCGTGTGGCGTCCAGCGCCGCGCGCAGGCCCTTGCCGACGTCGCGCGTGATCCACACGCCCAGCAGGCTGGACAGCAGCAGGGCGCCCAAAGCGCCGCCAACCAGCACCGCACGCGCCGCGGCAGCACCCGTGCTGGCCTGCGCCGAGACGGCGCGGCTGTTGGCGTCGCCCCAGGCGCTGAGGGCACCCAGCGCCTCGGACCAGGCCCCCAGCCGCTGGTTCCAGCTGTCCCATTCCGAGGTGATGCGGGTGCGCATCTCGAAGGCTGCTGCGGCCTCGCCCCGGCCTTCGGCATCCTTGCGGCTGACGTCGAGGATTTCCATTGCCGCCGCCGATTGCTGGCGCGCCTTCTCCAGCAGCGGCGCGGCGTCGGCCGCCGGCGTGTACTGCTGCGCCTGCAGGCTGGCGGCTTCGTAGTCCTTGCGGGCCTGGCCGACCCGTGCGTACATGGGGGCGAGCTGCTCGGTGCCGGCCACCGCCAGGCTGCGCACCGCCGTGCCGAAGACATTGGCATGGCGCTCCATGTCGCGCATGGCACGGCTGCGCTGCGCGCCGGTGTCGGCAATGTCCACCAGCGTGTCGTTGAGCATGCCGATGCGCACCAGTGCCAGCCCGGTCAGGCAGAGCAGCAGCAACAGCACCAGCCCGAAACTCAGCGCCAGTCGGCGCGACAGGGTCATGCGCATGGCCGGGCCTCAGCCGGGACAGCGCAGGACCACCAGCAACTGGTCTTCCTCGACCTGGTCGCCTTCCTCCACCAGCAGCGAGAAGATCTCGCCCGCCGCGGGGGCCAGCAGCGGGATCTCCATCTTCATGGACTCCACCACCACCAGCGGGTCTTCGGCGGCCACCGTGGCGCCGGGCTGCACCAGCACTTTCCAGACCGAGCCGGTCACCTCGGAGCGCAGTTCGTAGTCGGGCATGTTTGAATTTCGGGGAGGATGAGGGATTTACCTTGATTGCGAGCTCGTATCAGCCATGCGCTGCGCCTGCAGCAGGCGAAGACGGGAGGCGCCAGGCCTGCGGGTGTCTCATGACGGCGCGCGGATGGTCACGCCATCGGCCTGCAGGCGGGTGCGCAAGGCGCGGGCGAAGGTGGCGGCGCCGGGCTGGTCGCCGTGCAGGCAGATGGTGTCGGGCTTGATCGGCACGTCGCGCCCGTTGAGCGAGCGCACGCAGCCCTCGCGCAGCATGCGCTGCACCTGGGCGATGGACTGGTCCAGGTCGGTGACCATGGCCTGCGGGTGGCTGCGCGGCGTGAGCGATCCGTCGTCCTGGTAGCTGCGGTCGGCAAACACTTCTTCTGCCACGCGCAGGCCCATGTCGCGCGCCACCTCCACCATGATGCTGCCGGCCAGCGCGAACACCACCAGCGACGCATCCACGTCGCGCACCGCGCGGCACAGCGCGCCAGACAGCTTGGCGTCGCGCGCGGCCATGTTGTAGAGCGCGCCATGCGCCTTGACGTGGCGCAGCCGCGTGCCGGCGGCGGCGGCAAAGCCCTGCAGCGCCCCGACCTGGTAGACGGTGAAGCCATAGGCCTCGGCCTCGGACACCTGCATGGCGCGCCGGCCGAAGCCCTGCAGGTCGGGCAGGCTGGGGTGGGCACCAATGGCCACGCCACGCTCCACCGCGGCGCGCACGGTCTGCGCCATGGTGGCCGGGTCGCCCGCATGGAAGCCGCAGGCGATGTTGGCCGAGCTCACGTGCTCCAGCAGCGCCAGGTCGTCGCCCATGCGCCAGGCGCCAAAGCTCTCTCCCATGTCACTGTTGAGGTCGGTCTGCATGCGGGCTCCGTCGGGCGTGTGGTGAAGAAAGTGCCAGGAGGATCTCCTGGCGTTGCAAGAGCAAGACCTGGGCCCGCTCCAGGGGGATGCGCTCGAAGCGCAGCGATTCGCCCGGCATGACCTGCGCCAGGCGCGGCAGGTCCACGCCGGCCACCTGGGCGATGCGGGGGTAGCCGCCGCTGGTCTGGCGGTCGGCCATCAGCACGATCGGCTGGCCGTCGGGCGGCACCTGCACGGTGCCGAAGGCCACCGCCTCGGACAGCATGTCGCGCGCCACGTGGCGCGGCAGCACCGCGCCTTCGAGCCGGTAGCCCATGCGGTCGGATTGCGCGCCCACGCGGTAGGGCGTGGCCAGGAAGTCCTGCTGCGCCTGCGCCGTGAACTGGGCCCACTCCGGACCTTCGATGATGCGGATCGGTGCGCCCGGGGCTGCGCCGGTCACGGCCTGCAGCTGTGCTGCCACGGCCTCGGCGGAGGCGGCAACTGCCGTGGGTGCAGTGGCGGGCAATGGCAGCAGATCGCCCTTGCGCAGTGCGCGCCCCTGCCAGCCGCCCAGGTTGCCCCGCAGGTAGGTGCTGCAGCTGCCCATCACGGGCGCCAGGCCGAAGCCGCCGGCCAGCGCCAGGTAGGCGCGCAGGCCGCTGCGCCGGCGCCCGAACTGCAGCAGGGCGCCGGCCGGCAGGTGGATGGCCTGCAGCAAGGGCAGCGGCGTGCCCGGCGCAGCCGGATCGGCGCCTGGCAACTGCAGCGTGGCGCCCAGGTCGGCGCCGGCCATCGCGATGACGCTGTCGCGGCCAAAGCGCAGCGTGGGGCCCATCAGGGTGATCTCCAGCGTGGCCTCGTTCTCATCGTTGCCCGCCAGCAGGTTGGCCAGCCGATGCGACAGGCTGTCCATGGCGCCGCAGACCGGCACGCCAAGCGACTGCCAGCCGCTGCGGCCCAGGTCCTGGAAGCTGCTGAGCAGCCCGGGCTTGATGACTTCCAGCGTTGTCATGCGGCCTCCGTGCCGGCGGCAGGCCAGGCGGCAAAGGCCGCGGCATCGATGGGTACAAAGCGCACCCGGTCGCCCGGGCGCAGCAGGCAGGGCTCGGCGCGGCGGCCGTCGAACAGCGCCAGCGGCGTGCGCCCGATCAGGCTCCAGCCGCCCGGCGCGGCCAGTGAGTAGATGACGGTCTGCCGGTTGGCGATGGCGACCGAGCCGGCCGGTACCAGGGTGCGCGGCGTGGCGCGCCGCGGCAGGGCCACGCGCGCGTCGAGCTGCCCGATGTAGGGGTGGCCGGGCGCGAAGCCGATCATGTAGACCTGCTGCGCCTCCTGCGGCTGCTGGTGCAGGGACAGCAGCTCTTCCACCGTCAGGCCGCAGCCCGCGGCGGCCTCGGCCAGGTCGGGGCCGTGCTCGCCGCCGTAGCAGACCGGGATGTCCACCGTGCGCGGCGCGGCCTGCGCGGCCATGGCCGTGTCCGGCAGCAGTGGCTGCAGCTGGCGCGACAGCGCGGCGAAAGGGGTTTCGCCCACGGCGCGCTGCACGGCCGGGGCGCGGTAGTACACGCCCACGCTGGCAAAGGCTGGCAGCACGTCGGTCACGCCGTCCAAGGCTGCGGTATTGATGCGCTCGGCCAGTGCGCAGACGCGTTGGTTGATGGCCGGGTCCAGCGTGTCGCCCAGCACGATGCGCAGCGCCTCGTCGCCCAGCGGCGTGATCAAGGGAGGGCTCATGGGATGACCGCCTTGGGCTCGGCCATGGCTTGCAGCAGCGCGGCGCGCTCGCGGTCGACGAAGCCGGTGTCCACCGTGCCGGCGACAAAGTCGGGATGTTCCAGCACGGCTTGCAGGAACACCGCGTTGTGGCGTATGCCTTCGATCTCCAGCATGCGCAGCGCCTCCTGCAAGGTCCCGATGGCCGCGGCCCGGTCGGGGCCATGCGCGATCAGCTTGGCGATCATCGGGTCATAGAAGGGGGTGACCGCATCGCCTTCACGCACACCGCAATCGACGCGCAGCCGGTCCGACGCCGCAGGCAGCCGCAGCCGGGTCAGCGGGCCGGGCGAGGGCATGAAATGCTTGAGCGGATTCTCGGCGTACAGGCGGCACTCGATGGCCGCGCCGCTGCTGCGGATATGGGCCTGTGCAACCGGCGCCAGCGCACCTGCGGCGAGCTGGATCTGCGCCTGCACCAGGTCCCAGCCGGTGACCGCCTCGGTCACCGCGTGCTCGACCTGGATGCGGGTGTTCATCTCCAGGAAGAAGAAGGCATGCGTCTGCGCATCGACGATGAATTCCACCGTGCCGGCGCCGGCATAACGCTGGTGCCGGGCCAGCGCAACGGCGGCCTCGGCCATGGCGGCGCGCACGCCTTCGGGCAGGTGCGGTGCCGGGGTTTCCTCGATGATCTTCTGGAAGCGGCGCTGCACCGAGCATTCGCGCTCGAACAAATGCACCGCCTCGCCGTTGCCGTAGCCAAACACCTGGATCTCGATATGGCGCGCACGCGCCACGTAGCGCTCCAGGTAGACCTCGGGCTGGCTGAAGGCCTTTTGCGCCAGCGCCTGGGCAGATTCGATGGTGGCCTGCAGTGCTTCTGCGCTGTCCACGCGCTTCATGCCAATGCCGCCGCCACCGCCCACGGCCTTTACCAGCAGCGGGTAGCCGACCTGTTCTGCCGCAGCGGCCCAGGCGGCGGGCTCGCCCGGGCGCAACCGGTCGCTGCCGGGCAGCACCGGCACGCCGCTGTCCACCGCCAGTTGGCGGGCCCGCGCCTTGTCGCCCATGGCGGTGATGGTCTGCGGGTCCGGCCCGATCCAGGCCATGCCGGCGTCGCGCACGGCCTGGGCAAAGGCGGCGTTCTCCGACAGAAAACCGTAGCCGGGGTGGATCGCATTGGCGCCGTGTTCCCGCGCCGCCTGCAACACCTTGGCCGTATCGAGGTAGCTTTGCGCGGCGGGGGACGGGCCTATGGGCACCGCTACATCAGCCAGCGCCACGTGCAGCGCGTGCGCGTCGGCCTCGGAGTGGACCGCGATGGTCTGGATGCCAAGCTGTTGGCAGGCACGGATGATGCGGCAGGCGATCTCTCCGCGGTTGGCGATCAGGATTCTGTGGAACACGATGGGAGGCGCAGAGGGATGATGGACGCAGTGTAGAAAGCGCCGTCCGCGCTGCCAAACGAGAACTTTTGCGGCAACCCATTCAGAAATATTGAACAGCAGCCCCAACCTCCGGGCGATCTTGTCCCTACCAAGACATCCGCGGAACCGGCTTTGCCGGGCCGCCGGTGCTGCCCCCTGCAAGGGGGTTGGCGAAGACACGAAGTGCGTAGCCTGGGGGTTAGTCCCCTATCAGTGATACCCAGCGCGCATCGTGGCGCTGGCAGTAGTGGTGGCAGGCGCGCCGGAACACCTCGGCCGTGCGCAGTACCGCGGGGCTCGCGTTCCAGGTGTGCCACATGGCCATCCGGAAGGGGGGCGGCGGCGGCAGCGCCAGCTCCACCAGGTCGCCGCGCTCGATCTGGTCCTTGACGAACAGGCCCGGCACCAGGGCCACGCCGATGCCTTCGCGCACCAGCGCCAGCAGTGCGGCGATGGAGGGCGAGCCCGACACCCGCAGGTCGCTGAAGGCCACGCCCTGCTTGCTGGCCAGCTGCTGGATATGGTTCACGGCGTCGAGGTAGGGCTGCGTGCCGCGCACCTGCGTCAGCAACTGCTGCTGCAGCACATTGGGCAGCAGGTCGCGCTTGGGCAGCAGCCCGCGCCGGGCGATCCAGTGCACCGGCAGCACCATCATGTCCTGCACCGTGACATGGGCCGGGTGCTCGTTGCTGGCCACGCGCAGCACCAGGTCCAGGTTGCCTGACATCAGCTGCTCGGCCAGGTGCATGGTCAGGTCCACCTGCAGGTCCAGCTCCACCGAGGGCAGCGCCGAGCGCATCAGCTTCATGAGGTCCGGCAGGCAGGTGTGCACCACGGTCTCCATGATGCCGACACGGATGCGCCCGCCGATCTCGCCGTTGCTGCGCGCGGCGCGCTCCATCTTGCGCGTGGTCTCCAGCACCGCCTCTGCATGCTGTACCAGCCGGGCGCCGTCCTCGGTCAGGCTCATGCTCTTGCGGTCGTAGTTGAAGAGCGGTACACCCAGTTCCTCTTCCAGGGTGCGCAGCCGCATGGAGATGGCTCCGGGCGTGGCGTGCATCACCTCCGCCACGCGTCGCACGCTGCCTATGCGCGCGAGCAGCACGAAGGTTTCGATGAAGCGCGTGTTCATGTCAATAGGGACTTCAATTGGTGCATGGCACGCTCCGCTTTGGTGGATCGTGACCGATAGTTGTGCGCCGTCTGTTCAGAACTTCTAAACAGTGGCCTCGACAATTCTTCGATGGACGGGGAGGGGTATGGATTCCTACAGTAAGCAAATTCCTTGCTCATCTGAGGCGCGACCATGACACTCCTTCAACCTGCCGAATTTCGCAACAGGGTTCGTACGGGGCAATTCACCTCCCAGACCGCCGGCCAGTGCCCGGGCTACACCCAGGGCAACCTGGCGATCCTGCCGCGCGACTACGCGGAGGAGTTCCTGCGCTTCTGCCGGCTCAATCCCAAGCCGTGCCCTGTGATCGGCGTGACCGAGGTGGGCGACCCCTCTGTGCCTGAGCTGGGTCAGGGCATCGACCTGCGCACCGACATCCCGGGCTACTGCGTGTTCCGCGATGGCGAGAAGGTGGAAGAGGTGGCCGACCTGCGCACGCTCTGGCGCGACGACCTGGTGGGCTTCGTGATCGGCTGCTCGCTGTCGTTCGAAGAGGCGCTGCTCGAGGGCGGCCTGCCGGTGCGCCACATCGAGCAGGGCAGCACCGT
>Ga0116227_10003546_pt1 | contig 34572 bp, 33 predicted proteins | sample S1TSphgellanicum_FD_89693 | JGI IMG/M metagenome (GOLD analysis project Ga0116227, IMG submission 89693) | Host-associated microbial communities from peat moss isolated from Minnesota, USA - S1T2_Fb - Sphagnum magellanicum MG | ecosystem: Host-associated > Plants > Peat moss > Unclassified...
ATTTGTTTTTGAAATTTTTGATCTATGAATGTATTGTTGGGGTGTTTTATTTTTAGGTATTTTTTTTTTAATTTAAAATCAAATAAAAATCCCCCCCCCCCCCCCCCCGGATTTGAAAGGGAAAATAAGTAGGGTAATAAGTTCACAATTGGGCCAACGGCAGATGCTAGACTATTGTGAGATGAATGAAAAGAGGTAATGCTTTTCCATCCACGTGACATGGCTACAGTCATTCATTTCCGTTGAAGACAAAAGCATGCGTCCCTTTGGACCTTGCGTGTCATGAATGCTCGCGTCCGTTGTCGTGTGCTGCCCGACCCCCGCGGCCTGCCGGTGGGTGCATGTGCTCCGCCCCCGCCGGACAGGGCCAATTGAATCACAATGCCGTTCATGATGCTGATGATGATGAGACGGGGAAAACAAAAGAGAGAGGAGTTGCCGGATCGGCCAGCCCCAATTTTTTTTTTTGGCAACGGTCCTTGGATGTTGATCAACTTTCGACCGTTTTGATGATATGTCAAGCAGCACTAGCAGCACAACATCAAGTGTGTATAGGAATAGCGAGTACCGTTGGGGCCAGAGAGCCGTTGCACATTTGCCGCAACAACCTGCCTGCCTGCCTGCCTGCCTTCCTTCCTTCCTTGCTGCATATGTCCACGCCTTCTGGTCGCTGCATTTTGTATGGTTGCTAGTTTTGTTGTTGTCGTCTGGAGTGGAGTTGTGGTGTGCTTTTGCGTCGTGGGTGGGTTTTGTTTGTCTGAAAAGAAGTTTGAGAGTAGAGTGTGTAGTCGTCGCTGTTTTGTAGGCTGTTGTGCGTTTCGGGCTCATCAGATCAACAACAAAACTTCCAAGATTCTGGGTGCTTTTGTCGTTGCTGCATTGGCAATCCAAGCTCATGTGGTGATTCTGTTGCCCCCTATAGCATTGGCTTCCGTTTCCAATTCCTTTGATTCTTGGGTGCCAATGCTGGAGGGTGGGTTGGTGGGTGATTGGTCTTCTGTTGGACTCAGTTGTGCGCGTAGGTGAAAAAAAGGAAAGGGGTTTTTGTTGGTTTTCGTGACTACATTTTCCCTTCCCCTTCTCTAAGGGGCTTCTCAAGCTCTGCTTGCTCAACAGTTCTCTTGGGAATCACCATGCTTGTTACGAGGGTGAGTAGCATGACATTCGTGGCATTGCTAATCTCTGCACTGGTTTTAAAGCAATCCGGTTTTGAGTTTGGTTTTTCAGATATACAAAGAAATGAACAAGAGGTTTGATGGTGTGTTATTGTGTGTACACCGGTGGATGCAACAGCAACAAACAGCATTCGCTGATGAGAACAGGCGTGGGGAGCATCATGGCAGCAAGCCCGCTCCTCCCTCCAAAGGTTAGAAGAAACAACAATCTCCAAAGCCCTCTTGTGGGTTTTCTGATGGTTTCCAGCATAGGCTTTGCTTAGTCTTCGAGGTTTTGTCCTGCTTCCTTGAACAAGATCACAACCATATGCATCGAGATGGAGATGGAAATCTTGTTGATGGAGGAGAGATGAACTGTGGAGGAATAGAGAACTTGATTTCCATGCTTTTTTATGATTGGGGAGAGGGATGGCGTGCGAGAGTGCAGCTGCAACAGCAGGTACAGGGAGGCAACACCACAACAGCAGCAGCAGCCACAATGTGGCAAGGGCAGTGCAGGCTAGCAATCGAAGAGCATTGGGAGACATTGGCAACCTTGTGGGTGCAATGTCTGTGCGGTGTAATGTGAGCAAGGAAAGTGTTCAAGAGTAAGTTCCTTATTTTGAACAAAGTTTCTTCTGAAAACATTTATACGCATCATGATCATGGGTGCACCTGAGACATAGGGAAAGAAGAAGGCTATGATTGAAGTAAGAACAGTGTATTGGATTGAGCAAGAAGAAGGCTCTGGGATCAACAACTAAAGTTTTTATACTTATAGCTGAAATGCTGAATTGTTGTTGAGGATAGGAATGCAATTGTGAAGCAAGTTGCACCAAATGAGAATCGGGCTGTCACATGGTATGAAAATTCAGACCCCTGTTTTCAGATCTGCACTCAAAAACCATGCAAATGTAATGGATTCTTCTGCTTACACTTTCTAACCAAGGCTTGCCTGGAATGCTGCAGGAGGTATGGAGGTGCTCCACTCAACAGCCAGAATTCAACAAAACCACTTGCACCCATGGTATAAAATCACACATTCTTGTACATTGTAGCATTCAGATTGTCCACCGTCTCCCAACAAGGTTCCCTGTCAGTCCTATGAAAGGTTTCAGTGCTGAGACGAACTTTTGCAATTCAAATGTGTGTTTCTTGGCTCAGGCAGCAAAGGGGGAAGTCCAGGCTGAAGTGAAATTGGAGGGTGTTGCATCCTGGGGTGCTAAGCAAAGACGCACTGTTGCATCTGCTAAGCCACGGGACATTGCAGTCTCGAGTGCAGCAGTGCCACTTCATGATGCCCACTCTACTACATCTGGACAGGCAAGGTCATCAGCAGCTCATAAGCCAGGACAAGCTGCAGGCCCCTCCCGCCTCAAGACACATGCACGTTTAGCTGCTGTCAAGAAGGAGGACCAGACCCTTACAGCCTTGTTGACAGCCCGCAGTGCAGTATGTATTCCCAAATGCCTTTCTGAATGCTTTCTTAATCACTATGTTTTAGTGCTAGCCTTCTATGGTAGTATATCCTGAGCACAACCTGTAAATCAAAATTCAAGAAGTTTCATAGCTGTTTTCTCGACATTAATGTGTGCAGGCAGCATGTGGTGGAATTGATGCTGAGATGCAGGAGGCAGAGGTGCCAGTCTCCAACATTGATCAGCATGACATTGGCAACCAGCTTGCTGTTGTGGACTATGTTGAGGACATTTACACCTTCTACCACAAAACCGAGGTCAGTTCAAGTGGTAGGTTTGGCAGATTTCTTGATGGTTTAATGCTTTTAATGTGATAAGTGTTCTCAGAGCTTGATAACTGCTCTGCTCACTTTCATTTGTTCTTGATTGGTATTGACAAAATGCACTGCACCTGAGGTCCAGGTGCAGAGCTGTGTGCCAGCTGACTATATGACTCGGCAGGCAGATATCAATGAGAAAATGCGTGCCATCCTTATTGACTGGCTCATTGAGGTACATAGTACATGCAGTCTTTGCCATTTGGTTACAAATTCACATCTTTTGAAGCGTAAATTGTCTCATACTAGCACCTCTAGTCCCTGCAGCCTAAGTTAGTAGTAATAATGGAAGTTTCTGTGCAGGTCCATTTGAAGTTCAAGCTGATGATGGAGACTTTGTATCTGACAACAAATCTGATTGATCGATATCTGAGTGTACGAAGTGTGTCCCGCAAGAATCTGCAGCTGGTGGGTGTGACAGCACTGCTACTGGCTGCTAAGTATGAGGAAATATGGGCACCTGAGGTACATGACTTTATATATATTTCCGACAATGCGTACACACGTGAGCAAATACTGAACATGGAGAAATCCATGTTGAACACTCTGCAGTTCAATTTGACAGTTCCAACCCCATATGTATTTGTGGCACGTTGCCTCAAAGCTGCTGCTGCTGACAAAGAGGTACCGGTTCAATTTCTGTTTCCCTGTCCTTGTGAAACTGTGTCCTGTTTACCTACAAGGCCTAGAAAGAGCAACTACTGATGTGAAAAGTTTTATGTGATCTGGTAGTTTTGATACTGGCTCTTTCTGATGCAGGAGAAGGCTGTTGCAACAGAGTTAGAGATGGTGTCATGGTATTTGGTAGAACTCTGCCTCACAGAATACAGCATGGTCAAGTTTTGTCCCTCACACTTGGCAGCAGCAGCTGTGTACACAGCTCAGAACACTCTTGCAAGAAAACCTTGCTGGGGTCCTGCGCTGCAACAACACTCTGGTTACTCTGAAGCCCAACTCATGTATGCTCACGCATCTCTCCACTCCTCTCCTTTGTTTGGTGCATTTCACCAAAGTTCTTTGTTTTGAAGTTCATAACCTGTAGTAACATTGCACATTCTGGCCTTAATGTACCCTGCACCTCCATGTTACAGGGACTGTGCAACAATGATGGTAGCTTTCCAAAGCAAGGCAGGTACAGGGAGCTTGACAGTAGTACACAAAAAATACTCAAACACCAGGTTTCTGTCTGTTGCCAAACTTACGCCTCCCACTTTGTCAAACACAGTGAAGACAGTGAGTCCCAGCAGCAGCAGCATCAGCAGCAGCTGATCACCATGCAATTTCCCTTCACTTACTCACTGTTGTTTCCCTTCACTACCGAATCATTCTTTGTGGATCGTACTTCGATGCCAAAAAATCCGAAGTGTGGTGGCCTTGCCTAAAAAAGCCAGACCCAACAACCAATGTCAAAAACACTATTGACATTGGTCCAACTAGTCCTGTTATGATTGAGTCATGCTCCACTTTTAATGAGAGTTGAGTGATAATTGAGCAAGCACAAGCTGTCGAGAGCTCAGGTAGTTGAAATGGGAAAGAGAAAATTGCCAAACTTGGGAAGAAAAACTCTTGCTTAGTGTACAATACAATTGCAACAGATATTTGAGACCATTATTATTAGCACATAAATTGCACAACATTGACCAACTTTATTTGATCAACTATTTTCCATTCTAGTGTGTTTTCTTTTGAACAACAGAATTGACCTTATTGTCTTCAACTCAGAAATTCAGTTATTTATTTCCTATTATTGCGCATCAATTCCCATTGAAGGTTTTGCCCCAAGACGAGCATAATGGGCCCTGTCAGTGCAGTTTAAATGAAAATTGGATCTGATGTACATGATAGAAGGTGTAGTAGCATTTCCCCATTAAATCTGACTATCACTTTCACTGTGGTATGTCTGTAATGACCATTGCCCTCCCAAACAATGGGCTTCCTCCCTCTGCTCCTAGATACACCCAAAAGCCCTCCACAGCCCAAAAACATGCACATTCTTGTGTGCAATTTTCTAACCAACAGTCAAAAAATATTGAGTTTAGGACAGTTATTGTCTCTTTAAGTGAATTAAAAAATTTAGAAATTGTATTTTCCATAAGAACGTGGGAGTTAAACCGACTTGGATCAGCACCATATTCTGATGGGTGTTTTTACAAATAGTTCAATGTGCCAATAGCAAAGCAACCCACAAAGTACACATTTATAACCGAAAAACACTTATTCAAAGAGTGTGCAACAAGAACTTCTTACCTGCTCAAAAAGACTGGGAACAGAAATATGTTGGCAAAATCTGCCATAATATGTTATACAAAAAAATGCTGGAAATTGTACAAAGTGGAATAATGGACAGGTATAGAATGTTGAAACTTGAGTGTACAACACCTGGAATTTTCTGTGTCGAAGGACCGAAAAATGCAGCTCAAATTGGTGCATAGCAATTTAAACCATATATGATCCAACCTGTCCTGAATTTTTTTTCTGTGCATGTAGCCTCTTGAGATGTTGCACCATCTGTAGGTACCAACCCTTTGTCCATGTCTCTTTCCATCATCCGCTTGCCCCATGTCACTGGGCATTACTGTGGTCACTTTCTCTCGGTACCTATCTGTGTGTTTATAGTGTTTGAGCTCCATGAAGGACATACTGTGGCTGACATGATTAGATCTCCACTAAATCTCGCTCTCTATGTCTGTGTCACTGTCTTGCTCCCATTCTTCCTCAATGATTGGAAGCCAGGCCAAATTCATGTAAGGAGTGAGCTCAAAAGGTGATTGAAAACCAAACATGGTGGGGAAGTTGAGTGCATCCACCCAAGAAGTCAGCTCTTGAGAGCATCTGTTGCTGCTGTATTGCTCTTGTGAATGTCGTCTGTACCTTTGAGTTTGTCTAGCTGAAACTCTTTTGGTGCCTTGTATATTGATTCCTGCCAAATCTGCACACTCCTGGTGGCGGAAGCAATGCACTAAGTGATCGCTAACCAGGCCTGCTGCTTGCATAACAGAGTACATAACGGTAGGACCCACAAACTGGAAACCTCGTTGTACTAGCTCTTTGCTAATTGCCTCTGACTTGGGAGTTTTGACTGGTACTTGCTTCTGCAATTTGTAATGACTCACACTTGGCTTGTTGTTCACAAAGCCCCATAGAAATATGCTGAAGGAACCATACTCGTCCACTATCTGCACTGACAAGCACCAGTTCATCCATTCCAAAATCCCCATAGGCTCTAAGTGCTGCATGTTCATGGTTGCAAACACAAGACATGAAGATATTGATAAAAAAAGTCAGCTATGAAAAGTTAAGACTTCTTTACCTCTAGTACTCTTTTGGCATTCTCAACAGCTCCCCGCATTTTGGTCTCTGGAATTAAGATGGAACTATCTGACTTCAGGGTTGCAATCTTCTCCTCATCATACTTTGCTACCAGAGCTGGATCAAAGTTGTCAAATCCGGCCCTGTAATACCATGCATACCGATATGAGCTACCACAAAGACACTAGATACCATGTGCTCATCAATTGCGTTATTCTTGCATTGTGCAAGAAGGAACTTGACAGGCTATCTCTGGAATTACTGGAACAATATCCAGTGGTAGCAATGCTGTACTCTCACATGATCAAAAGTGTACTCTCACACAATCAAAAGTGGCAGTTTTCTTAACCTGAACTTCTCTCGAAGGGTGAGAATTCTGGGTTGGCTCAACTCAGCCTGTGCACCTTGAAGCACCAACAATTCAAAGAGCAACCTATAGCATAAATCCCCAACACCCTGAACAGTGAGAACTTATTGGATAAATCCTCTAATGGAAGTTGCCAAACCTGAACTGCACAGCTGTAATGGGAAAATCACTCAAAATTCAATTCCCCCCCAAAAAGAAGAAAAGAACCCTTTTTCCATTGTGATGAAACAAGCTCTTATGGGCTGATGAGTTGAAGAGGACATCGCTACTTACTTGTCATCATGGACAGGAACACCCCACTCCTCATCATGATAAGCAACGTAAGCCTCATCTGAACTCCATGCCAATTCACATATGATTCCAAAGCAAAAACAGAGTTGTGTAAGAGAAGAAGGAATTTGAGGTGACAATTTGGGGTGCACAGGTTGGGGGGGGACCATGGGTTTGCACAGTCAAAAAGGGGGGAGTGGGGGGGACCCAAAATAGCGAAACCCCAATAAGAATAGTTCAGCTGCAAGGACTTGTGGTAGATACCCTTTCTAAAGTAATGCAAGTTAAGTAGTGTGCATATCATGGACTAGGTGGATGGCCTGCTCCAGTCTTTAGTAGTCAGGCTAAAGGTAACTACTTGGCACCAATCCATAGCCAAGCTCCAGGTTTTGTAGGTAGGTTTGCAATTCCCAAGAAGAAGAAGAAGATAAACAAGTGGCTCATTGCATAATAGCTCTGCCCTTTAAATGAAATTGATAAGGATGATACTAAATTGGAAACACATGGCGGTTAGCATGGTGAAGCCCAAGTGGATCCTTCAGTGATGCCTGCAATGTTTCTACAGTGGACTCCACATGACAAGAATGTAGGGATACCAAACTTTTGGCCCTGTTTCTGTGTGCATCACAATGTCACTACCCTGAAGGCTCTGAGCCAATGAATAATACCAACATGTCCATTGGCATCATGGTCAAGTTTGCTTGTAATCAGCCAAGTAAAAGAGTGCAATTCTTTCCTGCAAGGACACTTTGGAGCAGCTACAAACATGTGTGACAATTCTTTTCCTTTGTTAGTTGAATTGCATGCTTCATGAATGTTTGCACATCTGCAAAGATTGCAATTTGAGAAGAATGAACTAGTAAGCATGCAGGTAGGTAGGTAGGCAGGTAGGTACATAGCACTACAAGAGAATGTGGTTTTTCTCACACAAAAAGGCCGTGACTCATGGCACATGTGAAGTAAACCGTGTGGTTTCCTCCATTACAATGTACAATATGTGGGGTTTATTGTGGCATATATTACATCAAATTACACTTTGACATTAAGTTATAACACATTAAGCCACGACCTTTGTGTGAGGAAAACCACATTCTCTTGTGGCATAGTGTAGGTAGGTGGGTGGATGGTGGGTTTCTAATTTGATGCTGATGCACAGAGATACAGAGCTACTACGTACCACTCTGCGAAGTGATCCAGCCACACCGTTTCTTTGCATCCCATGTGGACTGTGGTACACGCGGAAGTAGCTCCGGTACTATGCAGCTGCTGGCTTTCACCAAACATGGGTTCCGGCCATAACCAGAAATTCGAACCTTTCTCTGCGCATGAAATTCCTGCAACGCTGTCTTGTGTGGGACTGGATAGCTCCCCGACACTGAAGACATCGCCTCAGAACTCCTCCGTCGTCGCTGCTGCCGCTCCTCCCCATGGCCAGAGCTAGTAGCTGCCTTGGGGTATACGCTGGGACCATCGCCAGCGTTAGTAGTCGCCTTGGGGTATACGCTGGGACCATCGCCAGAGCTAGTTGCCGCCTTGGGGTATACGCTGGGACACTCATCACGAGAAAGTTTGGTGCTGCTGTTGCTCTTTGTCAGTGTGGGAGAGCGCACCTTGGAAACCACGGCAGGCGTAAGTAACAATGTAGGTAAATTGGGTGCGGAGCTGCCTGAGCGACTAGTCTTGGAGGGATTTTCTTCCGCGCTGTGGTAGGTGCTTGGGTTGGTTGGAGAAGAAAGTTTTGAGGCCCTAATAGGAAGAGAAGACAGGGGCTGCTGCACAGGAGCATTGCTGGTCGGCGGAGTTTTCGCTTGCTGGACTAGAGAACATGATAGAGGAGGAGGCGATGGAACTTGAGCCTTCTTGGGTGGGGAGCAAAGCTTCTTGATAGACGTCGACAACACGGAAGCTGGTAGACGGTTAGGTGTCTTACTTCGACCTCCTCCTTTCTGTGCGTTTTTTGCGCTACCCGACACCACTGGGGTATTGACGGGCCTCTCTCTTGGGCCTGCAGATACAGACCTTAAGCTGCTCTCTTTCTGCTGGGCAGGAGAGACGGAGGTCACCTTGGCAGGAATTCTGGAGGGAGTTTGGCTCCGGTGTTTGAGACGTCCGTGATCCATCTCTACCACCACCACCATAGCTGTGGGATTATACGCACAACTTTCTTCTTCCTGGAAATGCTCGGCTGGTCAGACTGCCAGTTGCTCCCTGATATCTTCACAGCACAGTGCAATGCAATATTGCAACGTCATGAGTATAAGCTTCCAGCTTCGCCCTCACAACAGCTTCTCTTGCAGACTTTCCAGCGACAGCCTCCTCTGCAATAGTTAGTGGTAGTATCAACACGCAGCTGCAAGCAGCAAATCAACCTAGTCCTCACCTACAAATGCCACAACAAATGTACAGAAGAAACCTAGATAACATCTAGCTCCTGACAGATTTGTTGTTGCTTTCAGCTCACATCAAAGAAAAGCCCAAGCTTGCTCAAAACGTCCCACCAACAGCAAGCTAAACTAAAGCTTCTATCTAGTCCCAGATTCAGTTCTTGCAGCTGATCACATCACAAAAAACCCAGGTGCGAAAATCTCTCCCGGGCCACTCCCAACCCCTCCACCCCATATTATCCCTCCGCCCACAACTGGTAAGCAAAAACAAACAAGCTACTTCATTCTCTGTTAGCTACTGCCAGATTTGTTTCCTTTCTTTCCAGCTCACAGCAAGCAAACGTGACATCTGCCACACATCTTGTTCCCCCAGCAATTTTCTAAAGCGAAAAAAAACACTCAGTTAACTTCACATTGTCACCACCATTCTCACACGAAGCTGCTGAACTACTACAACATTCTTCCACAAATCCTGCCCCTCACGATCCTCCCTTGGATCTCTCTCTCTCTCTCTCTCACGCACGAAAGATAGTTTGTGAAGTTCGCAGACGCGCTTTGCGGCCGCTCTCGCGCTGACACAAAGCACAAACGCACATGGATGAAGAACAGCGTGGTAGACGAAAAAGTTCGACTATTCATCCACATGAACTTCACATTTGTATGCGTCCATGTGGATGAGAGTATCACAAACGCGCATGGATGAAGAAACAGCACTGTGGATGACAAATTTCGACGAATAATCCGCGTGGAGTTAACATTTGTATACATCCAAGTCGATCACAAAAGCACATGGATGAAGAAAAATTTCTTGTGGATGAAATAGTTCGACGAATCATCTGCTTGGACTTTACATTTGTATGCATCCATGTGGATGAGAGAATCACAAATGCCTATGGATGAAGAAATTGTGTTGCGGACGAAATAGTTCGACGAATCATCCACATGGAGTTACATTTTATGCATCCATGTGCACGAGAGAATCACAAACGCACATGGATGAAGAAATATCGTGCTGGATGAAAAAATGACGAGTTATCCATTTGTATGCATCCATGTGGATGAGAGAATCACGAATCCATATGGATGAAGAAACAGCATTGTGGACGAAATAGTTCGACGAATCATCGACATGGAGTTGCATTTGTATGCATCCATGTGGATGAGAGAATCACAAACCCACATGGATGAAGAAACAGCGTTGTGGACGAAATAGTTCGACAAATCATCGACATGGACTTTACATTCGCATACATCCATGCGGATGGTGATTCTGGCTCTCGATCCAGCGTCCCCTGGATGACATAAAAAGAGCTTCCTAGCAAATGAGAAGAGTCATCTGTTAATATATCATCCATGTGAGCGTGCTCTCCTCTATATAAAGACAGACCTTCCTTCTCTCTCTCACAGTTTATCTTCACTCTCCAGGTTATCGCCTTTCCTTCGTTGGCTTTGCCTACCAAGGCAAGGATATTGTGTTTAGATTCATTATAGAGTATAGTAGCTTAAGGGATTTTGGCCCCTACTAGGTAATAATAATAGGTCTATTTTTATATGAGGATTTTTGAAAGATGATATTTTGGCTTGTGTTGAAAGTTGAGATTAGTTACAGAGTTATAATATCTTGAAGGATTTTGGTTTCTTTTAGAGGATTTTTTGAAGATTATATTTTGGCATTGTGAAGTATTTGAGTTTCCATAATTCTTCTTTTACCTTAAGATACTTTTTAATGTAAATGGCAAGGCCACAGTGTGACACACCCCTTGTTAAGTACTCATTGTACTCTCTTGTTAAAGCACCACATGAGTGCAAATATGTTTAGTTCAGGATATGAGAGCAGGAGTGCAAGAAATTATGTGCTCTGAGATGTTTCTATCTCCAAGGATAACTTGGTGGGAAGAATTAATTGGCTGCACCTTGTATTGAAATGTATGTCTCTCATATGAGAATGTCCAGTACTGAGCTTTACTTTTGACTGGTTGTTTGGTTCAGACCGGAAATACTGAACTGGATGTAAAGGTCGTTTAGATATGGAGCTCCACTTAATGTCAGTGGTTGCAAATGTAATGATTTTCAGGCAAGAGGGCCTGTGCCCACATCACAGGGTGGGAGTTTGAAATCTCTGAAGCAAGCTACACCATCAACTCTGCAGGTTGTTGGAGACAATGATGCAGGCATGCTGATCTTATATCTCATTTTTCAGCTTCAGGTGTAGAAAATGGTTTTCTTGAGGTGCAGGATGTTGTGCATGCTGTTAACATATTCTCTATGGGTGTAGATAAGATCTAGTCAGTTTGATTTGCTTCAGGCTGTTTGAAGCAACCTTTGGCTTGTACTTCTGAATAGTCACACATGACAACACATTTCCAGATGTTAACTTGAGCACTGGACAGCTAATTGGGTAGGGTGTTCCAGGCTATCTTATAAAGAAGTGCAGAAAAAGTTCCTGGGCCAAAAGATGGTTTGTTCCCAATGAGAAAACCAACAAGGTATATTCTGAACACCTATCAGGATCCAGTTTGCATGATCAACTGCTAATTCTTTTTGTTTGGGTTCATGGGTTTCAGCAGAAGATGTTTATCTATTTCTTTTGATTGCATTAGTCTTTGAATCCATTTGCCTTGGTAGTAGATTGAAATGAAAAAGATTAGCCCATGGAACCTGTTTTCAATTTTTCCTGGAGTTTGCATACACCAAAACACCAGAGGAATGGAACTTCTGTGGTGTCACAAACTTAGAGGTGAATGATTTTCATGCAGACTTGCTGTTGCTTCAGTTCTGGCAGGGTAACTGGTAACTGTTGATTTTCTCATGCAACAGATGTGATTATTTGGCTATGGGTGCTGCAGTATGCTTTGAAGGAATAGAGCTTTAGTTTGACTCTTTGATTTGCATTGCAATTGATTGTTATAGCTTGTGTTTGCTGAATCTTGCACTAATAGGTGACTGTATGGCAAGACAAATACTGTGTAACAATGTTTCTTCCACCAAGATGAACCTTACTCGTTGTGGATGCTTGTAGAAGTGTACAATAGAAGATGGAGCTGATGATGAAGCCACAAAAAGTTACCACAAAAGTATTGACAAAGGATAAAGCTTCATCAGATAGGCAGAACAATAGTGATGGGGGTCTTGTGTTCAAAATCAGTCAAAAAGTTGCATATAAGACTGAAAGGTAATTGTACCTTGTATGTGCCACTGCCTCCATTTTGCAGATGCACCTTTTCTTATTGATGATTGAAATCAGATTCTTAAATCTCCATATGCTGCAGGACTGGCTGACCCTACTGTTCTCATCTTGTCATTTGGGTGGGTGATTATATACTTATCAACACATACTGCTGGGAGCTGATGAAGGTAGTGGATAGTTGTTGCAGCTTTTCACTGCTATTTGTGATGAAGGTGATGGTTTGGCACTTTGTGGGCAACTCTCCTTAGATTATGACTGCACCCATTCTCATGTTAACTTCAAATGGTTGTTGTGGAAATTTTCTGCAATTTCATAGATATGTTATCACGTTATCTACCCTCCTTTGTAGTCTTGGCCTTTTGATTCATTTATACTTGTTTGGCTGGCAGGACACTACTGGATTGTGTTGAAGGCCGAAACTATGGCTGAGAAGTTGGAATGGATGTCAAAGCTTAGATGGTGTATTGAGTTGACAAAAGGATCTTCTATTGAAGGTGGCTCTGGGCCAGTCTTTGACTCCAGCAGATGCTTCAATCCTTTAGAGATTCCAATGGTATGTCCTAACTTTGAATTGGCTAGCAACATCATCCTGTGAGAGTTGGTTGCTCAACAAAGATTATCATGTCCATATCTTGATCCAATGACCTTTGTGAAGAGTTCTGTGAAAAAAAATCTTTTCCATTTGTGCGATGTGTTGGCACATCATATACAATGTTTTGAAGCCTGCTCATATCTGTTGTGATTGTTTGCAACAAGATGTGTAGTAAACAAAGGCATCTACAATTTCTTCACAAATGCAGGGGTGGTGTGTTGCAGGAAGTGACCACAGGTTTAATGAAGAGGATCTAAACCTGATGGTTCAAAAAGTTTGTGTTCAACACTCTTGCTGCCAATATTCCAAAAGTGGGTATCAATATGTTCCTTGTTTGGGAACTTCAAGGTGGTGTGAGATGGAGGGAGCTGATTTAGTGAGCAGTGCAGCAACGTCTCCATTGCATTCAATCAATGATTAAGAGCCTTTAAGTGCTTTAAAAGGAAACACTGGAAATTTATGAAAGAAAACATTTTTGCAATGTAGTGTCCTGTGCAAGTACTATTCCAGACCTTCACAACCCTGGATCTGTGGTGGCCTCATTTCTGTCAATAGCACTGGCATTGTGAGAAATACCAACCTTCAATGCAAGTTCTTTAAGATCATTGGATGGAATTGATGGATGATGAATGATGCAACAAGGAGCTTCAATGTTGAATTGTCTTACCAGGTAGATAACTTTACAGGAAGCTTGAGCAAGTGGGTTTTGTGACATATGTGACCCTTTATGCTCCAAGTTTGTTTGTTTGTTTTTGTTTGGTGATATCATTATAAGTTTGAAGACAGGATATCTCTTCCTGAAGAACCAGTAGCTCCAGTTGCAAACCTCTTAGAGGACACTTAAATCAAAGGTTTTTAATAGTGACCGTTGGACTAGTAGAACCTTAAATTTGAGGATGGTGTTGGATGTGATATTCAGGGCATACTTGACATTAGTTGCCTTAGTGTTAAAGACCTTGTGGTACTTGCTTTTGCTTGGTTAGCCATCTGGAAAATATTGTGCCAGGTCCAGGCAATTACATGAGTGAGCAGCAGTTGAATCTATGTATCTTGTAGCAAGAATAATTACCTGAAGAATTGAATATGGGGAGAACTTAATGCTTCCCTTCAATCTAATGCCCCATCTATCTCTTGCACCAATCAGAAGGCCCATTTGCCAAAGTGGAATTATCTCATAGAATACTAATTTTATACTGTTTGAACATCATCTCATGCATAGACAATATCCATAGTGATAAAATGTTTGAAGGATTTACTTTATTGTTAGGGTAGCTAGGCTAGTCACCTAACACATAAGAAATTTAAAAGAATTCATTCACTAGGAGTGATTTTTGGGGGGCATGGGATCTAAAGAGAACTTGTGCCTCACCTATGGGCATATCCATGGTTACAAAAATCAAGCAATTTGGTAGAGAGATGTGAAAGTTATGCCTTTTCAAACAAAGGGGGTCCATTGATTGGAAAAATTCAAGCAAATATTTGTTCTCCCTCTAAACATATGCTTTTAACCCTGCTAGTACACATTCAACATTTGACAAGTAGACACGATTAACCGTTGGCAAAATATAATCCAATGAAAATCAGTTCATTTCTTTATTTAAAAATGTTCATCCTCCATCAATAGATGTATCACTATCACAAAAAGTTGAAGAAAATTTATGGCCATGGGCAAAGACTTGTTTGTCTAACCTTAAAATCTCAAACATTGTCATGCTTCTAACATCTTAGGTTTGTGCTCTTGCTAGTGTAGGGCAATCTCATGTTGGCAACCTTGCATCACCTTCTCTTGTGTCAATGATCATGGTTCTTGTTTTATTCGTCTTGATCATGGTCATTGTTTTTTTTTGTGCTCCTAATTGTGGTTGTCACCTTCTCTTGTGTTCATGATCATGGTCCTTCCATTATCTATCTTGATCGCGGTCATTTTTTTTTTGGGTGCTCTTGATTGTGGTTGTCATCTTTTCTTGTGTTCTTGATCATGGTTATTGTTGTTTTTGTCTTGATTAGGGTTGTCGCCTTCTTTTGTGTTCCTTGTGGTGATTGTCATCTTTTCTTATGTTCTAAATATGGTCATCATTTTTTTCATCCTAATCATAGTTGTTGTTTTTTATGCTTTTGATTGTGATTGTTGCCTTTTCTTGTGCTCCTAAAGTTATTGTCGATCAATGTTATTATTTTTTTTGTGCTCTTGCAATTGTCATTGATCATTGTCATTGTTTGCTCTTGTGCTCATGAAGTTGTTGATCATTGTCGTAGCTTTTTATTGTGTTCCTGTAGTTGTTATTGATCATCGTCATTACATTTTCATGTATTTTTACAACTATTGTTGATCATGGTTGTTGCCTTTTTTATACTCTTGATAATCTTTGTCACTTTCTTCATCTTGATAATGGTTGTCACCATTTTTTGTGCTCTTGTTGTTGTTGTTGTTAATCATGTATATTGTTGCATCTTTTTATTCACACCCTTCTCCCTTCTTTGTGTTCCTAATTGTGGTCATCATGTTTTCTTACAATCCTATTGTTGATCATGGTTGTTGTTTTCTCTTGTTGATCATGGTTGTCACCTTTTTTGTGTTTTTTATCATATTATTTTGCTCTTACAATTGTTGTTGATCATGATTGTTGCCTTCTCTTGTGTTGTTGGTCATGTTCTTCATTTTGATCATGTTTGTTGTTTTCTTTGGTGCACACCTTCCTTTCATGTTTTTAATTTCAATCATCACCTTCTTTTGTGTTTTTCATTGTTCTTATTTCGTGTTCTTGTGTTCGTCACCTTTTTTTATGTTCTTACTATTATCATGGTTGTTGTTGTCTTTTCTTGTGCTTTTGATTGTGTTCATTGCCTTTTCTTGCAAACACCCCCTTTTGTGTTCTTGATCATGTTTCTTGCCTTCTTTTGTGCACACCCCCGCCTTGTGTTTTTGATAATGTTCATTGCTTTCTCTTGTGCACCTTCACCCCCCTTGTGTTCTTGATCACGTTTGTCACCTTTTCTTGTGCACACCCTCCTTTTGTGCTCCTAATCATGTTCATTGTTTTTTTTATGCACACCATTGCCCCCCCTTGTGTTCCTAATGATGCTTGTTTTTTTTTTGGTGCACACCTTTGTCCCCCCTTATGTTTTTGATCATGTTTGTTGCCTTTTTTTATCTTGTTAATCATGTTTGTCCCCCACACCAAATGTTTATATTTCTTTCATAGGTCAATGGTATGTTACAACCTTGTTATAACATGACCTTTAATTTTTTTTCAAACCATTGTTCTTGCCATAGTTCTATTTTGCACCTTTGATGTAATCCTTAGGTTGACACCTTTGAACCTTAAAAGATGGGCTTTGAACCTTGTAACAAAATTTCAAAAAAAACATCGACAATTTAGTTTTGAATTCGAAAATTGACATGAAATTTTTTATTTAAATTCAAAGATTTATTTCATCTAAAAAATGATATTTGAATTCTGAAATTTTTTTCAGGAATCTAAAATTAATAGTTCAATTCTTAAAATTATTGATTGAGCTTTTAAGGTTCTTTTCTACTAGTGTTATTCATAATGAATCACTTTTATAAATAATTATAAATGATTATATTTATTAGTTGTAAGTTACGTTAAATAATTATTTATAGAACATAAATTTTTACATTTTATATTTTATATTTTTACAGTAAAAGAAATTAATTGATGTAATTAATGTTACATTACTTTAAAATCATTGTAATTACTCCATATAAGAATTAATTATAGTATATGCATAAAAATTTTCAATTGAACATAATTATTCATAATCTGTAATTTATAACTTTAAACTTGAATTAAAATATTGAAAAAATTATAATGTAGTTAAAATAATTATTGAAATGATTGTAATTTTAAGAATTATTAGAAATAATTTTTATTTTTATTTTTAAATTTTATGTAATTGCTTATTTATGATTTTTTTTACAATAATAAATGTAATTATACAGTTATTATTATTATTATTTTAAGATTATTATTTTAAAAATCTTCTAGGATTTTTTTAATAACAATTTTTTGGGTCATTATTTATAATTTTAAGAAAATATTTTAAATATTTTAAAATTAAAGTAAATAAATTATTTTACATTAATTATATTATCTATAGTCGACTAGATATATAAAAATTAATAAAATATTTTAGCTATTTATTTATCTTTGAATTATGTATTAACAATTTATGAGAAACTAAATAGCTAATTAGTTAAATATTGAAAAGTTATTTTTTTAAAAAAAAATTGATAATAAAAACTTAATATTTGTAGTGTATAGTTTATTTTAAATCTATGTTAAATTTAATCATTATTAATTAAATTGTTATCTAATTATCTAGTGAGCCATGTACTTGAATTGTTTATACATTTAAAAGTTAAGAACAAAAGGCATGAGGAAAATTTTGGAGTTGTAATTTAGTTTGTGAAAAAGTTGCAACTTCAAAATTTATCCCATATTGTTTGTTTTCCATTCCTATTTTGAACATTATATAAACAAGGGGTGTGGTCATCAAATTTCACATTAAGAAATTTGTGCATATGGGATAAGCTAATCAAAAGGCTTAACCTAAAACAAAAAAGAAAAGTTATGCATAATTTTAAACTATCAACCTCCCCAACCTATTTATCTATTTAGTTAGGTAGGTAGATAATATGACCTACCCACCTATATTAACCTATGTACCTACCTATTTTTTTACTTAAGTAGGTAGGTAGGTTGGTATGTAGCCTAGGTTTGTAAGCACATGTTTATGTACCTATTTAGGTACTTACTAACCTAATATTCATATTTTGTATTAAATTCATCTTAAGGTGCCACGTGGCATATTTATATCGGGCCACATGTCATAATATAGAATCATCCAAACATTTGAATTAAACATCTTAGATTATTTCAAAATAATAATAATTATTATATTTTAAATAATTCAATATTAAAACACGTGGCAACACATCATTTGTTTCAATTGTGACCAAAATAATTGCATCATAATTGCATGTGACAATATGTATACATTGGAATCAAAGGATGAACTTGTATCCGTTGACTTTTCTTTCATCCTATACCCCTTGTTGTTTGCAACTAATGTTTCATGTGATTTGTCTAAGGCAACTAATGAGATTTTAGTCGTAAATGTCATTTGCAACTAAATTTTAGTCACAAGGACTAGTCAAATATACATATTTTTCTTCTAGTATATTGGGAAAAAAATTGCAAATTCAAAATTTAAAATTTTATTTATATATCAATTCCAATGATGATTCAAAACCATGTAAAACCTAATAATTATTCAATTTACATGAATATGAAAATTTTCCAAAACGAATCTAAATTAATTTTGATCATTTTTATGTGACTTACTTAGGACCTCGGGACTGGTTACAAGTGTTTAATTAATCTTTTTTCACCCTCAAATGTTGATATAATTTATTCATATTTTTATATGTTATTCTTGAATGTATATTACATCACTCTATGTAAATTATATGGGAAAAAAAAATCCTAAGTGAAATTTAAAATTAACAAGTGTGTTATTCAAGAGTGGTTACACTTGTAATGGTTCATTATATTGTAGACTTACCCTTACATCATTAATACTTATTTTCAATTTTTCAAAAAAATTGGATAAGGTTGTGATCTCAAAGATTAAACTTAAAATTTTTCAAATAAATTTGATGTTGGAATTGTTTATGTGTTTTTAATGTTGGAATTATTATAATTACTTCCAAATTTTTACTCATTTGTGATTAATGTTTTTGGCAATTATTTTGTTATTTACATTTTTTTTTAATTTGCACTATTTTTTCCATTTTTTTCCCAACAAGAATTGCCAAGTTAGGAAAATCCAAAACTAAAAACAAATGTTGGTTAGGGGGGGGGAATCCAACTATTTAAACCCAAAATTCACCACATTAAATTATTTTTAATTTTAAATATTTTTAATAGGTCAGAACCTTTTCCAATTATTGCATGGTGTTCACAAATCAATTTGATTATATAAAGTATATATTTTGCATTGATCATACATAGTCTAATACATTAAGTCATTTCAAATGTTTTTAATATTTTTTTTGTTATTATGTTTTAATAAAAAATGGGTGATTTGATTGTCATAATTTATGTGTTGTAGTTGCCAAACATGGGCAAGGAAAATAAGAAGCCAAAGCGGGATATCAATAAAGAATATCCCATGTGGGCCTGGGTTGATTTCAAATTTCAAGATGCCAAATTTTCTTAGGAGGTGAGGCAACTCCTGGCAAAAGAGTTGGATCTAAAGCATGAATTGATAGATGAGCATGCTATTATAATAGACATTACAAGCTTCTTTGGCAATGTCAAAATGTTCAAAACCACTAATCCATTACTTCCATTAGATGCAAAAAAAGAGCTGGAGACATTGTATTGGAAAATCAATGGCACCAGCCATATCACCAACAATGAGTTGATGGTATATGGTTTGTGAAGGGTTGGATAGCAAAATGGAATGGACACTTAATTAATTGGGCTAAAGATGCTATTGCCATTACAAAGGAAAAGGTTCAACACTTGGGCAATGGCACAATGAACAAGCCTAAGGTGGAAAAATGTTTAGATGTTAATGAAAGTTCGACGAGGTCACAAGAAGGTACATGCACATGACATGTATGTGTGAAGCTAGAAAAGGATGGAAACATGTTTAATGTAGACATGCTAGCTCTTATAAAACCATTGTCTAATGGAAATATTAGCAAAGTGGAGAAAGTCCTAGACCTTGAACATGAGGTTTGGAAGCTAGCCAATGTACGTTTCAGGCAACTTGAAGAAAAGAAAAAAATATTTCAAGACCATTTGATTGGTTTGAAGTTCAACATGAAAGATCACAAATTGGCCCATGAAATTGCTGAGGGCAAAATTTATGCTCTGAAGGCATAACTCCAAAATTTAATGAATTAGCAAGTATGGGTTTTGGACCAAGTCCCATATCTTTTGTGAACAATTGACAATATTTAAAATATATGAACCAAATTTGAGTTGGATTTAATAGTTTATCATGCCTAGATCATTGTTTTCATGTTAAGGAATTATTTGATAAATGTTAGTTACTGTATAGGGATTGGAACATATTGCAAATACTCCAAGTTTTGGGCAAAGAGATGTTGTTGATTTAGATCAACAAATTAAGAGTTCAAGGCAAACAAATAATGTAGATTTGATTAGATGTCCATCTCTAATGCAACCAGTTCAGTGGAGACTTATGCTACAAATGACATCCAAGAACAAAAGTCAAAGCTGGAAAGTTAAATCTAACTTGGAACTTTGAGCTAACATTTTGAGGATGAAATCTAGATTTCAAAGGGGGATAATGTTATCCAGACTTGGTAACATGTGACTTAATAAGTTGATAGTGTAAACATGTTGCTAAACTTAACATGTGTCTTAACTTGTTATTTAACCTAACTAATTACTAAACCTGATAGGTAATGTTACTGGGTTAAGAAGATAGGTTGACAAGTTAGTCAACAAGTAATTTGTAGAACTTGTATTTGACAGAACCAGTAGTTAGATAGGTAGTTAAATAGGGTGTATTTTTTTGAAATTTTGGATTTTTAGTATAGGTACTAGCTAATGATTGTTTATAATGGTTAGTTATGATTGTTATATTTTGAAATGGTTAGTATAAGACTATGAGGACATACTTGTTGAAGGGACATTTGGATTTCATTCATGGTTATGTGTATCACTTTTCAATTATAGAACATGGATCATTTTTCTTTCAGCCTATTTCCTTCAAGCTTGAGCAATTTGTGTACATGTTAGTTTAGGATTTGTAATAGTTTAAGTTTTATTTTGTGTGTTTATGTACTTGTTGTTGTTTTAAGAACTTGTTGCTAAAAAATCCAAAGGTAAAATAACCTTAATGGGAATAGAAAAACCCCGTTAACATTTGGTGAACATGTAGTGGATTAGAATTTAGAAGCAATCATGCTTAAAATTTTTGGTTAGATTTAATAATTTAGTAGATCAAGTTTGAAAATCAATCATGTTTCAAATTTTGATTTATCATGTGTTTGCTTATTTTGTGTAAACTTTAAAATTCAAGTTTTTGATCTTGATCTAGTCTAAAATCCTTAGGAATAGGGTGAAGTTAGGGTAATTTTTTTGAATATAGATAGGCACCTAATCTATAAAAGAAGTTTTATAAAAATTTCTGACTGTTGGGAAGGGTCAATCTAAAAAAAAATCAATTGTTCAAAAATAATGCAAAGGGTTTTCCAATAACTTGTTGATTTTAGAAAATGTCAAAAGCAGTCATTAAAAGTCTTAAAAAATAATTAGAACAGGTCAAACATCAACCTATTCATGAACATGCACAAGAATAAGATGAACAATAGGTGCAACCTATGGGAGATGAACCGATGAATGCATTAAACATGGATGCAGCACAAAGGGGGAAAGTCAATGAACATCATCAAAATGTAGCAAAACTAGTTGTGCATAAAGACCTAATAGCACTCTCAACCACTCATCAAGAAACACCATGAACAATAACCCAATCGAGGGTGGTGAGTGTTCATAATGATGACAATCATGAACTTGTTCAGTTGTTTGATGAGGTTGTATGTGTTCAACAATCGTGGCGATCTGCAACCCTAGGTTATAATCTACCCAAAACCGGTGCATCTACACTAATTACAACCATCACATACCAACATTCATTTGGTACCCACTAATTCAGAAATGGAATAATTTCACCTATTCAACAAGTTGGAGCAGCTTTGTCTTATTGACTGAAGATCAACTAATCAATTAATTTTTATACCACATGTAAAACCTATTGAACCTAGAGTAGCACCCATAGTTGTTCAATAAGGAATCGTTATCCACAAGGCACCTAGCTAATGAAATCAATACCTAGTCCAAGTGAAAGATCACAAGTTCCACATCACATATTGGTTTTAGGAGGAAACCAAGGTGTTGGAACTATGACCTGCTCATATTGTTATCAAATGGGACACTTGTTCAATGGTTCCCCATTTGTTAATGATAGATTAAAGCAATTATTTAAAGAGGAGGTGATGAATACTCATCAACCTATTCTTCCAACCACTACAATAGCAGTATCCAATGTGTCTATATTAGGAACTCAAGCCATGAATCCTAGTATAGGTCGTATGGTAGTACTTGTTAACTATAAGACAACTTGGTCCCAACTTGCTACACTAATTGTACCAGGTAACACCAGTATGCTACCTACTTCAACATACCAAATGTGGTATAATGTCATACCCCCTTTTGTGCCTTTAGATTTTTGTTTGTATCCAACATATCCAATTGGAACAAAAGGATTTGATTCCTCGATCTTTAGGAATTATATAATTTATGTACCTAGGAATGTGTACACAGTACATGAACAACTTATTGTACCACTAACATATATACCAAACCTTATTGGAAATCAATTTCCTACATTGGTTCAAGTAGTGATTAGCAAGGACAAACAACTTGTTTAACAACCTATTATTACATCAATGCTAACCATTGTATAGGTTACTACCAATTTACCAACTTATGCACCTAGACGTTTTGATTATTAACCATTGGTTGGAGGACAACTTGGAAACTCACTTGGAGGAAGTTCACCCAAAGGAGATCCGCCTAGATAACCAACTTTTAATCCACCTATTGGATCTTTTGGATGGCTAGCACTTGACTCGTGTGTGTTTGTACCACCATGGTATCAACCACTTGTTGTGCAACTTGTTTCAAAACCAATAACCAAGCTACCATATAGGAAGCTACAATACCCAACCTATGTCAAAGACATTGATCCGAATGCTCACATCAGAGTATTTAAGAAGGCCATTAAAGCTAATGGTGAAACAATGGAAATTGGCATCATCAACTTGTTTGGTTTTACTCTTAAGGATAGTATCTCTAAATGGGGTGAAAACTACATTCAAGACCATCCAAACCACATTTTTGAAGTGTTGGAACAAGCATTTTACAATTGATTCAGAATTATAAAGAACGATGAAAGGGTCTACATGCAATTGTGAAACATACAACAATAAACCACTGAATGTGTTGAGGTTTACTATAAACACCTATTGAAATTAGCTAATTATTTACAGGTTAGAGTAACATATGTTTTTCTCACCACTATTTTCATCACTATAAAACGTGGGTGCAGTTCATTAGTCCCCATTTAGTAGATTAGTGAATTCACTGTTTCTTTACTGGTCCCCCGTTCACTACAATTAATGAATTCACTCGAATCCAATGAAATCACTTGGCATACAGGGACACCTTTTGTTGTAGTGTTTCAAAGCAAGTTTATTATTTTACTTAAGATTAGCAACTAAAGGTATGAAGAGAAATACTTTAATTGAGCACAAAGAAGTTGATGTAGTATATGAGGAAAGTGGACCTATTAGTTTGAATTATAATGTTCTATTAATTACACCAAAGCCTAATGTAGTAGTTAAACTTGTAGTACCAATTGTTACAGCTAAATCAACATTAACTTGTACGAATTGTGGTAAAATCGATCATTCAATGGAAACTTGTCATAATATAAAAAGAGAAGTACCAATTGTGCCAACTCGTATAATTAAGTCTACAGAACTTGTAATAGGAACTAAGACCCAACCTGTTAAATCAGGAAAATTACTTGTTCATTATCCCTATATAATTTGTTCTATCATAAAGCATAGATTCAGAGAATGCCCCAGAAAAATTGAAGTATAGAACATGTTCAAAACTAAACATGTTAGTTCTAATGCCATGACAACACCTAAATCGCCTAAAACCGACAATGTGCCAACTAATGTAGTAGTTGCTATTACCACTTGCAATTAATAGTTAAAACATCAAGTGTTCAAGGAAAGGGAGCCAGTTAAAACCAAAGGGGTTGAAGAATGGCAATAAGAAAAATGTCTATGGGATTCTTTCATTGAAACTATTAGACAACTATAACATAGTGGGGTTGAAAAACAACTTGCTTCTATCAATGACGGTTCATTACAAAATAATTGGGTTGGATTGCATGATAATCCAACCACGATTCAACTAGTTGTAAGTAATCGAATCGGTGAAACGAATCAACAACTTGTCATTTCAGAACAAGTTGCTACAAAAAAACTTTTAGAAAAAATTCCCAAAAGATATTAGTAAACAAGTCTTGGAAACCAAATATACAATGAACTTGGGACAACTGTTGCGAGCAATTCCTAATATCAAACATTACATTTTTAACCTAGTACCATAAAAACCTACTTTACCAAAACCAATAATTGCATCAATTGCCATTGATCATCAAATGGCAATAATACATGTTCAAGTAGGGAAGAACTTCATTGAAGATGTGCTTCTAGATGGTGGTTCTAGAGTTAATATTATTACAGAGAAATTGACGGTATAATTAGGTTTGTCAAAACCAAAACTTGCACCTTATAATTTGCATATGGTTGATTAAACCATTGCAAGACCCTTAGGTTTGATTAAGGATATTAGAATTCTTGTTCATTGAATTCCTTCTGTAGTGACTTGTATTATAATTCAAAGTAGTGTGTTAATCTCCAACTACTATATGTTGTTAAATCATCCTTGGCTAAAGGATGTTAAAGTGTCTCATGATTAGGGCAACAACATTATCACTATACAAGGAGCCGATACAATTAAAACCATACTTATTATTAAGAAACTTGGAGCACCAACCAAACATCCAAAAGTATTAGTTTTGTTATGATTTCCATTTTGGAATATTTGATGAAAAGGAGGATTTGATGTTTGCCACAAAACCAAAACTATTTTCAATAGGAACCATAGTTTTTCTTACATTAGTTTGGACAAATCAACCTGTTAAGTTAATTACATCAATAGGTTTGAATTTAGTCAAACAAGTCAACCTATTAAACCTATGTCTAAGCCACCTATTTTGTCCAATATACCTGTCAAACCAGTAATTATGCAAATTGTTAAAATAGTTATACCCCTTGATACTTTCCAACAACATTTATTAAAGACGTTTTTCCAACCTGAAGTCAGAGAAATGGAGATTGACAAGATGCCTATTTGAATTAGAGTTCAAAACCTTCACATTACAAGATGGATTGTCATTGAAGAACAATTGACCAAAATCAATTTGGGTTCTAAAAAAAATCTACAACATGTTAAAATCAGTGTAGACCTAGAATATGTTATCAATTATCAACTAATTAAATCACTAAAAGATTTCAAGGATGTCTTTGCCGCGACTTACAAAAATTTGAAGGGGATACCACTTGACATAGCTCAACATTGAATTGAGTTGGACACATCGATACCACATGCTCATCAAGTAAGCTATTGGTAAAATCTTAACTATGTAACCATTGTCAAATAAGATATTGACAAATTGCTTGCTGCAAGTTTTATTAAACCTATTAAAAAGGCTACTTAGCTATCACCTATGGTTGTAATGCTTAAGAAAAATGGAAAACTCAAAATTTGTGTGGACTTTAGGAAGCTTAATGCAGCTATTAAGAAAGACCCATACCCATTACCTTTTATTGATGAAGTTATTAATGCTATAGTTGGACAGGAGGTTTATATATTTTTAGATGGTTTTTTTTAATACCATCATATTTCCATAGCACTAGAAAACTAGTACAAAATCGCCTTTGTTACTAATTGGGGGGCTTTTGTATGGGTTGTAATCCCTTTTGGGGTCAAAAATGGATGACCTACCTATCAAAGGGCAATCACCAAAGCTTTTTGTGAATACATTGATGTGTTCATGAATATCTTTTTAGATGATTTTACTGTTTTTAGTGACTTGTCCACTCATTTGGAAAAACTTAAAAAATGTTTTCTAAAATGTAAAATGTATGGCATTAATTTGAATCCAAAGAAATGTGCATTTATGGTATGTTTTGGAACTATTTTAGGATTTATAGTCTCCAAAGAAGGGAAGACACTTAATCTTAAGAAGATAGAGGTTTTAGTCAAAATGCAAGTACCCAAAACACCTTAGGAGATTCAAGTCTTCAATGGAATGGCCAAGTTTTACAAATGCTTCATTAGGAATATTGCCTATGTTATGGCATTAATCACCAAGTTACTCAGAAAAGTTGAAGTGTTCAAATGGATTGCTAAATGTTAAACTTCTTGCGAGGATATCAAAAACTAGTACATTCAAGCTCCTATACTTATCAGTCATAACTAGGAATTGGAATTTCATGTTTACACTAATGCGTCTCAGTTAGTAGTAGGGGCAATATTGGCCTAGAACCCAAAGGTAAAATAAATCAACATGTTATGTACTCATCAAGACTGCTTAATTTTGCTGAAAGAAATTATATTATTACAAAAAGAGAGGTTTTAATTATAGTTTATGCCTTACACAAATTTAGGCATTACCTGTTTAACAACATGTTTACAATTTTTGTGGATCACATTGTTTTAGTATATTTAGTTAACAAGCCACAAGTTTCTGGGATGTTAATTAGATGGCTCCTATTATTTTTGGAGTATGATTTCAAAATTGTTTATAAACCTGGTAGATCCCACTAATGGCATATGCATTGAGTAGATTACCTAATCATACTAAACTTGTTGGAGTATCTGATCAAACCTATGATGCTCACCTATTTACCTTACAACCTCAATGATTACATAGTGTGTATGAATACTTATTAGAGGGAGTGATGCCAAAAAGACTTACAATAGCCCAAAGGTAATATTTAGCCCAAAGAGTTAAACCATTTGTGCTTCAAGGAGTATTGTGTATATAAATTTGGACAAGATAACAAGTTTCACTTGCAACGAGAATAGGTATCCACAGTTTTGTAAGAATTACATGGAGGGGTTGCAAAAGGGCATTTTTCTTTTGATATCATTGTGCGAAAGATCTTAGATTTGGTTATTGGTGGTTGACAATGAATCGAGATGTTTATGAATATTGTCAAACTTGTGACTAATGTCAAAAAACAGATAACTTGTTGACCCAAAACTTGGCCAAATTGGTTACCACATTACTTGAAAAACCTTTTCAAAAATGGAGATTGGATTTTATTAGACCTATTAAACTTGCAAGCAAATTGTCAGGTAACTGGGATATTCTAGTAGCCATTGATTATGCAACAAAATGGGTGGAAGCTCGAGCATTCTACACTAATATTATTGTAGTATTGCCAAGTTTCTATACAAACACATTCTTACAAGATTTGGATGTCCATTAGCCATTGTGACCGATCAAGGTACCCATTTTATCAATGATGTGATCAAATATTTTACTGACCATTTCATCTTCAGACATACTAGTTCTACTATTTATTATCCACAAGGAAATGGACAGGCTGAATCTACAAACAAGGTTTTTGGAACCTTACTAACCAAACTAGTTATTGAAAATAGAAATGATTGGGATGAGCATTTGTCCACAATTTTATTTTCATATTGAACCACCTACAAAGTCGGAACCAATCATACCCCCTTTCAACTGGTATATGGGTTACATCCATTATTACCTATAGAATATATGTTACCATCTAGACCTAGTGATAACAAAAATCCACAACTTCTTTGAGTCTTAACTAGTCGATTATCTGAATTAGAGAAACTATAGGAAAACATGTTGCTTGCATAAGATTTAATTGTTTTTAACTAGTGGAATAGATCATTGTGGTCACAGAACCAGTTTGTTGAAACCAAGTTTTAATTTAGAGACAATGTATTATGGTTTCCAAGGGTCATTTCCAAACATGCTCCTCAATTCCAGAGGTGATGGTTTTGGACCTTATCAGATACAATATTGTTTACCTAATAATACAATTTTACTTATCATTATTGATAAGTTTGATCCTAACCCAATGCTTGTCAACATCAACAAGTTGAAGCATATAGGTTCTTTGAAGGCAAAACCTTGCAACTTGTATTGGTTAAACTTGGTGACTTGATCAGTAATGAACCTATTCAAGCCAAAAAACATGTACCACTACCAGTTGAATTTTAAGATTTTCAACCCATAGGGTTTGAATTGGTTAGTAATCATGTGACACCTTGCATCATTAAAGCAACAAATGTGCTTGTTCATCATTATCATAATCTACCTATTCAAAACAATTATGTAGTAGTGAGTAATGATCCAAACAACGTGTTTGGAAAGGCATTTATTGATGTTTACCTTTTAGGAGTCTCTAACCCTAAAGCTTATGTCCATTCACAGCCATAGAGTCATTTTTGCATGAAGTAATATAAAGAATCGTTGCGTTCTTCATTATGTCTCTTCATTTTCATTTTCTTCTTCATATTAACAAGGGCCATGAGTGAGAATGTTTTAGATAGGCTAAGATGATAAACAAAAGAAAAGGAGGTTGAAAGAAAAGCCGAAGCTTTTAGGAGGGAATAGATTGAGAAAAAGATAGTGGAACATGTTTGATTAACTGGAGCAATTTATGTAGAACTGTTTGTTTCATGTGCACCTACAATAGAAGAGATTAAATTTTTTGAGCAAGAATAAAGAAGTAAAGAGTTGGAGGAAGAATTAGAAACAACATTGAACTTTTTAAAGAGAACCACTACTTTTATAACAAAACTAATATTGGAGGTTAAAGTTATTTTAGATTTAGAGGAAGAAGTGGAAATTGGACCTCAACCTATTGTTGAAGAACAATTACAATTAGTCTTTGCATCAAGACTTGTGGAAGAGGAGGAATTGCAACAACCTATTGTTAAGGAATAACCACAACCAATTCTTGCATCAACACCTATGGAGGAAAAAAAGTTGCAACAACTTGTGAGCAATGGAGATGTATTTATCCAAGAAATCTTTGAAGAGGAACCTATTTCTAGCATTTTTTTTCAGCACCCAAGATCATGAACAAGAACTATGATGAAGCAAAAAGACAAAGCATTTGTAGAAGAACATGTTGAGAAACTTGTTAAGAAGAAACCAGTGTCCAAGGCGAAGGAGAGCCATAAGATGATATAATGGATGAAAATGGACTCCAACAAATTCAAATGGGTTAGATGAACCAGTTTGGAAAGCTTGTTCAACTTGCAATGGACAATGCCAAGAAAAGACTTGTTATGAGACTTTTTACGAACCTAGGAAACAATGGAGATGGAAGAATTCTAGGGAGAGTACATGGTTAAGAAATTTTCATTGATCATGTACTAATTCATGAGCAACTTGGAATTTCCAAAGAAGGAGCAATAGATGATGTTAATGCAACTTTTGAAGAAGCCAAACCACCTTTAAAATAATTATAGGACCACATGTTTTTATTGAGAATGAATAGTGGAATGTAGTGCGCATGAAAGAGGAATTTTATGCAACATTTGCAAATATTCTACAAATTTTATATCAAAAGGAGAGGTTAGTTTATTTCAACAACCAAATTATTATTACTTTTGACCTAACCAATAGGGGGCAACCTATTAATTAGTGTTTTATAGTGTTAATCCAATTACTTGTTGAATTAATTTGTTGGATTGAACATTAGGAAAAGACAGTAGCTAACTTGGTTTCTAGCAAAACGAAAACATATAATTATTATTTAGGGCCTATCTTAGACATTCTATTTAGGAAGTGGTTCCCTTTATTCGAGGTGCCTTCACCAAAAATAGCAACTCCAAAAGAACTTGTATCACCAACTAGCCAAAAACGCCAAATTTCACTTGAACCTGCTACCAGAGAGTAGTTCTTGAAAGAGAAAACTAGCACGCTCAACTATAGCATCACCTTTACCCACACATTTGTCTCATCAAGTGAAGACACATATAGAATTACCCACACCAAGGGATAGGTTAAGCCTTGAACCTATTACTTCACCACCAAGAAAGAAGTCCAAGACTACTTTTGGATCATTGATTAATGATTCAGAAGAGGATGAAGAACAAACTTGTTCATATGAGATTAGAGGTGGAGGAGGAGAAGAACTTAATGCAACAACTACACAAGGCAACATTAAGGAAAAACTTAAACCCAACCCTAGATTAGGTAATTAACAACATTTAAGTTGAACCTGTTGTGTATGCTAAACTTGTAGTTTCCATTACATAATCTATAGTTGTAGCTACAGAATCATTCCAACCTATTCAACCTGTAGTTGAATTTGTACAAATAGAAAACCCATAATTTTATAGATTTCAACATGTCCCAGTTTTTGGTCATTCCACATAAACCTTAAGACATATTAGTTTGTTTTTAAAGCAAGTTGCTTAAAATGCCACAACCTAGTCAAGAACATTGCAAGAACTGTCAAACCTTCGAATTGAGTTTGAACAAATTAAGGAAAATTTGTCTGAAACCCATAAGCGCATGTAAACCTATAGCCTAGAGCTAGAAAAAATGCAGATAACTTTGAAGAACCGTGACAAAGAACTAGTCATATTCAAAGGACAATTGAATAGGGTCTAACATGAAAACCAGAATTTGTCCAATAAGTTGAATGAGGTAGAACAAACTGCTAGGAAAACTGAGAATTTTCAACAAGAGTATGTTAAGCTTAACCAGCTCAATTGGAAGACCCATAATGATTTGATTCGTTTCTAAGTTTATTTGGAGCGAATTACGTGAGATTATGCCAAAATGGAGGAGTCGAGTTTGGAACAATAGAATATCATAACTGGTTTGGAGTGTACTTGTCAAGATTTCAAGGAACAACATGTAGCTACCCACATAAAATTTGACAAGGAGAAGCAAAGTCTTACTGCTCAAATCCAAGACTGGAAGGGTAAGCATGAGATAGCCAAGGTACAATTGAACAAACTTAACCCAATTTACTTGTTAGAATGAACAAGTTGAAGGAGTTGAAGAGTTGTTGCTAGATAATACCTTACTCAAGGTGTGGAACCAAGCCTTGGGAAATAGAAACCCCAAGTGGAAGGAATGGTGGCAAACCATTCAAGAGTTCACAAAGGAACATATTTAGGGCAATGTGGAGTTGGCTTGCTTTGATGAAAAAAATTATCTACTCAAACTACAAGCCTACCTGCTTTCCTTGATTTCAAATACGAACCCCGAAGTTTTGTGTCTATGCAAATTGGAACTAATAGCAAAATTCCAACAACACCATTTGTGGTACAACATGTTACTAAACTAATTAATCCACTAGGAGGTGGAATAGGTTTAGAAACCATACCTTTACATGTTTAGACTTTTACTATACCTATTTCAATGACCACTGTTGTTAGTCAACCTATGGAAGGTAGTGAGAGATTTGACCAGAAATAGGATGAACTTGTTAATCATTCATTCATTGTATTAGACAATAGATTACAATCTTTGGAACTCATATCTATTAATGTACCTTTGACCCCACATCATATAGGTATAGGTTAGGAGTTATTTTGATATCTAATACCCTGCATGCCTCATAGGTATTTACAACACCCATAATGACCTTTGAAAACACACATGATTGATAAAAGATTACAGTGCAAACCAGTCTTCAAATTTTGAGTTAAACTAAACTTGTGGAGGTAGTAAGTGTTGAATTTGTTATAGAAATCATTAGTCAACCAGTTACATAAGGTTAAATTTAACCTAGAACTTTGAGCTAACATTTCGGGGACAAAATGTAGATTTCAAAGGGGGATAGTGTTATCTAGATTTAGTAACATGTGACTTAATAAGTTGATAGTGTAAGCAGGTTGTTAAACTTAACATGTGTCTTAACCTATTATTCAACCTAACCTATAGTATTAACTAAACCAATTACTAAACTTGGTAAGTAATGTTACTGGGTTAAGAAAATAGGTTGACATGTTAGTCAATAAATAATTTGTAGAACTTGTATTTGATAGAACTGTGTAGTTGGATAAGTAGTTAGACAAGGTGTATGTTTTTTGAAAATTTGGATTGTTCGTCTAGGTACTGGCTAATGACTATTTATAATGGTCAATTATGATTGTTATATTTTGAAATGGCTAGTATAAGATGAGGAGGATAGACTTGTTAAAGGGACTTTTGGATTTCATACATAGTTATGTGTTTCATTTTTCAATTATGGAACATGGATCATTTTTCTTTTAGCCTATTTCCTTCAAGCTTGAACAATTTGTGTACATGTTAGTTTAGGATTTGTAATAATTTAAGTTTTATTTTGTCTGTTGTATGTACATGTTGTTTTAGGAACCTATTGCTAAAAAATCCAAAGGTAAAATAACTTCCATGGGAATAGAAAAACCCCATTAACAATGACTCTATGGCCTTGGTAATATTTGATGCAATTTAAAAAGTTGTATAAAAAGCCCAAGGTGGTTTTAACCTTATGGGTAAATCTGCAGGGCCCAATTTTAACTCAAGTTTTTTAAACAAGTTACAAGATGCAATGGTTGGGGTTGACTGTACAAAGCCAAATGCTAGTGATTTATTGAGCAAAGTGTTATCAAATGCCTTACTTAATAAATGGGAAAAGGAAGGGTCTATTTCAATACCTGTGGAATTTTTCAACAATGTTTTAAAGAAGGAAGGGGCTACTAGGGTAAAAACACAATAAAAGGAACCACAACACCAAGGTTAGAGTCTGTACCAAGGACTGCATTTTTCACATGTCCTACATGTATTGGTCTATTAAATACCAAAATTGTATTTTAAATGTAATTTATGGGATTAGATATTAATATTGAGACCAAACATGACTTAAATTATAATAAAAATTATATATTTTTGCACAAGGACCTAGATTATAGTCAAATGTATAGTTTTTTTAAAACCATGATAATAAATTTTGAACTTTTTTGACCATTAAAGATGTTTAGAACCAAAATCAACATTTGTTAAAAAGAATTCAATACATGTGTATTTTTTTTTGAAAAACACATGTTGCCCTTCTTATGAAGTATATTAGAGCCCATGATAAATTTGAAAACATTTGATGAGGGTTTGAGTATCAAAAAACATGTTTAAATTTTTAAGTCTTTAAAACACTACTAAAATTTTTGGGTTTTGCAATTGTTGTTTACAATTAAAATTCAATTGCATGTGACACATGCAATTGCAAGTTTGTGTAGTTGCATAAGATAAGTTGTACATGACATTTAGTTGCATGCGACACTATGTATGCAACATGTATATACAGTGTTAATATACATGTTCATACATACATACAAATCCAAATGTAATTGCACCTTATGTGTAACTCTCTTTGCAACTACAATGCAACTAATCAAAATATGACACATGTTAAAAATTAAACAACTAGCTTGTGGACATGTGTCACTATTTAAAATTTTTGTGTTTTCAAAATAAAAAATTTATTGGATTAATCTCAATCATTAAAGTTTCTGCCACTGGGATGATGACATGTGGCACACCATGGAACATTCATCGAAAATTTGTCACGTATTCATTTTAACACTAATTATATGGTGACACGTGGTAATCAAAGCCCACCTATTTTTAAAAATTTAAATATTAATCAATGAAATTTAAATCGTCCAATTTATGGCTAATAAGATGTTGACACGTGGTGCATAGGTAGATAGGTAATAATTAAACCCTATTAAATAGGTTTACTTAGGTATGCAAGTAGGTTGAAAAGTAGCTAGGCTTAGGTTATATAAGTAGGTTTCAAATAATCCAATTTTATTTTTAGGTTTAACCATTTCATAAGGGTCAAGCTTTTATCATTCACTCATCTCCAATGGCACTTAATATTTGGTTATTACATAGTTATTGCTCCTAGTTATATACTGAGCCAAATAGAATTCGAAGCCAAAGGATATGGGTTAAAACATTCCATTGCAAACCTCATGAACCAACCTAATTGCACATTAGATGCAACTACCGTATTATATTATACCAGCCACGGGAAGGATTTGTTGTTTTTGGTGTGCAAAACAAACTTGAAGCCCTCCTCTTGGCGCATCCAATACACTAAGAATGGTTGAAAATAGATTAGAAATGAGAAAGTTATGGCCCCCCAAAGTAAAGGGGGTTAAAAACTCCAAAAAAAAACTATTGAACACTACAAAGGCCAGTTTTTAAACACCCAGAAAGTTCATTTTGTGTTGTTTTTTTCTATTAAAGTTCCAATATGATTTGTAGGACTTCAGGTGGTGCTCCTACAACATTTTAAATCGTTTAAAATGAATAAGAAATAAGAAAGTTATGAGGTTTGAAAGTAGGAAGGGTCCTAGATTAAGCCTACACCTAAATGACTTAGGTAGGAAAATCCTATTTCCTTTTGAACTTGGCCTTTAAGGTTAAGCTGTCACCAAAAATAGAAGGACCAACCAACAACCAGACCCCTCTAGCTTTGCTTGCTTCTGACAGAGCAAACATCAGGTACACACACATCAAAGGAACAACATTAGCAAACATCATTGATCTAGATCAAACAAGAGATTCATTACTGGAGCACAACAGACTCGCCCGAACCTCTACAGACACACTTCCTACTCAGAACTTCCAAGATAAAAATTCATAGTTCAGATTTCACATAAGGTCCTCGCCAACACAAGCATCCACTTTCCCAGAACGTTGATCAAGTGGTCTGACAACTATTCTGTCTACGATCGAGCTTCCCCCAAAAGCA
>Ga0116227_10003547_pt1 | contig 34566 bp, 25 predicted proteins | sample S1TSphgellanicum_FD_89693 | JGI IMG/M metagenome (GOLD analysis project Ga0116227, IMG submission 89693) | Host-associated microbial communities from peat moss isolated from Minnesota, USA - S1T2_Fb - Sphagnum magellanicum MG | ecosystem: Host-associated > Plants > Peat moss > Unclassified...
AAAAATAATTTAAAGTGAAATAATTTATAATAAACAAAAATAACTTAAGGTGAAATAACTTTCAATAGTCAAAAGTAACTTATAATAGCTACAAATAATCTAAATTGAAATAATTTACAATAGCCAAAAATAACATAGAATAGAAAAAAAAACTTACAATAGTTGAAAATAGCCTAAGGTGAAATAAGTTAAAATAGCCAAAAATAATTTATAATAACTGCAAATAGTCTAAGTTGAAATAATCTATAATAGCCAAAAATAACATAAAATAACCAAAAAAACTTACAATAGCTGAAAATAACCTAAGTTGAAATAAGTTAAAATAGTAAAAAATAATTTAAAATAACCAAAATTAGCTTAGGGTGAAATAGCCAAAAATAACCAAAAGTAATTGAGAATAACCATAAATAGCCATAAATAATGTAGGGTGAAATAATTTAAATTAATAAAAAATAGGCATATTATAATTGAAAGTAACTTAACATAGGTAGTATTATTATATTAACCAAAAAAATCCATTTATTAAAGTTTTTTTTTTCAAAAGAATGGTCATTGAAATGTTATTGAATAATGATATTCAACTTTTTCTTTGTTCAAATGATTTTCAACTTTCAAAAGGAAATAAATGTAATTATGTACATTATTGACTTTTAAAAAAAAAAAAACTTGAATCATTTCATTTGAACAAAATTTCAATAAGATATGAATTTTCAAAGTTAATGTTTTTGTAATGTTTCAAATGAAGCATTTGATAAATAAAATGTAATGTAACATATTATCAAAACAAGTGTGGTGGCTTGATGGTAAAGGCGTTTGCCCTCATTCCAAAGGTCAAGGGATCAAACTTCATGGGTGGTGTTGTGTGTGGTCAACAATGGTATGTTGATCGAATGTTCTCCTATCGATTTCCTACGCTAGGTGCCTAGGTTGATTACATGGCCTACTTACCAACCCAAGCTAGTTTTTTAACCTAATGTAGGTAGTGACATGTGTCAATAAATAATAGGCTTGAAAAATCATGAAATTATCAATAATATTATATATTAAATAATTAAAATTTAATTAATTTCCATACTAATTAGTTAATTAACTAACAAGTGAATGGTTTGGTAAATTTGTATTTCATTTGAGAATAACCTTGTTTCACTAGGTATTAGTGAAACAAATCATTGTCCGTAGCAATTGGTCCCCGTTCATTAGGGGGTTAAACAATTTCATTAGGTGAAAATGTCCAAATTCACTCAAAAATCTAGTGAAACCCAGAATGAACTAGGACACATTTCCTAGTAGTGTTTGGATAAGTCGCAATATGGGCTTGTTCTACTAGTGAATGTATGTCATACACAATTAACATTTATGAGTGTTTGACACTAAGGTTATGTGGCCAGTTGATTGGTTTATGTTCATGATTGAAACACACATATTTAATGGTCATAATTCTTTTAGGGGTTAATGAACAACATCTTGACAATCTAATCTTGAATTAATGGGATTATTGTACAATATGGTCCCTTGATTACTTAAGGAATGAATCACAAGAATAATCCAAAACAAGAGTGTGGTTTTCTATTTTTTTCAAAGCTAAGTTTTCATAGGCTTGTGATTTTCCCATCACATGAGATGCATTCTTCAGGTATAACATATTTAAATTTATTTTTAAAATGTTCATGTTTATTAATGTGGTTGTTGATGTTCTAGGTATTGAATTTATTTGATAAAGGTGTGATGTGTATTCATCATTTGAATTCAAGGGGAGGGGTGATTCATTGTTTCAAAAGGTTGTGGTTGCTTAACAAATATGCTACCCTTGGGTGTTTATTGTGTGAGTTTTACACAAATCACACCAGTTGACATCATCACAAGGTGAGGTACGCAAGATTATATCCATTCTTTTACCACAAAACATGACATTTTTATGATGTTGCCCAATGTTAGGAACGCATTTAATCTTGGAAGCATTATTATTGGGCTCTGCCACTAATATTCATCATAAGCATTAACATGATTCCTATAAATTCAATGTTAATTATAATGGAATCATGTGTTGGCAAAGTTCACGTAGGGGTGAAAGCATGAAATAAAGAGCCAAAAAGTGTGTGGACAATCCTCAAAGACTATTATTCAAAATTTTGAAAAATCACCACGAAAACATTATATATCAAAAAATTCATTTAATTTTTGAAATAAAATTTTATACTTTCAAAGTTGCAACTACAAAATTTTCATGAAAATTCACCATGTTTCAAGAGTCTTTTTAAATATTTAAAACACTCAAGAAAAGCATGTGAACATGTGGTTTTTTTGTTTCAAAAGTCATTTTTCCTTATCAAATGTTCACCAAATCATTTCAAATTTTTTGTGAATTTTAATATATTCCACAAGAAAGGATCCATATGTTCAAAAGATTCAAAAAATAAAAATACATATACGCTTTTAGATTTTGATACTTAAATATCCTTAAGCATTATTATAATTTTGAATTTGTAGTCATGGTCCAAAGTAAAGTTATAGATTTGACTATAATCTAAAGCTTGATGGAAAAAAATTGAGTTTTTATCATCTTATATGTCATATTTGGCTTCAAATTTGATATTATGTTTGAAAAATTATGTGAAAAATGTAGTATAAATCAATAGAAAACTACCACATGGCAAATGGAAAGAACTATAACCTTGGCACGATTGGCTCCTTATTTCATGTTTTCACCCATAGCCATGAATCTTTACATGCATGTTGTTACTTGCCCCATCACAAATTTAGCATGTGACAAATTAATAATGAAAATCATGCAAAGTTCGTTCATTCATAGGTTTGTACATTTTACACACAAATATGAAGTGTTGAAAACACATTTGACACACGGATAAATGTGTTGAAGGATGAATTACAAACTTATGAACGTGTGAATGTGACATGAATTTTGCATCTTCTTATAAATTTGTGTGTCAAATGTGTTTTCAATGCACGATATTATTGCGTTAAACATACGAATTATGAATGATTAAATTTTACACAATTTCCATTATTAAGTTATGAAATGTTAAGTTGTGATGGGATCTTATGAGATTTGATTTTTGGATGTTGTATTAGTTTAGATGATAGCATGGATATAAACCAACTTAACTTTGTCAATGAGGCCAACTATTCAAAGGTTGTTTTAGCACATGATGATAGACTTTGGTTTCATGAACTTCATCGTGGAAAAACATTTGACCAAAATAGGATACATTGTTTGTGTAATTGTTATAAAGGCTTGTGGTTTCACAACATCAATGGTTGTCGAACACATTTGCAACAATTTGGGTGGTTCCCAACTTGCTGTGTTTGGAAGGGGGATGGTCCTATAAAGTTCGATGATAACTTTTGGGAAAGGCCACATGGACAATCAAATTCTAGGATATGCCAATCCAACCAACCCACAATCCCATGATGCTACTATTGCAAGTCATGATAATGTTCATCAACATTCTTTGGATGTTAGATTGGAGGTGGCACACATGTTATAAGAAACCCTTTTATGGCATGGATGTATTCAATGGTGCGGTAGAAAATATTGAGCACATAAATGACATAATTAACCAACCAAAAGAAAATGATGGTGATCTTCAATAAGAAAAGGTGCTTCAACCTCGTGAATTTGGCACAATGTCGCCTAGATTCATTGTGCATAGATGGTGTAATTGTTCAACAATTTGCTAGTGATAAAGTTAATCTGCCACTAGGATGGATACATAGTGTGAAAAACCTCTAGCCATGCGTCAAATTTGCATGGGATTTTTATGATGTGGGAAATTTGAAAGTTAATGCACAAAGCAATCACATGGCCAAAAATATGATGAATAATGCCAAGGATTACATGGCATTGACCCACATTTTGTTGGCAGCTACAACCCAAGTTTAGTTCTTATGTGTAGGAGTTGTAATGTAATTATACCACCACATATGCAAATAATCTTCTTCAAAATCCCTACATTTGCATTTTCATTATTTTCTCTATTTAATATGCTACTATGTTTGAGGTAGATGACAACAATAGGGTTATCATTGTGTCCATGTGTCCGCCATAATATGATGGACACATTTAGATGCAGACGCAACCTTCCATCTTGTTAGTGTAAGGTCGACCTAGGTCAAAACAAAGTTAAGCTGCGCATAAAGTAGTTAATGGTGTCATTTGGTCCTTGTGAACGTTGTGGTGATTGAAACATTAAATTTAGTTACCAACTTTTGATTGCCACAATTAACAATCGAAATTTTTTGGTCACCCATTTTTGATCACCACAATCAGCGACCAATTTTCTTTTTGATCTACACAAATATTTTGGGCAATTAAAAAACTTTTTGGGAGCTACCCCCCCCCAATAGTTGTCCGATCAATAGTGGCTATTGATCCAATGACTAAAAAACAATTTGGTCATTGCCCAACTTTTTTCAAGCATTGCCTGAAAAATTCAATTACCTTTGGTCACCAACTATGGCAATTGAATATTTTCAATTCCCCAAATTGGTGCCAAAATCTTTTGGGCAATGCCTGAAATGTTTTTGGGCAATGACTAGAATCTTTTAAGTTGTTGGATTAGTGGTCGTTCTTGATCAAATGACTACAAAATTTACAAACAAATCCCAAACATTTTTTGGGTAGATCGAAAAAATTTGGTCACCAACTATGTTGATCGAAAGTGGACGACCAAGAGTTGTGGTGACTGAATTCATTTTTGGTCGTTAATCCTATGGTGATTGCATCTATTTACAATCACCATGCAAAACAAGGGTAGCCTGAATGTATCAAAAATTTCACTTGCATCAATCTTGATGAACATGATGGACACATAAGGATAAACGCCAACATGATGTCCAATGCAAATTGGTCATGTCATGTCCATTTTGACAACCCTAGACAATAATGGGTTAAAGTTGAAAAGTTTTGTGGTGGTCATTTTAATACTATATCACCTATGATAAGACTATGTTTAACCTTTTTTTTTGTGTTACTAATGTTGTTGATCTTAACAAGTTGTCTCCATTATAGATTATCTTTACTTGTTTTTTTTCCAAACCCAAGTAAGACATATTGCCTTGCCTAGGTTGTAAATGCTAGTGGGTTATGTTTGTTCAACATGTCATAGAGTGGAAAGGGAGGAGTTATTGTCATCAATGTGGAGGAACATGTTAGTCCTAGGAATCTATGGCCACAGTTGTGGTGAGACTTTGAGCTCAGTTTGCGTAACATGATAATTATAATGAACACTTTCTGTAATAATGGAGTTTAATGTGTAGAAAACTTCCACAAGAAAACACAAATTTGGGGACATGTGCATATATTGAAATGGATAGGGACGAAGGTTTGTTTAGATGTAATGGAAATCTCTCCATAGAAGTAACTACATATGCATAATTACATGTACATTATCATAGTTATTTTTTTGTGAACAACAAGGAGCTTGATCCAGGACATTTGGTGTTTTTCATGTTGGGTTTATGCAATAGAAACAATTGTAGAAAGAGGGTTTGTGGGATCAAATTGGTGGATTCATGATTGTATGGACACCTTGCCTCTTTTCATATTCTTGAAAGATAGAACTGAAAGTAGTTTAAAATGTCACAACATCATTACAATAGTGAGGGTTGTAGTTACAAGTGCCATGTTGTGCTTATGTTGTTGAAGCTTCCATTGTTGAAATTTCCCTTGTGCTAGTGGGATTTGTGGAGGGCGAGCAATGGTCATTTTCCAATCTTCCCTTCTGACCCCTCTAAAGCCACTAAGGTGGCTAGTTTCACATCTAAGTTTTGTTGTTCATTTCTTTTAGGGGTAACTTTTTGGTCAATGATGTATTGTTGTGTGATTCTTTACATGAGTTATTAGATACTCTCAGATTGCATTGATCACGCAGAATGTGTTACGTTTGTAACATTGGTGATGTTGAATTGTTGGTTGGCATCCTAAGAAAATGATTTTGCATTTGTTGGAACTCAACTAAAAGCTCTCATGTACATCATTTCCACAAATTACATTGTAGGTTAATATAATGTTTATGTCCAATTCTTGACATGGAGGAGAACTTTTATGTGTTGCAAACCATGTGAAAGCTTGTGATGGATTCAAGCATTCATGATCATACTCCAAGACATCTCTTGTGCACAAAGGCATTTATTAATCAAATTTGTTGTTATAAAAGATACCTAATGTGTAGAGAATAAAGAATAAGAGGCTTTTATCAGTTTCACCTTGTTTTTATTTTCTTCGTCATGAATGGAAATTGTTCGATTCTCATGAGAGTTATTATTTTTTGAGCTTCATTTTTGTTGTGTTAAATATAGACTCATGTTGGCCCCTAGTGGATAAATGGTGCAATTTCTAGTAAATATATTCATGCATCCTACCTCATGCAAATTGTCGGGGTTCTTGTGTCTATAAACATAGTTGACATCTGGGTTTTTTAACCTGAGAATTTAATAGACTTTGTTTACCTACGTTGGAATAAGAAAATAGTTGATCAATTGTGAAAGTGATTTCCAAGTAACTTTTGAACATATTATGTTCCAAGTTAGTGGCATTTAGGGTGAAATTCCAATGAAAGAAATTTGGAAACAAATTGTCCTTTGTGCACATTGACATGTAGATGTTGATTTTCCATTCTCTTGCACCTTCTCACAAGGACAATCGATAGTTCTTTGTTGTTGTTGCATTCATGTGCCTTGTCATGTGGAAGACATGTCTTGTCTAACCCTCTTTATCATCCTATTTCATCACTTCCTATGACACCTACCATCAAGAACTAGAGATATGGTTACAACATGATTTAATAACCAATTTGGAATTTTCAAGAAAGTATTTGTGGCTAGTGTCCTTGCAGTTGTTGTGTGTGTGTGCCTGTGTTAATACTAGCTACATTATCATAGCTCTTTTCCTAGGAACACGAAGGAACTTAATCCAAGACTTTTGGTGTTTTTCTTGTTTAGTTTGTATAATAGAAACAATTGTGGAAAAAGACTTTGTGGGATCAAATTGGTGGATTCATAGTTGTATGAACACCTTGCCTCTTTCTTAGATTTTTGAAAGCCAAAGCTGATTATAGCTAGAATTGTCACAACATCACTATAGTAATGAAGGTTGTAGTTACATGTGCCTTGTTGTGCCAACTACTTGACTTTGAGTTCAAAGGAGAGACCCTTGCATATATACATGTTAAGATGAAAATTGATGGCCAAAAAGTAATGGCCTCCATATGTAATCATTGGTTTGCTTTTGTTGAATGATGGCAAGAAGCTCCTAGTTGTTATGGTAGATGCTTAATTCAACCATGGCAAATTGGCATCTTTGTGTGTATCGTGGATTCATGTATTTTGCATTGTGGCATGAAATTTTTTGGAATGTGTAGCTAGACAATCTTTGGATTGATGAGAAGGTCATAGAGAAGGAAGGCAATGAACATGTTTGTTGCATTTGTGGATGTGAAGATAAGAAAGACCTTGAAGCCTTGGTACTTGCAACTTACCTTGGCTTAATGGAAATTGAGAAGATTGTATGTTAATTTTCTTTGTTAAACATGCCATGATTTTGGCTTTACCTCTTTTAATGCTGGTGGTTGCGAATGTACTATCAAAATGTAGCCATGAACCTATTTTAGTTGCCTATATATTATGCTTGATTTGGATGTTGTTCTATGTTACTGATTATTGATCATTCCAATTGAATCACACATTCCACCTTGAACTAAAGGTATAATTTGTTATAGGTTCACATGGATAGAGTCAACCTTGTTTATGCAATGCATCACAAACTTATAGGCTTCATAGGTTCGTTCGAAAATTTGCGCAAAATTAGTTATTTCATGGGTTCGTGTTTTTCGCACACAAATTTTGTGTTTTTAAAACACATATGATGTTTGTATAAATAGAATGGATTGTTTTCATGTGGATGAAAATATTCCATTTTGTTTATACATGCATCATACATGTTTTAAAAGCACAAAATCCATGTGTGAAAAACATGAACTCATGAAAAAACTAATTTTGCATGATTGACATTATCAAATCATGTGAGGATAAGTTTGTGATGTGGGCCAACTACATTGCTCACCAAGTTGTGTGACAACTACAATAAGCAAAACATCACAAAGGGGGCATCCTAGGTAAGGTTCAAAATTAGCCATTTGCCATATTTGTGGTGGTGCTAGTGGAAGTGTCACTAGGGTTACATTAGGGTCAAAAAACATGGCCTTGTTGAACAACAATTCTAGGAGTTCAAAACATGTGACCAAAGCAAATCAGTTCATTCATGGAACAAAAAGAGTGTGTAAAATCCTAGGTTGGTATATTACATCCTAAGTAGGAAATCACCCTCCAAAAAAAATCTCAAGGATAAAGTGTCATCTTTAAATGTGGCCATAACCTTCTACACAAACTCCTATGCATCGATAATAGCTTGTAGATCCCAAACCAAATTGAAAAGGAACATAAATATCAAAATATTAAAGTCTCCTACTTTCGCAAAACACTATATAGCTATTTCAAACCTTTGTAGCTAGAATCTTGCAACAAATAGCATGCTCCAAAGGGAAATAAGTTGACACAAGGAGTCTACATTCACCATCTTGCCTACCATTTAACCAATCTCCATCATGTTCATGACTCAAGTTCCCATCCTAGTTCAACATGCTTGGTTGTGCCATATCATTACCTATATGCCCATGAGATTTGAACTTAAACACAACCACAAGTTCTTGAAAATGTTTTTCATTTTTTATAGAGGATAACATGTCATAAAGACCACAACCTTGACACAATGACTCTTTGTTCACCATCTCGCTCTCCATTAAACCAAACCCCATCATTTTCATCCTTTGTTGTGCATGTTCCCATCTAATGTGCTTTTCTATGCCAAAGTGTCACCCACATGTCCAAACAATTGAAGACTTATTACAATTTCAAGAAACCAATTTTTTGTGGAGAACAAATTCAAAATAATAACCAAGCCCCAAGAGTATGACAATCATACCTTCATGTTTATAGACCCTCAAATGAATCAATCTTCCTCCTTTGACTCTTTTTAACTCCACAATAGGTGGGGGGTACTTTTGGAATACCAACTCATTTATTTTTAGTAAGCCAAGGCTCTCATATGTCTTGGCCACATAATACACTCCATTTTGGTCCAACTAATATGCAAGAACCTTCATGCAAGGTGGTTTTTCAAGCCTTCCAAGTAGTGAAAGAAATAACGTAGATGATGTTACAGTCAACAAATAATAACAACTACCATTAGGCATGATTCGTGCAATCATGACCCCATCTATTTCACTTGCATTTATATAAATTCAAGGAGGAGGAGGAAGGGGGTTCAGTTCCACACAGGAAAATGCTAGTCATAGTAGTGTTCTATTTATAATGTCACGAAGATTTGCGAACACTAATGACACTTAGTTTGTGGTAAAAGAAAGTAAAACACCTTTCGACACTTTTACAAATCTTCGATGAAACATTCATCTTACTATTATTCCTTCATAGGTGATAGATAGATATTACACCTCCATTGCACCTATTTGAGTGGACAAATAGGTGCACAAAATATATTGTGGTATAATGAACGTCTTTCTTGCTTGACAAAGTTAAATAACTAGAACGTGATTATTCATGAGACTTTGATGGATATATTGGATGATGGTTATGAAGAACCACAATATTGATGACTTTGGCAGCCTAAAAGGTAGGATCCATATCTTAATTTGTTTATAAAAAAAACACTCAGAGTCATTATTCATCATAGAACTCCTTTATTGGAGGAGACCAAAATCTTTTAATTAAGGGTTCAAGACATTCCATGATGGAAGGGAGGTGTAAAATACATCATAGACCTAGCTTATCCATGCAAAAGGAATAAAGACTAGAATAATGTAATTTCTACCCAAAACTTAAGATTTTAAGGGCTTAGGATCATACAAACCACAATTTATGAACAAACTCAAGATGTGGATAACTTGGAGAATGTGACCACCTAAATTAATACCCAATTTTTGCAAAAAAATTCTTTTTTTATCATGGCCAAAATCACCCCCTATATTGTTGTTGCAGCTACTTTGAAAGCAAGTACTATGGCCAAAGTTGAATTATTCAGATCTAATTAACTTTTAGACAATAGTGAGATTAGGTCACTTGAATGTGTTAATTTTTATCATGTACCCATTTGCCAGATATATTCCTATAGTTCCACCTAGCCCCACCAACCACAATAGTTTAAAACTAGAGTTGGATCAGGTCATATACCTATCAAACTAGTAACATATCAAACTTCAAATGTTAAAAAACATCCATGTCCTATTCAATTGCCAAATTGCTATTAAGTGACTTGTGACATGGATTAATAACATACTTGCAAAGGGCCTTGAGTGGTGGAAGGAGCAAGCAAGAAAACATGTGTTATCCATTCACACACCTATTGATGCATTGAAGTGCAAAAAGTTGATTATGACTCACCATCTACCACAATAAATTGTTCTTACATCAATTGTTCAATAATGCTTCCTTAAAGCATTATCCATTCACAACTCATGCACCATTTTCTTGGGAAGTGAGAAGAATTCATGATGACATAAGGTAAAAAGAACCCCACACAAAAGTGAAAATCATAGTATAGATAATTTTGTGGAACGTACTATGAAAGCTATTGAAAGACATAGATTGGCATTTGTTTGTTAAAAGAGCGCAAGAAGCTTGCAAGACACAAAAATACTCACCTAAGGAAATTTACTTTTAAGCTAATTTAGGAAAGTGCTTGCAAGTTCACAAACTATAGCTTCATGATGTGTTTGCTACCTGATGAGAAAGCAAGTATTAGTAGTCAACATTCTTTCCTTCTCCTCTACTTCTAAGCCACTTGAGGAAGCCTTCCCTTCTTGCCACCAACATATCAATCTTTTAAAAGAACCCTAGAAAAACATTGAGTGGATTAAAGACAATTTCTTTGGAAAGGACAAAGGCATCAAATGTAAAATTGGAAACAAATTGGGCACTTTCATTCCAAAGTTAGATTGAAACATTATATCCTTACTTGAATGCCATTTGTCTTGAGTATATACAACTGCCATCCAAATCTAGGATGTTACTCCTGAACAAGAAATTCACAATCCTGGACTAATATTTTATTTTTATATACTTACCATACTTCCTGGACAAGAAGTAGAAGTCATTGTGCTCATATAATTCAAATGTCTTGAATTCCTAAATGTAAATTGAGATCTTGGTACTAGGACTAGGTACAATCTTGATATCTTAATATCAAAACTAACTACAATCTTAAGTTCTTAATATTAAGACCAAGTGCAATCTTGGATTCCTAATAGTGCATTGTAGTTTTGTAGATAAAGATTAGGGTCTTGGGAAATAATGAAAATTCCTCATTGCAAGATTTAAGGTCATGTGAACTCATGAAGACTAATGGGTTAGGAATAAAAAAAATTAAAAAATACCAAACCAAAGAATAATTCCTAATAACATTCCTGGTCCAATGTCATGGGTCCTACAACGAGTCCTTCAACACACTTTAGGTCCCTAGTTAATGTTAGGATTCCTTGATAATCCTATACAAAGAATGAAACAATATTCATGAGCATGAAGACCTTTGCATTACATTTTGAACTAAATCCTACATACAACTTGGATTGCACCTTGATAATGTAAAGGATCATGAACATACTAACTAATTCATTAATTTTGGAGTCACCTTATTTCCTTTAAATAGAAACACTTGACTCTAGACACAAAATAAAGTTAAATTATTCTTGAAAACTCACAAGAATTGGTTTTTTTATCAAAATTCCTAGAAAAATTCCTTGGAAGATTGGCAAATTCTTAAAGACTTTTACAAAGGTAAACTACAAACTTTATGCTTGAAAGCTTGGTTGTCTATTAGAACTACAAGAAAAAGAAGTGTAAAAATGAGCAACAAAAAGTTTGGAACAAAATTGAAATGAAAAAAAAGAATTTGCTAAACAAAATTCAAAGGTTAGAGACAAAAAATACCTAGCTTTCTTACAAGAAATGAGCAACATGTTTCTCCCAAGTATTTGGAGAAATCAAGTGGTGAACCACATCCTTCACATTTGAGCTCACCCTAATTTCTTCTATATATCCACCACCTTATCACAATTTGCTTGAAACTCTCACTTATGGCATCACTTTGTTGCTTTTTGTCAGACTTAACCCATTTCATCCCTTCTATTTCATTATTCGAAATTTGCCTATGTTCCATGGCTTGTTGAATGGATTTGTAATTCAACCATACACAACTTTTGGCTGCTTGCATGTTTGAATTGTTTTATGTAGAAACAAAAGTTGTTGCAATAATGTGGAAACATAATAATGGTCTTTACCCTTCTCGTACTACAATTCCCTTGATGTTGTTTCAAGATTCTCACAAATGGCCTCACATTGTCGTAGCTTCTTTTCTTTCATTACGAAATTAGGCATTAGAGGTTGTAGAAAAAGGTTGTTTTAAGCATCTATCTAAAACCTTATTTTGGTATTCAATCCCCTCATGGATGTGAGCTCTTGAAGGGTAATGCAACTTGTCAAACATATGCAACAATACCTTGATCACTATTGGACACACCTTACAATAGCCACAATTTTTCTTTCAACCTAATTTCTTTGACTCTTTGTGGTATTCTATGCTTTTGTATTTTAACATTCGATTTTAACCTTTTAACAACATCTACAACAAGTTGATGTTTGGTGAACTACCCTACAACCTTTCTTACATGCTTATTCACCATGCTTAGGGTGAAATGAATTATCAATGACAAGTAACAAAAAGATTTGCTAAAGTGCGTGTGAAGTTCTTGTTGACAATTATAACTTGTTACATAATGCATATAACAATTGAACAAATAATCGAATAATTCCACAAAACTTTTGACATTTTAAAAATCCCTCCCCCGATTAAAATACACCTTAGGTTTGGCCAAGATGCAAGACTGGTCCTAATTCATTTTGCAAGCACCCCTCCTGCTCACAACATGCTCCATCACCATCTTAAATGACCTTAAATTGTCCTATTTTCTTACTATACTTAGATATAAGTCTCTTGAAACAAAAGAATTATTCAAATAAGGAAAAAAACATGTCCTTTCCTATGCAACCATATTACCCATTTTGTAAAGATCTTCTTTATGGAAAGGCTATTAGTTTAAAATGATTCATTTTTTGGCCAATAGATGGAGCATGCATTACTATTTTATGGACGTAAAAATGAAACAATTTGCAAGAAAATAAAAATTCCTTTTGGTTCCTTTTCCACAAAATTGTTTAACAAGACAAGGTTTTTGGAAAGTGTTTTATGACAATTAAGGACACCTTAAAATCATCCAAATCACACATAACTACAACCATTTTAATTAGGAAGAATGTGAATATCTAATGAACTATATTGTAAAATTAATAAATAAATAATTTGGTAATCGTAATGGTCATTTAAAATTGTGTCCTAAGAGTAATTTTGGGGTGAGACATTCCTTTTGTGTACCCCAACTATGATTTGGACCTTCACTTCCTCAATCACAATTCAAAGCTTTAAGCATTTGATCACAACCTTATATGATGAGTTATAACAAATTATATCATTGCAAAAATATGACCATGACATACATGACTAAAAATAATCACAATGACATGGAAAATTTAATAAATGAATATATAAACATACATAGGTGGTAAGTAGGTAAGTGGGAAGGTGAAAAGGCCTTGTGGTCAAATCATTGAATACCACATGTAATAATTAATATTCAAGGATTAATTATTGATATAATAAATGAGATTACTATTATTCCCATAGTTAATTGGCACTTTAATACTTTCAATTAATAAAAACTTAGTCATTTGAATCATATCAATTAACATGGACTTAATCAAATTTTTGGCATAAACAACTAATCCATTTTAATTAAAGCCAAAATTGTCTTGACTATTTGTTATGATTATTTGTTTAGTAAAAAAATCCAACAAAAAAACTTTTTGTTCATGCTTCCCAAACAATGATATTTTTCAATTTTTTCATGTTGTGTCATTGGTTAACATCCCTTGAAGGATTTAACATTAACTGCAAAACATTTATGGCTAAAGTTTTTAGAACCTAAGTAAAAAATAAAAGAGAATTAATTTAAAAATGCTACTAGAGTAAAATTGAAGTTCAATTATAACAAATGTTTTTTCAAAATTTGGCAATTTTTTCAAAAAAGGGGAATATTGTAACAAAATATTCCCTTTTTATTTTTACTTTTCAAATTTTGGCAAAATTTCAAACAAAAAAAACAATGTTCCCAAATGCATATATATAGCTTCAAGTATGGACCCCTATAGTTGTTGAAACCTAAATTGATGCCTTCCTCATTTTTTAATTTGTTTTAAGTGATTTAAAACTTAATGAGTGTGCCAATTACTAAAGCTTTACAAAACTTCTTTGTATTTTAGAGGCCAAGATGTAGTGATCAAATATTTTAAGCTTGAAATTTTAATGTGTTTTAATTCACCCATCACCAAACATTGAACCCCTTTACACCAAACATCCCACATTTTCCTTGTTTCTTGAGCAAATTGAGCATGTTTTGTGATGTTGGAGCGTGAGGTGGAGAGTTACAATTTTTTTAAAACTTTAAAAGTAGAGGATTGAGGTGCAAGGATTCAACCTTTTTAAAGTGTTCTGATATCTGCCTGCTTACCTTAATCAAAATAATGAAAAAAGTTGAAAAAAATGCAAACGAGAGAAAAACAAAAACAAAAATAAAATTTGCAGCTCCACACTCCTTCACCTATAGCAAAGGGCAAGGGGGTAATACTAGGCAAACACAAAACAAAAAGCCAAGAGCAAGGGGAACAACCAGAGTTGTGCAAAGCATGAGATCAACGGAGAGGGAGAGTGCAAGATACTTGAGTGAAGCAATGCAACATGCAGAGAGTAGCAATGCGAGAATCAAAAACAAGAGGGAGCAGAGTTGAACAAGAGCAAGAGAGAATAGTTGAATAGTGCGACATGCGAAAGTAGGAGAGAACAAGCCAGCAGTGCAAGCATGAGAGCGGGAGAGAGGGAGGAGAGAGTGACGCAAGCAAAAAGCCTTCTTCCAGGATGCGAAAGGCCTTGTCTCCAAGGGCTTTTTATTCGTCTTGGAAAAAGGCTCACAAAACCTAAATGTGCAACGGCTAGGAATAGCAACGACCAAGAGATTCCTCATTAAAAATTCACCCTAAATCCAAGAGTCTGATTTTAAATTAGTTTAATCTTGATACCCTTACCCATGAATTTTTAAAAATCTCAACTGGTTCTCAGTTTTCTCAATGGATGTAAACCTCATTCCGGTCTCAGTTGCCAGTTCTCACAAAAGGAATAACTGATATTCTGGGTATCAATCATGGTATCAGAATGCGATATCTATCAATATTCAAACTCTGTTACCCAAGCAATACCCAATGCAGTCTGAGTCATTGTTGGGTGATGGGTTTGATTTTGTTAATAACCACTGGTTCTGGGTATTTAAAAAATCAGAACCAAAGAACCACTAGTTTTTGGTATTTGAAAACAAACTCAAAATTAAGGAATCAATGGTTCTGGTTATTTCAAAAAACCTCAAAGAACTGCCTCAAAGAACTGCCTGATCAGAGAATCACCGCTGGTTCTTAGGGCTATTATTTGACTTGTTTAAAAAATTGAGAACAGCGATTATATATCAGATTTAGGTATTTGAACTTTTGATAACCATGGTACTATATCAGAACCAGCTATTTGATTTTTGAGAACTACAGCTATGAATCCTAAGAACTGCCCTGGGACATGGTGGGAGTTTGGTGGAGTTTGTAATCTCCATCCAACACCACGTTTTACAGTAGTGAACTTACAGGTTTGTGGGGATGGGAAGGAGGGAATATATCCCTAAGTTCCCATGCCCAAGAACAATTAAAAAACCCCCTGAACCTGCCCTTCCCCTAGACATAAGTGGCCATTTGTGAATTTGGCACAAGATGGTTTGCTATCTAGTGCAGCTGGACATTGTTGAAAAGGTCACCCGACTCTCCCTTTGGACACCCAAATTCATATGTAGGGTAACGCCTGAGGAGTGAGGTGTTTCCAAAAAAAGCACCTGCCCAGGGCAGAGCTAAGGAGAACTTATTTTGGGAGCGCGTGGCTCTGAGGCAATCACCTAAGGTAAAGCACTGGAAGAAAATTATTTAAAGAAAATTTCCCTATTATCCACCAAGTAACATGGGAAAAAAACAAAATGCCCATCAGATTGGGCATTTCATGTTTCAAAATGCCCTTCCCTTTGCTGAGGAGAAATTCCTCTGGATAGGGCACCCTACAAATACACTAGAAATTTTCTGTGGGTGCTTCATGGACTATGAAACGAGTATAACAGGCCGATGACTTTTCATTGAAAGTCGCAAAACCTGTTGGAGACAGACTACTTTGTCTGGGCACACCTGCATTTCAGTAGTTGTTAATTGGCAACAATTATGTGGTAACTCGGTCTGGGCATTACTAGTTGTTAGTTGGCAAACTACTTTGTCTGGGCACACCTGCATTTCAGTAGTTGTTAATTGACAACAAAATGTTGTAACTCGGTCTGGGCATTAGTAGTTGTTAGTTGGCAAACTACTTTGTCTGGGCACACCTACATTTCAGTAGTTGTTAATTGGCAACAACTATGTTGAAACTCGGTCTGGGCATTAGTAGTTGTTAGTTGGCAACGACTACTTTGTTGAGCTAACAATTGACATAATCAGAACATGAGAAGCAGGCCTCGGCCCTAGGCACACAAGCTTTGTATTCCAACCTTGTTAAAATAACATTGCTCTTTCCAGTGTTGGTCTGGTCGGTGTCGACTTTTGAACATAATACCAAGCCTTGGTATTGGGTACTTCTTAAATTTTTTATATCAGTCTGGTCTTGGGTTCTTTCTAAACTTTCAATGTCAGTCTGGTCTTGGTATTAGGTCCAAGACCAATTTTTGGTTGGTATCAAAATTGGAACTGATACGTAACTGGCAAAATGCTGGTAAGGATTACCTCAGGTCCTTACGTCCCTAGTCCCTACCATGCCTCAAATCATACCAGCCTGGGCCCTGGTAGGGTCTTTCAATGACATGGCATAGACTGGATTATATACTATGCACAAGCTTATATATAAGCACAAAACTGGTTTTTTCCTTTTCCTTTTTGAATGATGACTTATGTTGGTGTCTGAACTATGCATTGATGGATTCGGAACAACCAAGCAATTTGGTAGAGTGTTTGGAGGGTGCCTAACCAGGCAGAACTTCCTACTCCACAGATTTTATGTAAGATCCCTGGAGCTGGGTTGTAAGAACCTGATGTGTGGGCAGATCTATGTAAGGCAATGGTGGCCGATCAGCTCCTTGGTTGTACAGCAGTGCCTTCCCCTATACATTCAAAATTCAGTCAAACCAGAAACCCCCACTTCAATTGGGTTTTGGGATAAGAGCTATGATTTGTGGACGTGGGCACTCCAATTTCCATGCAAAATTGAAAGTAGGACTCCTGCACTAGAATTCCTAACAAAGAAGTGCAGATAAAGCCTTTATTGTCAGCCAGTTGAAAGCTGATTCCTTTGGGATGCCTCAGAATTCAAATTGTCCTGGGGTTGCAGTCTACAGTTGATTGATTGATTGGAAACACCTGAAGTTTTCGAATGGGATATTATTACTGGAGATGTGGGTTATTGTATGAGTCTCTAGACCAAGTTGTAACTCTCGTCCCATTTGACATTCTCATCAAAATTTGGCAGCATCTCATTATGATGATGCCCACAAGAATTTCCGGAACTGTACGTTTTCTCTGATGCATATTCAAGCTGTTCTCGGCTAGGGAAGAATAGATTCATTTGAGGAAGGAATTTTGTGTAGGGATGGTTAAGTTTGCAAGTGCAAGTTGTTAGTGCAATCAGGTGCAAGAGAGACTGGGCTAATCTAAATTCTAAATGGGCCCAGACACTGTCCTGCAGGAGCCAATCCAAAATGAACAAAAGTAGCTGATATTAAAGGAATATGCTTGGAAATTTAGATTTCACTCTGCAACTAGAGTGGGGAGTCCTTGTGTACTCTCAAGTGGCAGATTTCTTGTGTTCTGAGCAGGCTAGTGCAAAACCAAACTTAGGAGCACATTAACTTAGTGAAAGCAAGCTGTCAAGCTGTGCACATTTATCCATGAGTACTCTTTACCATTTGGCACACATGCATCCCAGAGTTTGACTTTGGTAAATGGAGCTGAACCAGAGGATAAGATCACAAATCCCCTTTGTTTTTGAAGGAATCATTGAACCTTTGGAATTTGAGTGTGTCCTAGTATCAAATTGTTACAACCTTAGCATTTGAGTGTGCCTAGGTACTAAAGTTTTCTATGGGCATCACCTGATAAAATATGCATGTGTCTGTTCTAGTGTTTATTGATTTGTCTGTTTTTAAACCTAAATTAAACTTGGGATATGTCATTTTTTGGTCATTGATATCATCTATCCACTAAGTAGACACTTGTACTTTTGGAGTCATGTTTTTTCTTCTGAACAACAGAAATCCTGTGAGACTGAGATTCTAACACAACTGTTTGGTCAAGGAACCAAACTTAAGGAACTAAATATGAGTGTTGGGGTGGTACCCAGTTGTTGGAATCACCAGTTCTGGTTCCAATTACTAAAAACCAGACTGTAACTGGGTCTCATTTTTGGAACCAAGTTTGGAACCATAATTGAGTTCACATTTTTTTTAAGAAACAGAACCAGAGTTTTTTTAGCAACGATTTAAATTTTAAAAATATTTGGAATCTTTTTTTGGGGGGAAAAAAGGTCTAGAACCAGGGCGAACTGAATGTTAACTGGCAGTTAACTACTGGTTCTGCTCTGGGTTATGCAGAGCTGGGTTTGCTTTTTAGAACTAAAACCAGGATTTTGTTTTTTGTTTTGTTGAAGAACTGGACCTGGAACTGGATTCCAGGTCAGTTTTTTGGCAACCCAGAACCACAACTGACCTAATTTGTTTATTTGAACTGGAAGCGGAGGTTCTTCATAAAAGTCAAGAACCTTCCAACAATCGAACTAACCTGAAGTATTGAATTCATTTTGGCATGGAAAGAAATGACACAGCTTCCCAGCTATCTCGCATTGCAAACTCAGCTTGGGTTTAGGGTTTTCCCCAAGCTGAGCTTGGACCCTGTGGAAGATTTTAGATCATCATCAGTGTGTGCTCATATGGTGGGGTTTAGAGGGGCCACAGTGAACCATTACCCAGGGGTGCACCATGAAGGATGGATGATAAATTGTCTGGAAACAGTTTTCTGTTGTGTTCCAGTTCATTAGCTAACCATGGTGGTTAGCTCAGTTGCTTTTTTTTTTTGCTGCTTACCTACTAATAACCCACAAGCAGGTTGTTAGTAGGTAAATAGTAAAAACAGTCCTTACATATGTATAAACCATCTACTTACCTAATAGTTACTGATTTTCATACCTACCTACCTATCTATGAGACCTATGTCCTACAGAATTGGTTACCAAGGTGAACCAAATATTAACTCAGTTGAGGTTCATCAACAACTCAGTGAGTACTAATGGGCATCCAGTGGATGGTGCACTTCTGGGTGCTGGTTCACTGTGGCCATTTACATGGGGTTTTGTGTTTTGTCCCATTTTCTTATAGTTCCTTTAGATTGTAGCACAAGAAACATGGGTATGTAAACAAGCAGCTAGTTGCCTAATGTCTCTGCCCTAAAAATTGACAAAATCAATAGTATTTTTCTAAAATGAAAAAATGAACTGCATCTAATTTCTTAATTTTAAAATGACAAAATAAACTACATCTTTTTTATTTTAAAAATGACAAAATGAACTACATGTGATAGCAGAGTCTCTCCTCTAAGGGCAGAGCCAACAAAGTGTCCAGCCAAACAGTCAAGACAATCGATCCACATTTGGCCAGAGTGAACAACCACCCACCAATGCACGAGTTGATTGTTCTGTCCATAGGCTGGGCTGCGTTTTTTTCATCTGACTTTAACCTTATGTTGTTGACTCTTGATTTTTGTTTTTCCCAATACTGAGTTCCGTTATACTGTCCCACCTAGCTACCCTATTGACCTAGCTACCTTGCTGAGTTACATCTTGGGCCTGCCTACCAACTAACAATTGACCCCTAACCTACTTGATTACTCACCCTACTTACCTTCAAGCTGTTCTTGGCTAAACTTCTACATCTTCCTACCATACTTATTTTTTCTTTGATAAACCCTTTTTTTTTTACCCTACTTATTTTCTTTTTTTTTCTTTGGCTAAATTTTTATCTCTTCATGGCTAAACCTTTACCTCTCAACAAAACTTCTATCTCTATTTAAGTTAAGGCTCTATCTCTAAGCAAAAAATTTATATTTCTTTGGTTAAACTTCTATCTTTTGACAAAACTTTTATCTTTTCTTGATTTAAACCTCTATCTCTTAACAAAATGTCTATATCTTTTTCGCTAAACCTCTATCTCTAAGCAAAACTTTTATATTTTGACAAATTCTCTATCTCTTTTTATACAAACCTTGATTGCTGAACAAATATTTTTATATTTCTTGGTTAAATATTTATCTTTTGGTAAAACCTTTATCTCTTTATGAGAAAACTTCATTTCTTGTAAAAAAAAAAAAATTCCTAATCAAAATTATACGTTTTAACAAACTTTTATACATCATGGCTAAACCTTTATTTTTTGACAAAATTTCTATCTTTTTTTAGTTGAACTTTTTTTTTAACCTTTATATTTCCTAGTTAAAACCCTTTTTTTTCAATGAAACCTCTTTACTTTTTAACTAATTTTTTTTTTCTTAACAAACCTTGTCTATTTTTTGGTTAAATCTTTCACTATTAACAAACCTCTACATTCACCTCCTTGCCCACCCACCCACCCACCCAATTACTTAATTACCTATTTACTTACCCACCCCCCCACTTAGCCCTCCGCTATCTATGTACCTACCAATGTTGTGCATGTAAATGTAAATGGGTGTGTAAAACCATGTAAGTGTAAATAGATTTACACTTACATGTCATGCAAAAGGTTAGTGTTACACTTACATTTACATGTGTGAGTGTAATGAGTTACAAAACACTTACATGGTTGTGTATAAAAAAAATTGGCCATGTGAGTGTAAGTGTAAAAAGGTTAACTCTAGGATTTAATTTTTTGCAAGTTTTTTAAAATTGTGTGAAGTGCACCATCCACCATAGCCATTGCTCATTACAAGCTTAAGAACTTGCTTTGCTTATGGGTCTCACATTTTTTATTTACACTTTTATTTCACTTAAATAGTATTTAAAAACATAAATGTTAATGTAAATTAAAGTCTAAGTACATAATAACAAATAAATAACTAACTTAGTTGCATAATTAGTTGTTATAAAACTCTTTTTTTTTCCAAATGAAAACACATTACATTGTCCAAATTGTTGTCACAAGGAAATTTTTGCAAGATTTTGGGATTTGGAATTGGCCATGTGATTAAATATAATTGACTAAAATGATAAAGGACTCATGTTAAATCTTGGAATTCAACAACCTAATTATTATTAAGGAAAAAATGTTGCCAAATTAAAAAAAGAATAAGAAAAAATATGAAAACACATGAGAGTAAGACTTGTTTATTGTTTGCCTATTGTCTTGCAACAATTACCATGGATTGCACCAGCTACTATCATGTAATAGTTACTATCTTGCAACAACTACCGTCATATAACAATTATCATCATGCACATAGTGTCATTTGCAAACTTGAAAAAAAACTCCCAATTGCTTATAAACCTCTGATAGCTATTGCTTACCATATATAACACTTATAGACCTTTTGTAATTGATGCTTACTATTTACATTACTTGTAGACCTTTTGTGGCTGCTGCTTATTGTTTGTAGCAATGTTACCTTATTTATAAACCCCAAATTTCATGTCTACCTCGTTGTTGCTACCTTCTAATGGCAACTATCATCCTATGGCAAAAGGTATTTTTTACTTTATAGATAAAAAATAAAGAGAAAATATCCTATTGCTTTTGTAGAATAAACAAAAAACTATTATTTAAAACATAACAAAACATTATGCAATCTTAATCTGTACTACCTTGCCCCCCTATCTAATATCCTCAAAGTAGAACAAAATAAAAATTATATGATGTATTTTCAACCATTTTCCATTGCAAGAATCAAAGTACAAGATACTTCCATATTTCCATATTTATCTTTAATGCCAAAAACACATTATTTCCCAAGCAAAGGATTTCCTAAAAACTTTAATATCAAATACCATCTTTAACATACCATCTCCTCCCCCCTTAAGAGATATATAAAGAACCCAAGAAAGATATTCACCACACAAAGGTGGAATCCTTATCCTCTTAGATCTTTTTATCCTAATCCCTTCCACACATCCTAATTAAAGGAAATTCATCCATCTTTTATCCATTTTCATTAATTAACTTAATAGTTACCCCTTAGTAAATAAAATGTGGTAAATATTATATTTATCACTAGTAACTAAATAATTACTAGGATGTCCTTCTAAATGAACTTGTCGCAACCCTATTTTGAAAGAGTGTGAAGATGAAACTCACACTCCCAAAATTGGGACTTGGGAGTCCTCCGGGACTCCTAGAATTTCAGAGTTCGATTGCAAGGGTTACAACACCTTGCATTAGGGTGTTATTTATATCATTGAAAATATATCAAAATGTAGATGTCTAAAATGGGCTCGCATGGGCCATTTGGACATCTGTAGCACAAGTTATGGCAAAAAGAAGGGCGAGGAATCAAATTAGCAGTTTGTCTCCCGACTGCTAAAAATTAAGAATCAACTCGACCCTAGTGCATGCAGGGGGGGTGCGATGCACCGTTGAAAAGCTCTCAAGGAGAGCTACAAGTTTGCTTCAGATCTCATCCCAATCGGAGGTCTGAGCAAAACGTTATGATCTCGCAAAGTCTTGGAAGTCCAAACCAAGACAATTTCGAAACTCCTCCTTGGGAGTCCCAGGACAAAAAAACCATTTGGGTGTGGGTGCCGTGGAGAGGCACAGAACATACTATATGGGGGAAGGTGGTGGCTTCCTTCGAGTTCAGGCCGTGGTGAGTCTTGTGAGTTCAAAGTTGCTCGTGGCTTGTCCTAGCACTAAGGGTGCTCCAGAAATTGAATTAACCAACTTATTGATTGGTTTGATGCAGGTTTGAGTAAGTGAATAGCTTGTCACTCTTCTTAGTCCCATCCCGGAGCTTCAACACGCCCCTCTACCCCTTCTAGTGCTGAGAGCTAGAAACGCGCCCTAAGTTCTTCACAATTCCGCTGTTTGAGTAACTTAGACCCGTTTTGGGTCTAACTAGGGACTTGGGAGCGCATCAGAATTAGATTAGGATATTATTTTTAGTAAATAATATTACTTTTATTAAAATTATTCCTAGAATTAACTTTTGATTATTCTATCCCATGAAGGTAGTTCATTGTATTAATAGTAATACCATCAGAAAACACTTTCACTCTATAATTCTCCTAAGATTGTTTTACCATTTGATGCTTACCATCCAGTGATGGTACTACTGTCTATTAACATCCATGGTGTTTTAACCAACATAGGTTAATTTTCTACCATTAACAACTCAACATTACAATGTTATATATAACATAATTGCATTGTATGAATTTCATGGATAATTTTTGAATAGCCATTACATAATGAGCTTTCAAAGGAGTACCCAAAAACCTATAACATTCCATAATCAATGAATATGGACTCCATGCACCTTCATATAATGTATTTTAAGGAGTAAAAGACTCAATCATAATATGATGTGGTAACATTGATACCAATGAGGACTTTTTGGAAGGATTTTGATGACCAAATTTTTTTATGTACCTTGAATTATGGTTTTTTCTTATTAAGACCATTATTTAATGAAAATAATAGTTTAGAAGTTCATCTTTCAAATTTAAGTTCTCCATAAGGTAATCTAGGGTTGAAAAAATATTTCTAATAAATTTCTAATGATAACTTATAAAAATGATTTGTGTGATTCGATGTATCTTGTCTTCACAATGTTAATTTAAGCGATTATGGACTTCCACATGTGCTTAAAAGTGTTACACTTTAATATGCTTTCACCTTTCCATTTGTATGGTCTACCTTGGTATGTGGGTATTTTTTCTTAAAATGGTTTTGTATGATGCAATACTTGCACACAAGGACCTATGAAAACCTTTCAATCTTGGTTAAAGGTAATTGGGTGATGATCCACTACATGCACATGGGGACTTATGAAAACCACTTGGTCCTTGTTGAAAATAATTGGGTGATGACTTAATCTAAGAATGCAATACCCACATATGGGGACTTATAAGAAAACCATTTGGTCCTTGTTGAAAGTAATTGGGTGATGACTTAATCCAAGAATGCAATATTTGTGCATGGGACCTACTGAAACCATTAGTTGGTCCTAGTTAAAAGTAATTGGGTGACAACCCAATCCAAAAATGCAATACTTGCACATGGGGACCTATGAAAACCACCTGGTCCTAGTTGAAGGTAATTAAATGACAACCCAATCTAAAAATGCAATATTTGCATCAACCTTAAACCACCATGTCCAAAATGGTTAGGGTTCCCAAAACTAATATTTATTTTTGTGACCCATGTAGGTATTACATTATATTAGTGGCTTTCCTTTGTAATATTTACACATGGATTCTAATGAAAATGACAATTGTTAGTTAAAGCCATAGTCCCAAAATGTAATACTCGCATCTTCTCAAATTGGCACTTGGAAGGATGGTAAAACCTCAATAAATCAACATTCATTTTGTGACATGTATGTACATATTGCAAATTTCCCCCTTCATAATGGAGATTTTACAAGACATTATGTAAATATTATTTAAAAACTTTAAATTTTAGCAATGTAGATGTGAAATTACAATGGAACAATGGAAGATGGTTTTAAGCCTAGGACAAAAATGTTTATCAAAAATCAAAATTGCTTTACATATATCCAAATGTCATAAGGGGTGATGTTTTCAAATGAAAGCCCTAGCTTTTATGTACATGATAGGTGGATGGAAATTGCAATGTTTATAAAACTATGTAAAAAATGTCTACTACATACTATCTTACCCACACATAATTGAGTACAAACATGGTAAAGTAGACACAAAACTAAGTGTCTCTAGCTTTACCTTGTATCATGCATATAAAACCAAACAAGTAGTTTTAAAATTAATGGAATTACGATTAAAAACCCTCTTGCAACTTTATTATTACAATAAAATTTTATTTCCAAAAAATTAGGGGCAATTTTTTTAAAAAGGAAACCAAAAATAACCCTATTTCTTGGGTGGTAAATTCATCAATGGGATAATTTTGGTCTCCTTGTTAAAATTTACTTATCACATACTTTACACCAATCCTTCACTACAAAAAGAAGATTTCAAACCTACTTGCATTTCAAACAAGTAGACAAAAAACTAATTGAAACAATTTAAAAGTTGAAAATAAATAAAAAATAATGAATATTATGTTTTCTTTGATCATTTAACTAAAAACATTCAATGTAGAATAAGTTTTTGATGGGTTTTATTACTCTTTTATATCTACTTTCATTTAACATTGACAAGGCAACAAGTATGTACAATTTATGGTGCTTATGCCCAAATTTCCTTATCCAAATGAAGATCCTTTAATTTAAAATTATAATCTACATTGCCCATCTCATACACTTGATAGTAGGTTATTATTGCTTTTATTACATTCTACACATGTTGGTGGGTATAAATGTGGCGATGTTCCAATCAAAGAAAAACCATAGTCACCACAAATTTGTCCTTATTGGTCCCACAAAATCTACATTAAAACAACAACCCACAATTAACATGGGCATTTCAAAAAACCCTAAACCAAATAAAAAATGGGGAAAAAATGGGTGGGTAGGAGAGCATACCATCCATGAATCGTTTTGGATTCATGGAAATTGATGACCATGTTGATTTCTCATATTTGAATTATTTTGTTGCATTATATAAATGTAATCACAATAGACATTACATTTTTCAACCATTTATGTTTACATTGTGATGATTGTGATGAATCCTTTAAAGCCCATTAAATTTATGTACATTAACAATGTTCCACCTTCATGGAAAAAAACATACATGCATACATTTCAAACTCCATAAAAAAATATTGAGACCTACGACTAACATATGATACCTTCTCTCGAACTCCCATCTTAAAATGTTCATGAAAGTACAAGGAAGCCCAAAATACCATTTTATTATAACCTCAAATCAAGTACTGAAACAAATAAAATTAAATGAAAAATTAAATGAACACACCATAAGTCAAAGTGGTAAAAAACCCATAATTGAAAAAACATTTACAAGAAATATGCAAAAAACGGGCAAGTGCTTCACTCTATTTCACCTGCACAAGTTCACACAATCATTGTTAAAAAAAATCAAAATACTTGAGGAATATATCATATGTGAAGAAAAAAATAATAAAAAATGTAAAAATTTATGATCAATTAGAAGATGTGGAAGGAAGTGCATTCAATCAATAAAAAAATGGACAATACCAAACATCTAAATACCATTTCCATAACATGGTAATGAAATGAACAAACACCACCCATCTTCATAACATGAAAGGTTTTTTTGAAAAAGTAAAGGCAAAAATAGAAAGCTTTACCATTTTGTTGTGATAAATGATTGACTTGGTGGAGCTTATTTGAAGGCTTGAGCCCTGATTTCATTTTATCAATCCCTAATGACTTGGCTACCCATTCTACTATGATGGAATGATCATTTGTCAACATTAACAAATATACATATTCCTACCTACTCCTTTATAGACTAAATTACTATTGCTACATTTTTTTACAATTATTCTCCGAAATGAAATTGGGTTATTGAAGTAGTGGAATAATAAAAAATTCGTTAAAACATGAATGGTTTTGCATCAAATAATAATTTACCTTTCAGTTTTTTAAACATAATCCACCTAGGGTTGTCATAATGTTTGGGCATTCGTTATGATGTGACATGTCTATTTGGACAAAGATGTAGCCCAACCTCATGTCAAGATAGGGTCAACCTAGGTCAAAGCCCATATTGGGCTACCCGGGTGGGGATAAAAGCAATTGAAATTGGACTTGTTTCAATCACCATACACCTTGCGGTAACAAAAATGGCTTTCAATCACCATAATTAGGATTTTTTAATTGTAACCTTTTCTGGTTGCCACCACTTTTGGTTACCACAAATTTTTTTGTTGTCAACATTTTTGGTCACCACAAAAAAAATTGTTAATACCTTTTTCGGTTGCCACAAAATTTTCATCACCCAAGTTTTAGTCGCCACATGTTTTGGTCACCACAAATTTTTCACCACCAAAGTTTCAGTTGCCACATGTTTTAGTCACCACAAATTTTTTTTCAATAAGGTTTCAATTGCCACCTATTTTGGTCACCACCATTTTAAATTGCTAATAGATTTTTTTCAATTGCCAATTTTTCTATTGCTACATAATGATCGTTGACTATACTTTGGTGACAAACAACATGGGTTTTAATGCTTTTCATCTAGTTTTTTTTTGGGGCCAAAATGTCATTCTTTTTCCAAAAGGTTTGGAGAAATTTTTTTTTGTCAATAATTTTTTTTTTGAAGTGGAGTTTCAGTCGTTTTTTGAATTTTTTTGTTCCATTGCAATTTTAACGAAAATCTCCAAACCAAAAAAATGAAAAGCTTAGGGACATGAAATGATGAGATGCATGTTATTTGTTTATGCTTTTAAAATGTGTAGAATGAAGAATCATAATATGAATAGAAAGTTCAATATCACACAAATTTCAAATATATTCACACATGACAACATGATTCTTTGATAAAATCTGGTTTTATTAAATCAATAGGTTCACAACATTTCAATTTTGACAATTCATACAAACTACACCAAGTTTCATATTAATCAACTACAAATAATCTATGGCTACCTTCAATAACATTCTTTAGTTGGAGTCCAATTGTATGGATGTATTAGGACCCTTTGTGCTATTTGCAAAAAATAGGGTGGAAATTTGAGCCCCTTTCACTTGAGACATCAAAACAAATTCTCCCTCCATTGAAAGGTTTGGCATTTTAATGGCCACAATTTTTATTGACCCATGAGGGGTTGGTATAAACATGTTGTCTACTCATCAAAGGATAATTCCCTCATAACTAGAAAATAGTGCCTTCACTTGTGTTCATGCCTTTAAACACATCATAACATCAGTTCGCCCATTGCCATCATGTCAATAGCCCAAATGGAAGAACATTTTGTCTTCATTGTACAACATGATAATGTTGTGAAATTTACATTCCACCTTGCCCGACTTTTCCAAGGTCATCAAATAGCATGGATCCCACACAATCTACCTACCCTTCATTGAAAAAACACAAGAACAATAAATTTGATTAAATGATTAATATATAATGATGTAATTAGATTCCACCTTAAGGGCTACATAATGAAACTTAACATCAATTGCAAATGCAATATGATGAAAACTTCAAATACCCATAAAGGTTTCACCCCTCCCTCCAAAGGTATATGGTAATTATTGTTTGTTAAACAACACAAAACCCACATACCCTCAAAGGAAAAAATGAGTTTGGAATGCATGCTTCAATTTTTATTATTTAACACAATTTGGCAATCAAAACAATTTAATAGCTGCATAAATGGCAATTGAAAAGATTTAGTCACCCCAAGAATAGCAACTTATTAGTTTCAATTGTTGCAAGTTTGGAAACTAAATTTTTTTAGTTACCTTCATAATGGTGATCAAAAAGTTTCGAACATTGAAACTATGGTGACCAAAAATGGATTTAATTGCCACAATTATTAAAATGAATTGTGGTGATAATTTAAAATTTTTAGTCATCGCTAATGTGGCAATGGAATCCATTTTTTATCACCATGTGTTTATGGGTAGCTTTAGTGACAATTTTCTTGCATTCATTTTAACGAATGAAACCAACAACATCAGGATGAATGCTAATGTGACATTTGATGCAAAATGGGTGCATCACAGGGCGCAAATAAGATATTTTGTACATACTTGTTACCTTGTTTTCTACTTGAAAACACCAAAAAAAAAAAATTTCAAACTTTTAACCTTCCTCTAACATTTCAAAATAAACAAAACTTTTGGTTTTTTTCATGGGCAGCTTTAGCATCATCCTAAATTTTCAAAGCAATTTGTGTCATATTAGTTAGACTTGAAAAAATACCCCAAAATTATCCCAAAAATTATGTCATTTTTTAGGGGTTGGGGATGATTTTAGCTATGAAACAAATTCCATTAACCAAAAAAATTATATTAGAATGTTTACCACATCAATATTGAGGTGCTTGAAAAAAAACCAAATATTTGGAAAAATATTTCACCTAGTTTCAAGTATTTGAACTTTATTTTTCAATCTGTCACAATTTTAGGTCCAATTCAAGTACTTGCAAATAACTTAAAAAAACATGATTATAACAATTTAACTTTTGAAGTCCATGCAAACAAGAATTAAAAAATAATGTACCCAAAAAAATATTTATTCCAATAAAATCATCTATTTGTTAATCCTTTTATCTAAGGACCTATTTTTTTTGCTTACACTATTTTTTGTGTATATTTTACCATGCTTTCACTCCACATCCATTTTGATAACCTTGAATCCACCAAAATCGAAAAATTTGAAACTTCTAGTTTTCCAATAAACACCACCAAAAAGATTTTAATCTTTTACAACAGGGAAATTTTAAAAATTGTAAGACTAAGAAAAACTTAGAAAATAGTTATTCTTCTTTTGATTTTTCTTTCATTTCTATTTTTTGTCCTGTCATTACAACATAATTTCTTGATCATCTACATTTCACTTTGACAAATTTCTTTAAGTTTCTCTACAACTACTTGGGATTCAACATGAAATAAAAGAAAACTTTTATTTTGTGTTTGGATCTTTTTTTCCATTGTTTTGTGTGACTACAAGGAGGAGTATATGTTTTTTTTCTTTGGTATTCTTTGAGCAAACATTTTAATGTGATGTTTTTGTTATTTATTATTCAATGTCTTTTGGAGCTTGATTTGATTGTCCTCCTTTTGTGATGCATGAAAACCCAAAATTTGCATGCATGGTTTTTGGCTTTAAAGGAAACCATAGAGGAAATGAAACTTCAAAAAAAAGAAGTTTCAACCTATGTCTTGAAACATTTTGCTTTTTGATATAGGATTGTTAACATGTATATTGACAATTCCCAAACTTGAAAGATCTATGAAAACATTCCTTCTATTCAGGTTGGATGTTGCATCAATTGAAGTGGAGAGTTGGGGAATATGATAATTATTTTTTATGAAGTATTTGTCATAGATTGATAATTTGGTAAGCACTAGATGAAACTTCTTTTGTCTAATAGATACCAATACCAATGTTAATAAAATTGATTCCATAATCAAATCTTTATTACAAATTTGTCATGTGAAAAAGTTGGGGTTGGCATTATCAAAATTAACATTATAATTTTCAAAACATCCCAAATATTTTTTAATTTATAATGTGAATTGTTAATCCTTTGTAACAATGATATGAGATATGTTTGGGGCATAATGGGTGTTATAACAATATTCTTTTCAACAACAACAATACATAATAATGATTTTTTTTTCATTTGGCTCATAGGTAATATGTGTTAATTATTTGAGCAAAATCATTAACATATCAATGACCAAAATTAATGACAAAAACATGAAAAACAACTGAAAATTGTCCTTTGTTTCTTCCCACTTTGTTGAAACCAAACAAAACAAGGCTAATGTTGCTGGTGGTGGCAAAAACCAATGTAGTTCACTCAAATTTTTTTTTTTTTTCACATTCACATGCTCAATCTTATTTTCTCTAGTTGGTCGTGGGCTTTAAATCTCATTGTTTTGTAGATCATTGGTTAGATGCCCATTATTTTCTTTCAATAGGTGGATTCAAATGGTAGGTGTAGGATGTAATCAAAACTTATGAGTTATATTCCATTACTTTAATTAGTACCTTCAAGGAGTATTTTTAGTATTTGTGGTCATGGTTAGGTCTTTAGTGATATATTTTATTTATTTTTAGTCCAAATTATTAATAGTCATTACCATACGTGTTGAAAGTCTCTTGTGACAAAAAACTTGGCCACACAATAATCAGAACCATGAACATATACATTAAATGGCAGAGCCTATCTCGGAATTATCCATTGACTTTGAGCCAAACCTACCTGAATTCCTATTATAATTTAGAATAAAAAGCTTGAGGTCTTTGAGGAGTTAGATTTCTTTGATCTTTCTCTCTTGAGCCCATTGGTCTTTTTGGCTTTTCTCAATTATTTTAAACCACATACACCCCAAAAACAATATTAAATTTTAGGAACCCAAGTGCCAAATTGCACTTTGTGATACAGACCTTTAAATACAAATAAATTACATACATTGGAAAATACTCAAAAAAATGCCACCCCACAAATTGACAATGGACAAAAACTAGCACACTTCAACTCCCCATAGACTGCTTCACAAGTTTGACAAAAAACCACAACCCCCTCTTTGGATCCACATTGTAGAGTTTGACAAAATGCAATTATTTTTTAGAGTTCCCAATAATTAAGGTGTTTTCTTGTGATATGCAACTCAACAACATTCACACACAAATAAACACAACACACACAAGTTGAAAAGATGATAGACCATTCTTGAGACCCTTAAGATCTTCATCATCCCCCTTGTCATCAACCCTCAATCCACATCTTAGACTAAATTCCTATCTACAAAAGTACATGGCGCAACAGATTACTCATTAACTCTTCAACAACCAATCTAGCCTTTTCTTATTCATCTCCTTACAAAAAACAAAGAAAGAAAAATCTCATTTATTTCCCACCATCCTTTTTACATTCCAAACTGAATTTGCAAAGTTCGAAGAAAAAATCTCAATGCAAGTTCTATCCATAAACTTATCTGCCTTCCCTCTTTATCTCCCATGCCACAATCTTTTGGGGTCACCAAAAGACCTCCTCCATTCTGATCAACCTCCCAACGTTACTTTTGCCGATTCAAGCTTGTTTAACAATTCCATCACCTCACATTCAGCCAGTGTCCAACAACATCCATTTCAGTTCACTCATCCCAAATAAAAGAAAATGACACAAAAACATAAAAGCCATAAACAACACTGCGTCTCCATCACCCTTTTTCCTTATCTCCATCGTCGTCATACATTTACACCCCCAACTGAAAGTAGGAGAAAGTGTTAGCCACATTTGTAACTATTGCTATTGTTTGAACTATGACATTCATTGTAGTTTGGTCTTTAACCTTGAACTACTTATTTTTGACCACATTATTGTTAGTTCTTCAAGTGATCTAGTTAATTTTGATATGCAATAGTTTGAGGGTAGGAGTTCCTTACATGATGAATGGCAAAAATGAATCACATAAATGGGACAATGTTGACAAGCTAAAGATGGCACTTCCACGATGGTGCCACTTTTAATATATACTACCCCTCCCCCCCCCAGCTATTGGTTGATCATTCCCTCCCCCTTCTCACCCCTTTCCTTTTTGGGAAAGTTGCTAACAAGGGCAATAAAAGATTGTGACCAATTGGAACACTGATGAAAACCATAAGCATCTCAACCTGCATGTATATCAATTTTGAACTAAACAAATTAAATTCATGTAACATTCATCAGTTTCAAAACAATTTTTGAATTTGGTAAGTTATTATTCTTTGGTCAATTTGTAAAATTTTCAATACCCTCATAAATTTTTTTTATGTCCCATGGGGATTGCATTGAAATGAAAAAAATCTTGAATATCTTAAACTCCTTTATTTTCAAATTAGCATACTTTAATGTCAACATGTTTTTGGATCCTCATAACTCCTAGAAAAATCAAATGGAAATGGAGGTGTGATACCATTTTCTAAAGGAAATTATTATTTATATATTTTAGATATATTTTCATATCCAATTATAATTAAGTGATGCACACAAACACACACACATAAGTTGGACCTCTTATTTCTTTGCAGACAATTTGAAAGAAATGAAGTCATTTCCCTTGGACCATTTTCTTACACCTTACGTTCAAAGTCTTTTGACATTATGTCAATCTTCTTAATTGAACATGATTTGCCCCTCCAAATTACACTTTGAAAATGTAGGTTGGAATGGATTTTTTTTTTCAAATTTTCAAATGGATTCAAAGTTCAGGAAATAAACTTATATCAAGAAAAAGAAGGCATGTTTTTCATTTACAGTTACACCGCCCCATGTGAATTTATTTGGCAAGTATGATTGGGGGGGGGGGGTTGCGTGGGGGGAAGGAAAATAAACCCTCCAATCCCCATAGTTCTCACCTCATTATTTATTAGCAACCTATACATGAACCCCATTATATTTAATGATCCTTTCTCTCTTCTTCTTCCCCCCTTTTGGTTTTAAAAAACATTCCTACACATTTGTTTATTTTATTTCTCCCTTATCATCCACTTGGGGTTTTTTTTCTTGCTTTGGTTGCTTCTTGTTAGTTTTTTTTTGGTGTTTTTCCTTAGTTTGGGGTGTTTTTATAAGTAGGGAGGGGGATGAAACAACAAATTGTGAAAAAAAAGTGAGATAATGCCTAAGGAGTGGGTGAACTCTTGAGATAAACACATGCCCAAGGTGAAATTGAAGGGATGTTTAATTTTAGAATGTCTCATTTGAAGGGCATTATTTGACATAAGGCATCGACATAAATTTTTAATTTATTTCCACATGATAATACTTGATAGGTATCATGGGGAAAAATCAATTGAAAGAGGTAGGCTATTACAAGTTGGTTCTTTGATTCCTATTTTCTACAAGGTCATAAAGAGATTGGATGCCATCATGAATTTACATAGATTTACACATATTTGCATTGATTTACATGAATTTACACTTGCATGGTTTTACATGGCTTAAAATGGATTTACATAGTTTTACATGTATATCGCCAATGATAAGCATTTACAATTACTTGGATGTGACTGAATGCTTTTACACTTTCATGAAGTGTAAATAAGTTTGTTACTAACATAGAGGCTACATCTAAAACCATATACATGATCATCAATTGTTCATTCAAAAGGACTTAAAACATATAGATTGAAAGATATTTGATTTCTCAAATCCTATTTTAAACATTTCCAAAGTGGGAATGTACTTGTTAAGAATCTTAATGATTTCCAAATTCCTTTTTGTTTTGTTTGAATAAATGTTGCACTTTCATTGACCTTTGCTAATTCTTGAACTTTTGTTTTTCCTTGGCAAGCCTTTGACTTGCTTTCAACTTGAAAAAGACAAACATGTAATTTGCATTAGAATCTTGTGAAAATGCTCAAAATGCACATGTATTTTTCCCAATGTCACAAGTAATATGTAAAGCTTTTCTCTACATGCAAGCAGGCGCATAAGAGGGAGATAG
>Ga0116227_10003548_pt1 | contig 34565 bp, 27 predicted proteins | sample S1TSphgellanicum_FD_89693 | JGI IMG/M metagenome (GOLD analysis project Ga0116227, IMG submission 89693) | Host-associated microbial communities from peat moss isolated from Minnesota, USA - S1T2_Fb - Sphagnum magellanicum MG | ecosystem: Host-associated > Plants > Peat moss > Unclassified...
ATGAGTGCCGTCCAGCATGGTGCCAAGGTCGAAGCCGGACACCATACAATGGCGCACGGCGATATCCTCGCTGGGCATGATCCGCCCAAGGCCAAAACTGGTCTTGATGACGATGGCATCGTCATTGGGGCTGTTAACGCGGCAATGCTCCACCACGCAGCGCTGCACGCAATCCAGATCAATGCCATCGCGCTGGGTGTCGATGGTCAGGTCGCGCAGCACCATATCGCTGCAGCCCGTGGCCAGAATGGCGAAATGGCCGCCCCGGTCGATGGTGAAATCCGACAGCGTCACCTGCCGACATTCGCGCAGGGCAATCGCCTTGTTGCCCTGCCCGATCATCTCGGCATGGGCCGTCTCCAGCGCGGCGACCTGCGTGTCGCTCATGCCCTGCATCGAGAGGGGGCGCTCACCCGATTGCGCCCGCCAGCGCGATCCGGGACCGTTGCGGGTGAGGCCCTTGCCCTCGATGCGCCCCGGGCCGGTGATGGCGATCTGGGTGAGGTTCTCACCCCAGATCAGGCTGTTGCGCCAATGGCTGTGGCCGAAGTCCTGATAGAGTTGCTCTCCATTGTCCTCGGGCCGGTCATAGGCGCCGCCATGCAGAACCGGATCGGCAGCCTCGATCACCGCCCCTGCTTCCAGATGCAGCGTGATCCCGCTGGCCAGCCGGATCGAGAAGCAGAGGTAGCGCCCCGCAGGCACCACCACCACGCCCCCGCCCGCCTCATGCGCGGCGCGGATCGCGGCGTTGATGCCTTGGTGGGCCAGAGCCTTGCCATGATTGGCGGCGCCGTAAGCGGTGACATCGAAGCGCTTCATCAGCGCAGATCCAGCACCACCAGCGCCTTGGCCGGAACATCCAGCAAGAGCTTGCCATCGCGGATCGTCGCGCCGGTGAAGGCGGCGGGCGCAACGCGCGCAGGGGTGCCGAAATCATTCACATCCTGCACCCGCCCGGCGGTGAGAATACGCCCGGAAACCTGCGCGGCATTCACGCCGGTCAGCGCGATCTCCAGATGATGCGGCTGATTGGGATCGATGTTGACCAGCGCCACATGCACCGCGCCATCCTTGCCGCGCACCGCGGAGCCCGTCACGGCGGGCGCGGTCCATTCCTCGCGGTTGTACCATGTCTTGGGCAGGTCGAGCGGCAGGGCCGTGCCATCCTGCCATGGGCGATAGAGGTCGAAGGCGTGATAGGTGGGGGTCAGCACCATCTTCGCGCCATCGGTCAGGATCATCGACTGGAGGACATTCACCATCTGGGCGATGTTGGTCATCCGCACGCGCTCGGCATGGTGGACGAAGATGTTGATGTTCACCGCCGCCAGCAGCGCATCGCGCAAGGAGTTCTGCTGATAGAGGAAACCGGGATTAATGCCGGGCTCCACATCGGTCCAGATGCCCCATTCGTCCACCGCCAGATTGACGCGGCGGGCCGGGTCATATTTGTCCATGATGGCGGAATGCTTGGTGAGCAGTTCCTCCATGCGCCAGGTTTTGGCCATGGTGCGGGCGTAATCGACCTCAGTGAAATTGGTGGCCGAACCCCTGCCCTTCGGAGCGCCTTCGGTCTGGCCGGGGGTGGTGTAGTAATGCAGGCCGATGCCGTCGATCTGCTTGCCGGCCTCGCGCATCATCACTTCGGTCCAGTTGGTGTCGGGGCCATTGGCGCCGCTGGCCACCTTCTGGATCTTCACGCCATAGGGCGCCTTCACGAAGGTGGCATAGCGCCGCGTGATCCCGGCGGCATCGTCGGGCCGCATGTTGCCGCCGCAGCCCCACAGTTCATTGCCGATGCCGAAATAGGGCAGCTTCCATGGCTCCTTGCGGCCATTCTTCGCCCGCTCCTGCGCCAGAGTGCCATCCGAGGCCGTGATATATTCCACCCACTCTTCCATGGCCGAGGGCGCATCGCTGCCGACATTGCCCGAGACATAGGCGTCGGCCCCGATCAGCTCGGCGAAGTCCATGAATTCATGGGTGCCGAAGCTGTTGGGCTCGGTTACGCCGCCCCAGTGGGTGTTGATGCGTGTGGGGCGGTTGGCGCGTGGGCCGATGCCGTCGCGCCAGTGATATTCGTCGGCAAAGCAACCGCCTGGCCAGCGCACCAGCGGCACATGCAGAGCGCGCAAGGCCTCGACCACATCCTTGCGGTAGCCCTTGATGTTGGGGATTTTCGAACCCGGCCCGACCCAGATGCCGCCATAGATGCCATAGCCCAGATGCTCGGCAAACTGGCTGAAGATATGGCGATCCACGATCGCGCCGGGCGTATCGGCGTGCAGCGTGGCGGCGGTATCGCTCTGCGCCTGGGCCGGGGAGGCCAAAGCGCTGCTCCCCAACAACAAGGCCATGGCACAGCGCGCCATCCAGCGTGAGGCAGGACGAATCATGGGGTTCCCCTCTCCAGGATTATTTTCATATAGAGGTATGCTGTCGCGTATATTGAAAATCAAGTGTATGTATTGCATAGTCATCGCATGACCTTGACCCGCACGCTCGCCACAGGAATGATGACGGCCATGCTGTCGATCGCCGCGACCCCACTGCATGCTGAAACGGCGCCGCGCCTCTGGCGGCTGGACGGCCCGGCCAAGCCCGGCGAGCAGGCGATTGCACCCGCCGCGCCATGGAACGCGGCGACCGGAGGGTACGAAAGCGATGGCGCGCTCTCCCTGCCGGTGGCGGAGGGCAATTGGTTGGTGACGCTCGATATCGGCAGCGATGCCCATGCGGGCACCACCACCATCAAGGCCGAAAACCGCCGCCTGATGCTCGACCGCATCGCCAGCGCCAAGGGCCAGCATGTGGTAAAGCGTTTTGTGGTGCATGTGCATAATGCCGCGCTGGGAGCAGTGCCGCTCAATGCGCCGGGCGGGGATCATGTGCGGCTGACGCCCGCGCAGGCTGCTCAGCGCAATTGGGACGACAGGTTGACGCTGGAAGTGCTGGGGCCCGGCGCGGCGGTCCGCTGGGTGAAGGTGGAACCGGCGCAAGTGCCCACCATCTTCACTGTGGGCGACTCCATGGTGGCCGACCATCCCACCGAGCCCACCGGCAGTTGGGCGCAATTCCTGCCCGCCATGCTGGATGAGCGCGTCGCCGTCGCCAACTATGCCGAGAGCGGGGCGACGCTCAAATCCTTCCTTGCCGATCTGCGGCTGGACAAGGCGCTCAGCCTGATGAAGCCGGGCGATGTGCTGATGATCCAGTTCGGCCATAACGACCAGAAGGCCAACTGGCCCCAGACCTATGCCGAGGCGGGCACCACCTATCGCGCTTACCTCGCCGCCTATATCGCCGAGGCGCGGCGGCGCGGCGCCACCCCCGTGCTGGTCACCAGCCCGGAGCGGCGCAATTTCGATGCGCAGGGCCATATCGTGCCCTCGCTGGGCGATTACCCCAGGGTGATGCGCGAGCTGGCGAAAAAGCAGGCCATTCCGCTGGTCGATCTCAACCGCGCCAGCGTCATTTTATACGAGGCCTTGGGGCCAGAACGCGCGCCCGCCATGTTCAACGACGAAGGCCGCGACAAGACCCATTACGACAATTGGGGCGCCTGGATGGCAGCGCGCATCGTGGCCGATCAGTTGCGCGGTGCCCTGCCCGCTCTGGCGCCGCATATTGTCTCAAAGCCCTTCGATCCGGCCAAGCCCGAACAGGCGGACATCGCGCCCAGCGTCGCACATTCCACGCAGCGCCCGCTCGGCAATTGACCCACAAAAAAACCGCCGGGAGTTCCCTCCCGGCGGCATAGTTCCACGCAGGGAGCGTGATCTTAGAACTTGGCGTTAACCCCAAAAGTGATGGTGCGGCCGGTGCGCGTGTCGAACAGCGGGTCCTGACGGCCGCTGTCGATGTAGAGCACGTTATGCGTGTCGGTGATGTTCTGGACATCGACCGTCAGCTTCACGATCTTGTTGAGATTAAAGCTGGCCGAGGCGTCGATATAGGTCGTGCCATGGTTGCCCAGAATGTCGCTGTCATTGGCGCCCGAGGGGATCTGGCGAATGAAGGGCCCACGATAGCTGACCGTGCCGCGAATGCTGAACAGCTTGTTTTCATAGAACAAGGTGCCGCTCGCCGTATCGGGCGACATGTTGACCAGATTGGCGGTGGTCGACAACGTCGAGGTGGCGCTGCTCTGCAGCACGTAATTCACCCGCGAGGCGACATGGGTGTAATTCGCCAGCAGACCGAAGTTCTTCGCAAAGCCCTTCAGGAAGGTGAAGGGAAGCTGCAGATTGGCCTCGACACCATTGAGCGGGCCTCCAGGGGTGTTGACCGAGCGCGTCACGGTGAACAGATCGGTCGGCAACGTGCCCTGATTGGCCAGCAGCGTGTTGGGCAGGCCAAGCTGGTTGTAAGGCACCAGCGTGTTGACCGACTGGATGTAGGTGCTGATCTGCTTGTGGAAATAGGCCACCGACAGCAGCGATCCGGGGCGGAAATACCACTCCAGCGCCGCGTCAAAGGTCGTCGCGCGGATCGGGTCGAGATAGGGATTGCCGATGCTCGCCGTGCGCGTCGTGGCATTGACCGAACCGCCCGAGGGCAGCACCGCCAGTTCGGGGCGGCTCATCACCTTGGCGGCCGACAGGCGCATCAGCAGGCTGGGGCGCAGCTCCAGCACGATGTTGGCCGAGGGCAGCCAGTCGGAATATTGCCGGTCGACAATCGCGGGGAGCGCCACGGTGGGATAGACGCCGCCCGTGGTCGCGGTGGGAATATAGCCCACCGTATGCTGGCGCGTGTTGACGAAGCGCACGCCCACATCGCCGCGAATGGGGATGGGCAGACTGTCAGGCAGATCGAACTGCTGCATCACGAAGGCGCCCAGTTCCTGCTCACGCACCTCGGGCGAGCCATTGCCGCATTCGATGCCGCAGAAGGTGAAATTGTTGTAGCCGACCGCCTGCTTCCACTTCTCGATATCGGTGGCGGTGAAGCTGGGCAGCGCGCCGGGGTTCAGCAAAGTGTTGAGCCCGGTGATCTGATAGGTGAAGGCCGAGGTGTTGGTGCCCGCCGGCAGAGCGGTGGTCGCCTGATTGGCGGGCGCAATGCCCAGCACGCGGTTCTTGAAGGCGCTTTCGCGGAACTGGCCACCGAACTTCAGCTTGAAGTGGTCGCTCCAGGCCCAGGTGAAGCTGGTGTCATAGGTCAGGTTGCGGGTGGTGACCTTCCAGTTGCGGGTGTTGAAATTGCCCAGCACGGTGCCGTCGGCCCGGCCTGGCGCATAGGCGAAATTGGCCGGGTTGGAGACATCGATGCCATATTTCAGCACCGGGATCGAACCGCCGCCCCGGAAGTCGATCGAGAAGGGCGAATCAATGGCGTCGAGATTGACCGTCAGGCGCTCGGGGTTGTCGAAGATCGACTTGGACCAACCGCCCATCACATCGACCGTCAGTCTGTCGGTCAGTTGATGATGCAGCGTGATGTTGCCCTGCGCGAAGGTGGTGGTGAAGCGATCCACCAGACTTTCCGAGCGCAGATCCACGCCATTGAACGCGCCATAGAGCAGCGAACCGTTCGACTTGAGCTGAATGTCCGTCACCGAGGTCATCGGCTGACCATTGTTGCTGGCGTTGCGCGCGAAGGAGAGCGCATCGATGTAATTGTCGTGGCGCGTCACCTGATAGCGGCTGAACAGACCGTCGAAGACGATCTCGGTGCGGTCATCGGGCTTCCACTGCAGCGAGAGCGAGCCGCCAAGCCGCGTCGCATCCTGCACCGAGTTGAGGTAGCGCGGGATGCGCGGCAGGAACACGCCGCCGCCCGGCTGGCCCGAAGGCCCGGTCAGCGACTGGATCTGATTGTAGGCCGAAACGCTGCCGGTGCGCGGATTGCCGGTGGAGCAATTGGCGGCATCGGTGCCCTTGGCGGCATTGGTCGCCGGGTTCAGCGGCGTGACGCCGATGGGCGAGCAGAAGCCGCCATTCACATAAGTCGGCAGGATGTTGACCGCCGAATAGCCGACCTCGCGGATGTTGCGGTGGCTGTAGGAGAAGGTGCCCAGAATGCCCAGCGTGCCGTCGCTGTTCTGCTTGGAAAGCAGCAGCGAGATGCGCGGATCGACCTTGCGGCTCACCTCGTTCCACACGCCCTTGGCCGAGATGGTGGCGACGAAGGGTTTGTGAAAGTCAAGCGGATGCGGGGCTTTCAGGTCCACCGTGGCGCCCAGCGAGCCTTCTTCCACGTCAGCCGAGGGCGTCTTGCGCACCGCCAGTTCGGAGAAGATTTCGGTGGGGAAGACGTTGAAGTCGAAGCTGCGCCCGGTGTTGCCCGCACCGTAAATGTCGGAGGAGCCGGTCTGCGCCGTGCCCTCCATGCCGTTGAGGCGTACGCGGGTGAAAGCAGCGCCAAGGCCGCGCACGGCGATGTTCTTGCCCTCGCCGCCGTCGCCGCGGGCCAGGGCGATGCCGGGCACGCGCTGCATCGATTCAGCCAGGTTGGAATCGGGGAATTTGCCGACATCCTCGGCCTTGATCGCATCGATGGCGGCGGCAGAGGCGCGCTTTTCCTGAAGCGCAGCGGTCAGCGAGGAGCGGAAGCCGGTGACGACGATTTCGCGATCCGGATTAGCAGGCCTGGCCGCAGCCGCCGTGCTTTGGTCCGACTGATCCTTGTCCTGCGCCATGGCAGGAGCGGAAAGCAGCGCCCCCCCGGCGAGCCCCGCGATCACCATGGCCAGTCGGGAAGCGGATGGACGCAGGCGCCCCCCTGTCGAGTGCATCGATTGCCCCAAAACATCCTCCATTTTTGTTCTTCGGCCCTTCGCGTCCCCCCCTGTTGAGTCGCGGCTCCGGGCCTGTCACCACCATGAATAGGTATGAGAGGACGCCGATGTCAAAGCATATATCGCAACAATGTTTCACATTGTGGTCATTAAAGTTGAACTTATTGACGTTGCAGGAGATATTTTTTGCATAGTTTTCGCAACCACGTTTCATATAGCGCACACGATAGCGACCCGCAGACCAATTGCCGTCCGCGCAAAAACGCCCTATATCGCTGCCCATGAGCGACAAAGACACTGCCGACGACGCCGGGGACAGCAACGGCGAGACCACGATCAAAGGCGCCCAGACGCTGATGCGCGCCCTCGACATCCTCGACGAGGTGATCGACCGGCCGATCCGCGCCGCCGATCTGGCGCGCAAGCTGAACATGAACCGCACCACCGCGCATCGCCTGGCCCATGCGCTGCGCATGCGCGACTATCTCTCGGTCACGCCCGAAGGCTTCACGCTGGGGCCCAAATTGCTGCAGCTCGGCGCCTCGGCCAGCGAACAGACCGATTATGTCCGCATCGCCCGGCCCCGCATGGAAGCCCTGTCGAGCAACACCGGCTTCTGCGTCTTCATTGGCAACCGCGAGGGCAATTGGTCGCGCCATCTCGACCGTATCACCGGGCGCCAACGGCTGCGCGTGGCGACCGCGCCGGGCGACCGCCGCCCCATCGCGGAAACGGGTCTGGGCAAGGCGCTGCTGCTCGACGACACCGAGGCGAGCTGGAAGAAGCTGTGGAAGCAGGCCCATGCCGATGCCGTCAGCGACGAACAGATCGCCGATTTCATGGAGCGCATGCGCCGCTACAAGGCCGAGGGTCTGGTGCGCCATGACAGCGAGCTGGGCGATGGCGTGCGCTCCATCGCGGCGCCGGTGCGCAATGCGCGCGGGGCCATTGTGGTGGCGATCAGCATCGCCAGCGCCGCCACCTATCTCACCGACGACATCGCCGACGGTCTGGCCGAAGGCGTGCGGCAATGCGCCCAAGAGGTCAGCGCCGCCATCGGCTGGCGCCCCGACCGCTGAAACCACGCGCGAAAGCCAGTGCTTTTGCTTGCCCAACGCCCTGCATCATGCAACACAATGTGAAACGTGATTTCACATTGCGTTGCATTCGGCGCCACGCCGAAACGGGGAGGACAAGGGCATGCTTACACTCGACAAGCGCTCTTTGCTGCTCGGCTCGGCCGCGACAGGGCTTTCGCTGGCCCTGCCCCGACAAGCATGGCCGTCCGCTGTCACGCCACGTGCCTATGGTGTCGGCGAGGATGGCGCGCCGGCCCTCAATCTGATCAGCCCCCCAGCCGCCCAGACCGCCGACAGCATCGCCCTGCTGTGGGACAAGCCCGCCGGGCTGAAAGTCGAAGGCTATGAGGTCTATCTGGGCGCCAAACTGGTCACCGCCACGCCCCACACCGATCACACGCTGCATGGGCTGGAACCGGGCAAGATCCACGCGTTCCACATCCGCGCCCGCCTCGCATCGGGCGGCATGCTGCGCAGCCATGTGCTGAAACTGGCGACCAGACCCAGGCCCGTCACGCTCGACATCACAGATTTCGGCGCCATCGGCGATGGCAAGGCGCTCAACACCCGGGCCATCCAGCAGGCCATCGACGCCTGCCCATCCGGCGGCGTGGTGAGGATACCCGCTGGCACCTTCCTCTCCGGCGCGGTCTTCCTCAAAAGCGCGATGACGCTGCATCTCGACAAGGGCGCCGTGCTGCTGGGCAGTCCCGAAGCGAGCGACTACCCCATCATCACCTACCGCTATGAAGGCATCGAGAAACCCTGCCACGCCAGCCTGATCGGCACGCCCGAAGCCAAAGGGCAGCGCTGGCACGACATCGCCATCACCGGGGAAGGCACCATCGACGGCAATGGCATCGCCCTGAGGCAAAGTCAGAACGCAGCCCAGCAAGGCGGGAAAGGCCGCGTCATCTCCATCCGCGATACCGATGGTGTCTATCTGCAGGGCGTTACCGTGAGGCAGTCGCCCTTCTGGTGCGTCCATCCGGTCTATTGCACCGGGCTCACCGTCAACGGGCTGAGCATCCACACCAAATATGATGCTTCAGGCGCGCCCTACCAAGGCATGGTCAATGGCGACGGGCTGGACCCGGATTCCTGCCGCGACGTGTTCATCTTCAACTGCCATATCGCCAGTCAGGACGATGGCATCGCGCTCAAATCAGGCCGCGATGCGCCGGGGCGCGCGGTCGGCATCCCCACGCAGAATGTCCGCATCAGCCATTGCCACTTCACCAGCGGCTTCGGCGTGGCGATGGGCAGCGAAATGGCGGGCGGCCTGCGCGACGTGCTGGTCGAGGATTGCCACTTCGAGAACACCTTCAGCATCGCCAGCGTCAAGGCCCCTCGCCCGCGCGGCAATGTCATCGAGAACATCACCTATCGCGACTGCACGCTGGTCAACCACAGCACCGAGCATCACGATGGCCGCTATTTCCGCGGCGCGCTCTATGTCGACCAGTTCTACGGCGTGGCCGAGCCCGACCTCCACACGCCCCAGCCCATCGACGAGGGCACGGCGCTGATCCGCAATGTGCTGTTCCAGAACATCACGCTGGAGACGGTGGGCGGCCATGCCATCTATCTGGCGGGCCTGCCCGAACGCCCGCTGCAGGGCATCAGGCTGGAGAATGTCGCCGCCAAGGGGGTCTATGGCCTCTTCGCCTGCAACATCCACGGGCTGAAGCTGGATAAGGTCTCAGTCGAACCGCGCTTCGGTCAGGCGATGCAGATGATCAATGTGGAAAGCTGACCCTCACGCATCCTTCAGCCGGATCGTGTTGCGCCCGCCGCTCTTGGCCTCATACAAAGCGATATCCGCATTGCCGAGCAACTGGGTCCAGCCCTCCGGCTCGGGCGTCGCGGTCCAGCTTGCGCCGATGCTGACCGTCACCCGCCCGCTCGGGCTCGGCGACGGCAGGTCGAGGTTGAAGACAGCGGTGCGCATGATCTCGGCCAGACGCCCGGCCTGAGCGGCATCGCTGGCGGGCAGGATCGCCACGAACTCCTCGCCGCCATAACGCGCGACCAGATCGGAGGCACGGGTAGCGCAGCCCGCCAGAGCGCGCGCCACCTCGCGCAGGCGGCGGTCGCCTTCGGGGTGGCCCAGCGTGTCATTGAGCAGCTTGAAATGGTCGATGTCGATCATCAGCAGCGCCAGACCATAATTCATGCGCCGCGCCCGCGCCCATTCGCGCTGCAATGTCTCGTCGAACAGGCGGCGGTTGGGCAGGCCGGTCAGCGCATCGATCTGCGCCAGATTTTCCAACCGGTCGCGCTCTTCCAGATTGCGCAGATGGGCCAGCACATTGCGCAGGCCGTAAACCAGCGTGGCCATGGCAAAGCCCGCCACCGCCCAGTCCGAATGCCGCCGCAGCAGCGCCGAGGCCACCGCCAGCAGCATCGCGGGCAGCATCAGCGGGCTGAGCGCATGGACGATCCGCTCGAGCCGCACCGGCACCTCGGCATTGCGGCCCGGCAACTGCCTGATATGCGCGATGATCAGCATCAGCCCCACAAAGGGCAGATCGATCACCAGATCGGCCAGTCCGCCATATTCGGCGCTTTCCTGCGTGTGATTGATAAAGCCCGCCGCCCCCATATAGAGGAAGGCAAAGACGGTGAGCGCCCCGAAAATCTCGCGCTCGGCGGCGCGGCGGCTGGCGCAGAAACGGGCCAGCGCAAACAACGCGATAAACAGATTTTCCAGATCGAGGATCAGCAGCAGGCTGGCCAGCCCTTCGGAATTGGTGCCCGCCATGGTGGCGACGTTGAAGATATAGGCAAAGAACAACAGCCCCAGGGACAGTGCCAGCGCCGCATCGACCAGCCGCACCGGCCAGCTTTCATCCGCCGGGCTGGCGGTAACGAAGATCAGCGGCACACCATACAGCACGAAGCACAGCAGGCTCAGGCTGGATTCGTCATTGGTGTGCCCCAGCGTCAGGCGCACCAGCAGATTGCTGAGCATGCCGCAGGACCACAACGTCAGCCCCGCTGCAAAGATCATCCAGCGCCGCGTGCCGCATTCCCGCGCGCGCTTCACGCAGGTGAGCGCGGCCAGCAGAGGGATCAGCATCAGAAAGGCCAGCGAGATGGTTTCGCCCCGCGCCGCGAACAGTTGCGGCAACACCGCATGGCCCAGCAGCAGCAGAAACGGCAGGCACCATTCGGCCAATCGGCTCCGGGGCCGCGATCCCACCTCTTCGTGGATCAGCGATGAAGATACATCCATGCGCGCGCAGCCTGTCCCGTCCCCTTATCCGCTTCGACTAGCAGCAAGGGGTAACGAAAGCGTGCATGGGCAACGGGGCATCTTTGCCCGCCTGCGCGTCACTCAGGGCTTGAAGCGCATGGCTTTGAGCGCGGCGGGCTCCTCCGGCAGGGGGCGCGGCCCGGCCGCTTCGCCATTGGCTTGCAGCAGATAGGCCAGCACGGCGACATTGTCCGCAGCGCTGAGCGAACCGGGCGCGAAGGCGGGCATGGCACGATGGAGATAACCGGCCAGACTGGCCAGATCGCCACCCGCCCAGTTGCGCGCGAAACGGCCCACCAGCGCGGGCGTGTCGAAATCCCCCGACAGATCGGCTTTGTGGCACATGGCGCAGGCCTGAGCGTAAACCTCGGCGCCATGCGCAGCCTGCTCGGCGGTGTAGCGGCCCGGTGGCGGGCCCTCGGGTGCGGCGGTCACCGCCCCTGCCCCCAGCAGCCCGCCCAGCGCGATCACGATCATTCTGCCCTGCCGCATCGCCATCAACCCTGCCTGAAGCCTGCGAAAGCCTTGGCGATCACCGCGACGGCGGCCTCGCTTTCGGCGCGGTCGGGCAGTTCGGAGCTGTTGCCCAGCCCCTCCATATCGCCCAGCCCGTGGAAGGCCTGAATCATCAGCCCGTCGGTCTTCGACAGGGCCGAGACATTGTTGGTGTAGAGGCCATAATGCACCTCGGCCTGAGGGATCAGCCAGGCCGTCTGGCCGCGCACCGGGATCAACGTGGCATCGCGCCACCAGTCACGCGCGGCATAGCCGGGGCAATTGATCACCACCTTTTCCTTCAGTTGCGCCAGTTCGCCGGGCTCGTGGAATTCGCGGATCTCGATTTTGCCGCCGTTCTCCAGAAACTCCTGCATCAGATAGTGGCCATAGCTGGCGAAGTTGAAGAACATATTCGAGCCGCGCCGCACATAGGGCGCGGCAAAGGGCGTGCTGCCCGGCTCCATGGTTTCAACGGCGGGGGTGATGTCCTCGATTCGCTCGGAATAGCTGGCAAATTCGCTGCTGTCCTGAGGCATGCCGGTGGAGGCGTAATCACCCTTGCCCGGCGGCGGCGCTTCTTCCTCACGCTCGACATGCGGGCGGTCCGAAAGGCGATAGCTGTCGGAAAAATCGACCGGATTGCCCGGCAGACCCAGATAGCTCCGGAAGCTCTTCCACGAAAAGCGCGCCATCCGCTCCCATAATGCGCCGAACGCTTCCCCGGCGGGCTGGGTCAGGGCAATGCGCGAATCCGGCGTCCAGCTGCCATTGGCCCGGACAGACCGGGTGCGCGAAAAGACCTCCTTGGTGTAGATCGTCACCTGCATGCCCGCGCGCTGCGCCATCACCGCCGAGGTCAGGCCGATGATGCCGCAACCCACCACAGCGACCCGATCTGGCAGCGCCGCAGCCGCCTTGGCCACCGCCACCTCCGCCGATCCCCATGAGAGCGACCAGCCGCTGCCGCCATGGCCGTAATTGTGGATGACCAGCGTGTCGCCCAGCCTTTCGGCGTCCAGACGCGGCCCTTGCGGGCGGAAGGGGCGCAGGCAGACCTTGATGTCGGTGATGCGGTCCACGCTGGCGCGCATCGGCATCAGCACCTCACGCCTGCCGATCACCTTTGCGGCGCTCGCCACGCCCGGCCCGGCCCCGGCGCAGCCCGTCAAGGACATCAGCCCGCCCGCCGCCAGAGAATGCCCCAGCAGGCGGCGGCGATCAAAGGGCCTGTCGAAGGGCATCGGCATCCTGCTCAGATAGGTTCGCGGCCATGCCCCCTTGGCCGACCCGCAGGCATAGTGCCCATTTGGATCAACCGGGGCAAGCGGCGGAATTTGTGCCCCTATTCCGTTGCCACACATGGCGAGCCGGTGGTTGCGCCCGGCCGGCGACGATCTATACTTTCGCCTATGAAGCCCCTGCTCCTCGCGCTCGCCCTGCTCGCCGCCGATCCCGCGCCGGAGCCCGATCCCGCCACCGTCGATGTGGCCGATGCCATTGCCTGCAAGCTGGAGGCGCCAACCTACACCGGCTTTGCCCTCGCGCTGGCCAGCGGCGGGCCGGATGCGCCCGATGCCAAGCACGGGTGGAGCAAGGTCGACTCGCACAATCCCTATATGAATGAGTATGTCCTGCCCGCGCCGATCACCGTGGCCGGGCATTACAGCACGACGCATATCGGCTTTACCGCGACGGGCGTGGTGGCCATTCTCGACCAGCCCGACCCTGCGGTGATCGCGCGCGAGGAAGGCATCGCCAACACCATGGACGCCGAGCCGCTGATCCAGAGCCTGATCGCTGCGGGCAAGGGTACGCGCGAAGAGATCGAGAAGAAGATGGCCTTCCGCAAATTCCTCGGCAACAAGGTCGTCGCCGAGCATAAAATTCCGCCCGCCGCCGGGGAGAGCTTCGGCCTGCACACCACCATCACGCGCGAGATTTCCAACGTCAGTTCCGCGCCGGGCAAGACGCTCTATGGCTGCTCCTACAGCCAGGAGATCACCGACAAGGATGGCAAGCCACTTTAAAGGCAACTGAACGGTCAATCGGCCATGACAGCCTTCAAAATGGCCTTTGCCAACGTTAGCAGCTTGTGTCAGCCTTTCGAAGATTGTATATGACACCGCATGACAGAAACGGCTCACGCGGCGATTCCGCAGTTTTTCAGAGTGGCTCAAGAAGATGACGTCGCCGTCGCGCTGACCGCGCTGGAAAGCGGCCAGAGCGTCGAGATCGACGGGCGAGCGATCACCCTGCGCGATGCAATTGCGCGCGGACATAAATTCGCGCTCCACCCTATGGCTGTGGGCGATCGGGTGCATCGCTATCGCGCGCCCATCGGCCTTGCCACCCAGCCCATCGCCGAGGGCGAGCATGTGCACAGCCACAATCTGCGCACCGGCCTTGCGGGCGAGGTGACCTACACCGCCAGCGAGCATCCCGCCGCCCGCCATGCCTCCGCCCCGGTGGTGGAGCGCAGCTTCGAAGGCTATCTGCGCCCGGATGGCCGCGTGGGCACCCGCAACGAGATCTGGATTCTCCCCACCGTCGGCTGCGTCGGCCGCCTGGGCGAGCGGCTGGCCAGCAAGGGCGAAGCTCTGTTCGGGGGCCGCATCGACGGCATCAATGCCTTCAACCACCCCTTCGGCTGCTCGCAGCTTGGCGCGGATCTGGACGGGACGGCGGCCATTCTGGCGGCTCTGGCGCAGAACCCCAATGCGGGCGGCGTGCTCCTGTTGGGCCTCGGCTGCGAGTCCAACCAGCTCGACGGCATGCTAGCGCGTATCCCCCCCGAGCGCCGCGAACGTCTGCGGATTTTGCGCGCCCAGAGCGAGAGCGACGAATTCACCGCAGGCATGGCTTTGCTGACCGAACTGGTCGACATCGCAGCAAACGACAAACGCGAAACCGTGCCCCTCTCCGCCCTGCGCCTTGGCGTGAAATGCGGCGGGTCGGATGCGATGAGCGGCCTGACCGCCAATGCGCTGATCGGGCGGATGGCCGATGCCGTCACCACTGCGGGCGGCACGGCGATCCTCACCGAAATCCCCGAAATCTTCGGCGCCGAGCAATTTCTGATGGAGCGCGCCGACAACGCGCAAGTCTTCAACCGGCTGGCCGAAGTGACCAACCGCTTCAAACGCTATTTCCTCGAACATGGCGAGCCGGTCTCGGAAAACCCCAGCCCCGGCAACATTGCGGGGGGCATCACCACGCTGGAGGAAAAGTCGCTCGGCGCGATCCAGAAAGGCGGCCTCGCCACGGTGATGGATGTCATCGACTATGGCGAACAGACCCGCGTGAACGGCCTCACCGTGCTGGAGGCGCCGGGCAACGATGCCGTCTCGACCACCGCTCTGGCGGCGGCGGGGGCGACAATCACGCTGTTCTCCACCGGGCGCGGCACGCCGCTGGGCAGCCCGGTGCCGACACTCAAGATCGCCTCCAACTCGGCACTGGCCACCAACAAGCCGGGCTGGATCGATTACGATGCGGGCCAGGTCTTCGAGACGGGCATGGAGGCCTGCGCGGACGACCTGCTCGACCTCATCATCGCCACCGCCAGCGGCAAACAGGCCCGCAATGAGGTGAATGAGGAACGCGCCATCGGCATCTGGAAACGCGGCGTGACGCTTTAACTCCCCATACTGTTTCAACCTTCCACAGCAGGTATCCACGATGCGCAAACTTGCCCTGAATCCTGACCGTCTGTTCTCCAGCGATCCCACACAGCGCGCCATCGCCCGCGATCTTTACAGCAGCATCGCCGACCTGCCGATCATCAGCCCGCATGGCCATACCGATCCCCTGTGGTTCGCGGACAACGAGAAGTGGACCAACGCCACCGAGCTGTTTCTGGCGCCCGACCACTACGTCTACCGCATGCTCTACAGCCAGGGCATCGCGCTCGATGATCTGGCGATTCCGCACCGTCAGGGCGTGCCCGCCACCGATCCGCGCAAGGCGTGGAAGCTGTTTGCCGCCAACTATCACCTGTTTCGCGGCACGCCCTCACGCCTGTGGCTCGACCATGTGTTCGCCTCGGTCTTCGGGATCGAGGTGGCGCTGGAAGCGGCGTCCGCCGACCTCTATTTCGACACGATCAACGAGGCGCTGGCGACCGAGGCCTTCCGCCCCCGCGCCCTGTTCGACCGCTTCAAGATCGACTTCCTCGCCACCACCGAGGGCCCTCAGGACGACCTTTCCGCGCATCACCGCATTCATCAGTCGGGCTGGAAGGGCCGCGTCGTCACCACCTATCGCCCCGATGCGGTGATCGATGTCGAACATGAAAAATTCGCCAAATCCATGGCCCGCTTCGCTGACCTCACCGGTGAGGATGTCTGGAGCTGGAAGGGCTACCTTGCCGCCCATCGCAAGCGTCGCGCCGATTTCCGCGCGGCGGGCGCCACCGCCACCGACCACGGCCACCCCACCGCGCTGACCGCCAACCTCTCCCCCGCCGAGGCCGAGGCACTGTTCGCCAAGGTGACCAAGGGCGACTGGACGCCCACGGATGCCGAACTGTTCCGCGCCCAGATGCTCACCGAAATGGCGGGCATGTCGGCGGAGGACGGCATGGTGATGCAGATCCACCCCGGCGCCTGCCGCAACCACAATGAGGGCCTGTTCCACAGCCATGGCCGCGACAAGGGCGCCGACATTCCCACCCGCACCGATTATGTCCATGCGCTGAAGCCTTTGCTCGACCGCCATGGCAACAACCCGGACCTCTCGATCATCCTCTTCACGCTGGATGAGAGCGTCTATGCCCGCGAACTGGCGCCGCTGGCCGGGCATTACCCCTGCCTCAAGCTGGGCCCGGCATGGTGGTTCCACGACAGCCCGGAAGGCATGCGCCGTTTCCGCGAGACAACCACCGAGACGGCGGGCTTCTACAACACCGTGGGCTTCAACGACGACACGCGGGCGTTCCTGTCGATCCCTTCGCGCCACGATGTCGCGCGGCGGGTGGACTGCGCTTTCCTCGCCCGTCTGGTGGCCGAGCACCGCCTCGAGGACTGGGAAGCCGCCGAGCTGGCCCATGACCTCACCAACGGGCTCGTCAAGCAGGCCTATCGCATCGACGAACCGCTGAGCGACAGCAAGGCCGCCTGAGCGTCTGTTTGAAAATCCGGCGCAAGAGCCGGATTTTGCGACACCAGCCCACGCCTCCGCCCGGCCACCCACAGGATACTGCCGATGAGTGGCCGGGCGGGGAAATGGGCAGGCACCGCCAAGACAATGCCTCCCTTCCCAGTCACCCGAAAGCACGACCATGACGGCCATCTTCCAGTTCGGCACCAGCCGCTTCCTGCAGGCGCATGTGGACCTCTTCGCATCGCAGGCGCGGGAGGCGGGGCAGACAGTGCCCCCCATCACCGTCGTGCAGACCACGATGGACCCGCAGCGCGCCCGCCGCGTGGCCGCTTTCGGCGCACCCGAAGGCTATCCCGTCATCCTGCGCGGCCTTGCCGAAGACCGCATGCAAATCGAGCAAACCGTGACGGTGCGCAGCGTGGCGGCAGGTCTGGCGGCCTCCACGCAATGGGAGGCGCTGAAGGCTCGTTTCGGGAAGGAGGCGACCTATGTCATCTCCAACACCGGCGATCAGGGCTACTGGCTGGCCGATGAAGACCGTCAGCTCGATCTCGCCAGCGAGACGCGCCCGCACAGCTTCCCCGCCATGCTGCTGGTGCTGCTGCATCATCGCTGGCAGCAGGGTGGCACGCCCGTCACCATCCTCCCCTGCGAACTGGTGCGCCGCAATGGCGAGGTGCTGCGCGGCATCATCGGCGATCTGGCCAAGCAGGCCGGAGCCGAACCGACCTTCCTGACGTGGCTGCTGGAGGATTGCCTCTGGATCAACACGCTGGTCGACCGCATCGTTTCCGAACCCATCGAGCCGGTCGGCGCCATCGCCGAGCCCTATGCGCTCTGGGCGGTCGAGCGCCAAACAGGGCTGGCCATGCCCTTCACCCACCCCGATGTCGTGCTGACCGACGACCTTGAGCCCTACGAAAGGCTCAAGCTGCATATCCTCAATCTGGGCCACACATGGATGGCGCAGCGCTGGCTCGATGCGGGCAGCCCGGCCGGACTGACGGTGCGCGAGGTGATGCAGGACCCGCAAGCGCTCGTCGCCCTGAAGGACCTCTATGCACAAGAGGTGGTGCCCGGTTTTGCCGCGCATGGTCTGGCCGATCAGGCGGCAGCCTATATCGACACGACGCTGGCGCGCTTTGCCAATCCCACACTCGATCACCGCCTTGCCGACATTGCCTCGGGCCATGCGGCCAAGCTGGAGAAGCGCGTCGCGGGGTTCATCGATTGGGTCAGCGAACGCGACCCCGCCCTCGCCCTGCCCCAACTGCGCCATCTGAGCGGGGAGAATATTTCCGCCTGAAAAGGCTTGCTCCTGACGCCTCCCTCATCTAGTTAAGAATCAATCGCAACAAGCGACATTCACACAGCATGAGGGCTGCTCAGGAAGGACCATCCATGACCCGTCACGTCTCGCCGCCGATCCACCAGACCACCGCGCCCACCCCCATGCTGGTCGACGCGATCCGCTGCTGGAGCGAGGCGCGGCTGACCGGTCAGGCGGTGCAGCCCAGCCTGACGCGCGTGCTGGGCGACCACGACTGCATCATGCTGACCCCGGTGCTCGACAGCCTGATCCATCTCTATGAGATCGGCCTTGGCCGTCCGCTGCGCGCCGGGGAAGGCCCGGATATCTCCGAGGACGAGCATCTGCTGCTCGACCTGATCGACGGGCGTTTTTCGCGCAAGGCCTGCCTCTCCTGCGACAAGGAGATTGCCAGTGCGCTGGATTGCGCGATCTGCTCGACGCGGATCATGATGGCGCTGAGCATTCCGGCGCATCGGCCTGCGCCGTCGCTGCTGCTGCAGTAGCGCTGCCCGGCACCAGTCCGCTTCCTCGCCCGGTCACGCATCGGTCGTATCCTGTAGGTGGCCGGGCGGGGGAGCGGGCCGGTGCCGCAAAATCCGGCTCTTCCGCCGGATTTTCAAACAGACTCAAACTAACGCACCCGCGCTGACGCCGCCCATTGCAGAATCGCCGCGCTCAGCGCCTCGGCCAGCGGGTTATGCCCGCCCGGCCCGATCATGACGAACTCCACCATCGGCAGAGCGGGCAGCCCGGCCTGCACCACCGCCAGCCCCGGCGGCATCAGCCGCGCCGAATGCGGCATCACCCCGATCCCGGCGCGCGCCGCCGCCGTCAGCCCGGCCAGACTCGCGCTGGTGAGCGCAATATGCCAAGGCTGGCCGATGCGCTCCAGCACCTCCAGCGCGCGGGCGCGGGTGACGCTGGGCGGCGGATAGAGCAGCAACGGCAGAGGCTCGCCCACCGGCGGGCGATAGTCGGGGCGGCCCACCCAGACGATGGGCTCGCTCCACACGGTGGTGCCGCGCGGATCGCCCCGGCTGCGCTTGACCAGCAGCACATCGAGCAGCCCGGCATCGAACTGCTCGTAAAGCGTCTCGCTCAGCCCGGCGGTCAGTTCCAGCGTGACCTCTGGCGAGCGGCGCACGAAATCGGCGAGCACATCGGGCAAAGCGGAAAGCACAAAATCCTCCGAAGCGCCGATCCGCAGCCGCCCGCGCAGTCGCGTGCCCGACAGATAACGCCCCATCCGCTCATGGGCATCGAGCACACGTCGGGCGTGGTCGATCATCGCCTCGCCCTGAGCCGTGACACTGACACGATGGGTATCGCGGTCGAACAGGCGGCGGCCCGTCAACTCCTCCAGCCGCTTGATCTGCTGGCTGATCGTCGACTGGCGCAAGCCCAATGCACGCGCGGCGCCGGTAAAGGTGCCCGCCTGAGCCACGGCGACCAGCGCACGCAGCAGGTCGGGCGGGATCATTCCACTCTGGTTATCATAGTCCATGATGACTGTTACCATGGTCACCAGAATTGTGCATCACCCTTCGCAGGCGTAATTTCCCCGGCAACCAACAGGGAGTTTCGCCATGATATCCACCCTCCAAAAGCTGATCGCCCGCCTGCCGATCGATCCCTATCTGCTGCTGCTGATCGGCACGGTGGGTCTGGCTGCGCTGCTGCCCGCGCAAGGCTCCGGCAAAGTGATCGCCGATGCCGCGGTCAGCGTGGCGGTGGCGCTGCTGTTCTTCCTCTATGGCGCGCGGCTTTCCCCCCAAGCCGTGTGGTCCGGGCTGGCGAACTGGCGGCTGCAAGGGCTGACCTTTGCCAGTACCTTTATCCTCTTCCCGCTGATCGGCCTTGCGCTGCAGGCCACGCTGCGCCCCTTCCTGCCGCATGATCTGCTGGTCGGGATGCTCTATCTCTGCCTGCTGCCTTCGACAGTGCAGTCGTCCATCGCCTTCACCTCGATTGCGCGGGGCAATGTGCCTGCCGCTTTGTGCAGCGCCTCGGTCTCCAACCTGCTGGGCGTGGTGATCACCCCGCTGCTGGTCTCGCTGCTGCTGCCCGGATCGAGCGTGGGCTTTTCCACCAAGGCGCTGGAGGACATCGGCATGCAGATCCTGCTGCCTTTCGTGGTGGGTCAGGCCGCACGGCCGCTGATCGGCGACTGGCTGTTGCGCCACCGCACGCTGACCTCGGTTGTGGATCGCGGATCGGTGCTGCTGGTGGTCTATGCCGCCTTCAGCGCGGGCATGGTGGCGGGCGTGTGGTCACAGCTTTCGGTCTGGGATCTGGCGGTGGTGCTGGGTCTGTGCCTGCTGGTGCTGGCGCTGGTGATCGGCGCCACGACATGGGCCAGCCGCCGCTTCGGCTTCGACATTCCCGACGAGATCGCCATCGTCTTCTGCGGTTCGAAGAAGAGCATGGCGGGCGGGTTGCCGATGGCGACCATCCTGTTCCCCGGCCATGCGGTGGGCATGATCGTGCTGCCGCTGATGCTGTTCCATCAGGCCCAGCTCTTCGTCTGCGCCACGCTGGCCCGGCGCTATGGCGCCCGCGACCAGCGCGCCACCGCGATGCCCGGCAAGGCCCTCAGCGCCTAAACCCTCGGGCCTTCCGCCACGCAGCGATAGAGTTCTGCGGGGCGGAAGGCGGTCTCGACCTCGCGCTCACCGGTGGGTTCGATCCAGCCGCTGTCCAGCATGCGGCGGCGGAAAGCCGGTTTGTTGAGGGGCTTGCCCAGAATGGCCTCATGCACGTCCTGCAGATCGCGCAACGTGAACAGGGCGGGCAGCAGGGCAAAAGCCAGCGGCACATAGTCCAGCTTGCCCTTCAGCCGCTCATGCGCCAGCGCGACGATCCCAGCATGATCGAAGGCCAGCACGTCCTCCATCGCACCCAACGGCATCTGCACCAACCCCTGCCCCGCCGCGACGGCCTCGGCCAATTCGCCCGCAGGCAGCAGCGCGAAATAGGCCACGCTGACGATGCGCATACGCGGATCGCGCGCGGGGGAGCCGAAGGTGTAGAGTTGCTCCAGCCACGCCTGCTTCCCGCCGAAACCAGCCTTGCTGGAGAGCACCCGCGCGGCAGCCTCATCCAGCCCCTCCGCCGGGCCGACAAAGCCGCCGGGCAAGGCCTGAACGCCCGCGAAAGGCGGCTGGTCGCGCCGCTGGAGAAGCACCGTCAACTGCCCTTCCACCACGCTCATCAGCACCAGATCGACGGTGACGGCCATGGGCGGATAGGCTGACGGATCATAGGCTTGCAGATCATGTTGGGTCATGGGCGCAACTTATGTCTTGACTGGATATATGTCAAATGGATATAAGATCCCTACAGCGAGTCGGGGAGTCCGCCTCGCATCACGTTCGAGGGAGCCTCGGAATATGAACGACACCATTGATTTCGGCGTCTTTATCGGCCGCTTTCAACCGCTGCATATCGGCCATGAGCATGTCATCACAAATGCGCTGCAGCGGGTCAACCGCCTGATCGTGCTGGTGGGCTCGGCCAATATGGCGCGCGATCCGCGCAACCCCTTCACCTATGCCGAGCGCGAGGCCATGCTGCGCGCCGCCTTCCGCCATGAAGTGGCCGAGGGCCGCCTGATCATCGCCCCGCTCGACGATCACCTCTATTCCGACACCGCCTGGGTGACGCAGGTGCAGCGCACCGTGCGCGCCATCGTGCTCGATCACGGCAACCACCATGGGCTCCAGAGCCACGGCCTCAGCGATTTCCGCGTGGCGCTGGCGGGTTATGGCAAGGACGCCTCGTCCTATTATCTCAAGCTCTTCCCGGAATGGGAGAATTTGCAGATCGACAGCCAGTACGGCACCTTTTCCTCCAGCGATGTGCGCCAGCGCTATTTCCAGCGCATCCCCGATATCGCGGGCTCGATCCTGTCGGGCGGCGTGGCGGACTTCCTGAAGCACTTCATGCTGGGCGACACCTTCCGCGCCCTGCTGGAAGAGGCCGAGTTCCTCGCCGCCTATCCCGCGCAATGGGGCAAGGGGCCTTTCGTCACGGCGGATGCGGTGGTGGTGCAATCGGGCCATATTCTGCTGGTCGAGCGGGGCCGCGCCCCCGGCAAGGGCCTGCTCGCCCTGCCCGGCGGCTTCGTAAACCCGGCCGAGCGCATCCGCGACGCCGCGATCCGCGAATTGCGCGAGGAAACCTCGATCAGCGACGGCAAGGGGCAGATCCCGCCCGCCATGCTGGCCAGCTTTATCGAGGACTCGCGCAGCCGCGTCTTCGATGCGCCAAACCGGTCGCTGCGCGGGCGGATCATCACCCACGCCTTCCTCTTCCGCCTGCCCGAGCGCCGCAAACTGTTCAGCGTGAAGGGCGGCGACGATGCCGCCCATGCCCGCTGGTATCGCTTTGGCGACCTCAGCCCCGAGATGCTCTTCGAGGACCACTGGTCGATCATCGAGGAGATGGCGGACCTTTAACCCGCCCCTGACTGCCCAAAACTGAAAGAGATCTGCCGCGCAGGGGAGTCCTGCGTCCGGCGTTGCTGTGAGGAGTTCACATCATGACCAATCTCATCCTGGCCACCGACAGCTACAAGCACAGCCACTTCCTGCAATACCCGCCCGAGGCCCGCGCAATCAGCGCCTATGTCGAGGCGCGGCCCAATGATTTCGCCGACGAAGTGCTGTTCATGGGCCTGCAGCCCTTCCTGATCGACCTGCTCGCCCGCCCGATCACCAACGCGGACATCAACGAGGCCGAGGCCATCTGTACCGCGCATGGCGTGCCCTTCAATCGCGCGGGCTGGCAGATGATCGTGGACGACCACAAGGGCTTCCTGCCCATCGAAATCCGCGCCCTGCCCGAGGGGATGATGGTGCCCACCGGCGTCCCTCTGCTGCAGGTCGAGACCACCGATCCGCGTCTGCCATGGCTCGCCACCTTTGTCGAAACCGCCCTGCTGCGCGCCATCTGGTACCCGACCACGGTCGCCACGCTGAGCTGGCAGTGCCGCCAGATCATCCGCGCCGGGCTGGAAAAGACCAGCGAGGATGTCGCAGGCCAGCTGCCCTTCAAACTCCACGATTTCGGCGCACGCGGCGTCAGCAGCGGGGAGAGCGCCGCGCTGGGCGGCATGGCGCATCTGGTGAACTTCATGGGCACCGACACGATGGAGGCCCTGCTCGCCGCCCGCCGCTACTATGACGCTGATATGGCGGGCTTCTCGATCCCCGCTGCCGAGCACAGCACGATCACCAGCTGGGGCCGAGCCCGCGAACAGGACGCCTATGCCAATATGCTCGACGCCTTCGAGGGCGAAGGGCGGCTGGTGGCGGTCGTCTCGGACAGCTACGATCTGGATGCGGCGATTGGCGGCATCTGGGGCGGCGCGCTGCGCGAGAAGGTGCTGACGCGCAAGGGCACGCTGGTCGTCCGCCCCGACAGCGGCGATCCGGTCGAAACCCCGATCCGGGCGATCAAGACGCTGTGGGATGCCTTTGGCGGCACGATCAACGGCAAGGGCTTTCGGGTGCTCGATCCGCATGTCCGCGTCATTCAGGGCGACGGCATGACCATCAAAAGCATCGCCCGCCTGATCGACCGCCTGGTGGAAGAGGGCTTTGCCGTGGACAACATCGCTTTCGGCATGGGCGGCGGGCTGCTTCAGCAGGTCAACCGCGACACGCTGCGCTTTGCGATGAAGGCCAATGCCATGCGCGATGCCGATGGCCTGTGGCGCGATGTCAACAAGCAGCCCGCCACCGATCTGACCAAGGCGAGCAAGGCAGGCCGTCAAGCCGTGGTGATGCGCGATGGCAGGCTGGTCGCGGCGCGGCTGGAGACGGTGGACGCCGGGGAGGATTTGCTGGTGCCGGTATGGCGCGACGGGCAGATGCTGGTGCGCCACAGCTTTGCCGAGCTGCGCGCAAGGGCCGCGGCATGAGCGGGGGCAACGACAAGGCGCTGGTGATCACCTCACCAGCGCCGCTGCCCGTGCCGGGCGGATGGCCGGTGATTTTTCTGGCAGGCAGCATCGATCAGGGCGGCGCGCCCGACTGGCAAAACACCGTGATCGAGGCCTTGGCGGATTGCGCTGTCACCCTGCTCAACCCGCGCCGCGCGGTGAGGGACGAAGGCGATGCCGACACATTCCGCGCTCAGGTGGAGTGGGAGCTGGACGGGCTGGAGCGCGCCGATGGCATCGTTCTCTATCTGGCGCCGGGGTCACTCGCCCCGGTCAGCCTGCTCGAACTGGGGCTGCATGCGGCCAGCGGCAAGCTGATCCTGTGCTGTCCGGAAGGGTTCTGGCGCAAGGGCAATGTCGATATCGTCGCGCGGCGCCACACCATCCCGCAGCACCCCGATCTTGCAGCGCTGATCGCCGATCTGCGCCGGCGCTACGGCTAGATATCCCCAAGCCCTTCCAGCTCGCGATCATGGACGCCCAGTTGCACGAACTGATCCAGCAACCACGAGGCAGCCGGCCCCGGCGGCGTATCGCGCCGCCAAACGCCCGCAAAGCGATAGGTGCCGCCCGGATGGTCGGGCATATGCAACTTGACCAAGGTGCCCGCCGCCAGATCGCCCTCGATCATGTGATAGGGCATATTGCCCCAGCCGATCCCCTCACGCAGCAGTGCGTGCTTGGCGCCAAGATCGGCCAGACGCCACGTATGCGGGCTCATCACCGAAAAATCGCTCCCCTCGGTAAAGCGCGAGCGGTCGGTCAGCACCAACTGCACATGGTCGCGCCCCGCCCCCGGCGCGATGCGCTCCATGCTGCCCAGCGGATGATCGGGCGCGGCCACCGGCACCATCGCCACCGATCCGGCGCTCAGGCATTCCACGCCCTTCACCCCTGCCGCCAGCGGGCCCGACACGCCGACCACCGCCGTGCGGTCGAGCACCATCGCCGTCACCGCGCCCAGCGCCTCGGTGTGGAGGCGCAGCTGCACGGTGGGATAGGTTTTACGGAATTCGCGCAGCACGCGGCCCAGCCTTTCGGCGGGCAGCATCACGTCGACGGCCAGATCGACCTCGGCCTCCAGCCCGTCGAGCAGGCCTTTCACCTTGGCGCGCAGTCCGTCCATGCCCTGATGGATGGCGCGGACCTCGGCCAGCAGGGCGCGGCCCGCCACGGTCAGCACCGGCTTGCGCGAGCCCTCGCGCTCGAACAGCATCACGCCGAGCTGGGTTTCCAGATTGACCACGCCGTAGCTGATGACCGAGACCGCGCGGCCCAACTGGCGTCCGGCGGCGGCAAAGCTGCCCGTATCGACCACGGCCAGAAAGATGCGCAGCTGGTCGAAGGTGGGGGTGCCGGGATTGCTCATGCTTGCGGGCCTATCCAGCGGGTTTGAAAGGGTCAATGCGCTTTCGGGTCAGAAGCATCCCCCCCCAGCATCCAGGCACGGGGCGCGCGCTTGCCCTTGGTGCGCCCGGTGAGGTGAAAGCCCAGACAGCGGTCGCAGCGATAGGGGCGCAGGGGAAAGGGTGCGCTGAGCGCCGCCTGCAGCGCCTCTTCCTGCGTGGCATAGCGGATTTTTCTGAGGCAGATGCTCAGGCGGGTTCTCATGGAAAGGGTTTCTGGCGGCAAGGCTCTGCGCGGGCAAGAGATTTGGGGTCGTGCCGTCACAAATCCGGTGTATCAGGCGGGGGATTTCCGCCCCAGCTAGGCATACTCATGGCAAGAACCACCTTGATCGCCGCCGCTTTTCTGGCCCTGACGCCGATGGTTGCACAGGCCCAGACAGCCGCATCCATGACAGGCAACCGCGTGCTGACACAGCTGGACGAGGCGCTGTTTCCCACGCTCCGCAGCCTACCGGTTCAAGCCGCCCTGCGCACGGTGATTGCCGCCCGAAATGCCCGCTATGACGCCTGCGGCAATGCGGCGCCCTGCCGGATCGAAAGCGCGCTCTGGACGCCCGAGGAGCTGGCGCAGGCCACGGGCGGGAAGGACAGCGACGCCCTCACCCGCGAATTGACCGGGCTCAACGGTATCATTCATGTCTATGGGCAGGGCCAGCCGCCCGCCTCTCCCGCCATCGACGGACCCGACCCCAACGCCACGCTGAGCAATCAGGACACCGTCAGCGCCGCGCTGGAAAGGGTCGATCTGCTGAAACAACAGGCCCCCGCCGCCGATCGTGGCCTGTTGCTGGCCCTCACCCTGCTGGACGGCGCCGACCGGCTCGATGCCATTCGCTTCGGGCCTCTGGCGCGCGTGGAAAATGCCGCCGCTTTTGCCCGTGCCCGCCATCTGGACTGGAAGCGCTATCGCTACACCGCGCTGATCGTGCCGGGCATCGGGCCGGAGGATCTGGTCACCCCGCTGAGCGCCAGCGGCAAGGCCAATGTCGATCTGGCGGCGGCGCGTTATCGCGCGGGGCTGGCGCCCTTCATCATCCTGAGCGGCGCCTCGGTCCATCCGCGCGGCACGCGGCGTGTCGAGGCCATCGAGATGCGGCAGGCGCTGATCGAGCGTTACGGCATTCCCGTGGATGCGCTGGTGATCGATCTCTATGCGCGGCATACCACCACCAATCTGCGCAATGCCTCACGCCTGCTGATCGCGATGGGGGCGCCGGTGACGCGCCCCGCGCTGATCGTAACGCATGATTATCAGTCGACCTATGTCGTCACCGAGGCCTTCGCCAAGCGCAATCAGGCCCAGCTCGGCTATCAGCCCATGGTGCTGGAGGCGATGACGATCCGCAACGAGATCCCGGCGCGGCCCAACCGGCAATCATTGCAGGTCGATCCGCGCGATCCGCTCGATCCCTGAAAATCCGGCGAAAGAGCCGGATTTTGCGGCACCAGCCCGCTCCAGATCAAAGCGCATCCTCGGGCACATGGTCCACGATGGCGGCGTTGCGATAGCGCCGGTCGCCGGTCACCTCGCGCCCGATCCAGTCGGGGATGTCCACGCGCTGGCCCACTTCGCTCAGCTCCACCTCGGCCACGATCAGGCCCTGCGCATGGCCGGCAAACACATCGACCTCCCACACCAGCCCGCGATAGGGCACGCGGTAACGGGTCTTTTCCAGCACCGGCCTTGCGCACAGCCGGTCGAGCAGATCCTGCGCCTCGTCGATGGGGATGGCATATTCGAACTCCAGCCGCGCCGGGCCAGCATCGCCGCCCTTCACCGTCAGCCACGCCCGTTCGGCGGCAAGCCTGACCCGCACGCTGCTGTCGTCGCTGCGCGAGATATAGCCCTGGCAGAAGCGTTGCCCCGGTCCCGCATCCTGGCGCCACCGGTCATCGGCGACCAGAAATTTCCGCTCGATCTCGATGGGCATAAAAGCTCTGGGTGGCGCGCCCCGGGGAGTGAAGCGCCCGCGCATAATCCCACAGCTCCGCAGACCTGTCAAAGCGCGATCCGACGAAGCGCCGTATTTGCCTGACCGAAACATGCATAACGATTAGGTAATCGCGTCTAAGGTGAGATCAGCGTTTCTTGATCCCGCTGCCCTATCACAGGCTTGCACAGCAAGGTGAGGGACTCGAAAGGCCATGTTCTGGAGACGACGCAAGGAAGAGCCGTGGCAGGAGGATCTGTCATCACCCTTCCCCGCATCGTCCGCAGACGAGTTCCCCTCCGCCGCCAAGGCCGAGGCGGCCACCATGCGGGTGATCCGCAGCGACGCCTCGCTGGCCAATCTCTCGCCCGAGAGCTTCCGCTTTGCCGGGGCGCCCGCGATGCTGGTGATCGCCTATGTCTCGCCCCATGTCGATTTCCGTCAGGTGATCGCCCGGCTGCGCCTGCTGAGCGCGCCTGCACGGCTGATCGCGGTGACCACGGCGGGGGAGCTGTGCGATCCGGGCGACAGCACCGGCCATGCCCCGGCCCAGCTCTATTGCCCCGCCGATGGCGCCTGGAACAATCTGGTGGTGCAGATCTTCGGCGCCGATCTGCTCAGCGCCGTCAGCGTCCACAGCGTGCCGCTGGCCAATGAGGATCTGCACGCGGGCCATCCTCAAAAGCCGATCGCCCAGCGACTGAAGGAAATCTCCACCCATCTGGCGCATGTGAACCCGCCCTTCCCCATCCATCACGAGGACACGCTGGCGCTGACGCTGATTGACGGCCTGTCGGCCTCGGAAAACTTCTTCATGGAGGCGGTGTATCAAAGCCAGCGCTTCCCCTGCATTTTCATCGGCGGCTCATCGGCCACCGAGACGGGCGCGAAATTCCATCGGCAGGATGTCACATGGTTGTTCGATGGCAGCGATTTCGTGCAGCATTGCGCGATGGTCGCCTTTGTGAAGATGGCAAAAGGCGCTCGCTTCGGCATTTTCAAAAGCCAGAACGTCACCCCTGTCGGCAAGAGCCTGGTGGTGATGGAAGGCACGGTGGAAACCCGCCAGATCACCTCCGTCGCGCAGGAGGGCACGGTGGACATCGTGCCGGTGATCGATGCCATGTGTGACATGATGCAGTGCCAGCCGCATGAGCTGAAGGCGCGCATGAAGAACCACGATTTCGCGATCATCATGAATGGCGAACTCTTCGTGCGCTCGGCCTCGCATATCGATATCGAGCGCGGGGTGGTCACCTTCTATTGCGAGGTCAATGCGGGTGACGTGCTGCATCTGGTGCGCACCACCGATTTCGCCCAGCAGACGAAGCGCGATCTGGCCGCCTATCTGCAGGGCAAGCCCGAACCGGCGGGCGTGGTGCTTCACGACTGCATCCAGCGCCGCAGCAAGAACCCCGAGCGTTTGCGCGATCTCGACGGGCTGTGGGGCGCGACGCCGGTGGCGGGCTTTTCCACCTTTGGCGAGTTGCTGGGCATCAACCTCAATCTGACGCTGACGGCGGCGGTGTTCTTCCGCGTCGCGCCGGGCGAGGCGTTTCACGATCCCTATATCGACCGTTTCCCCATCTATTACGCCGGTTTCGCGCATTATTTCGTGGAAACGCGGCTCAACCAGCAGAAGCTGGTCAATGCTTTGCGCCAGAAGCTGATCGGCGGCCTCATCGATTTTGTCACCCGCGCCAGCCGCCTGACGCTGGAGCTGGACCAGGCCGTCAGCGGCACCGAGGACGCCCGCCGCAATGTCGAGAGCATGCGGGTGCAGGCGCAGGCCCGGATCCATGAGATGGCGCAGAACGACCGCACCGGCCTGCTGGATGCGGAGTTCCGCAAGGTCTCGGCCACCACGCGGCGCCTGCGCGAGATCGTCGAGGTGATCGACAACATCAACATGCAGACCAATTTGCTGTCCCTAAACGCAGGAATCGAGGCGGCGCGCGCGGGTGAAGCGGGCCGCGCCTTTGCGGTGGTGGCCAATGAGGTGCGCAATCTGGCCAACACCACCAGCGCCACGCTGGACCAGAGCAAGGGCTCACTGGGCGAGGTCGAGGAGTCGATGCGGCGGCTGGGTGACCATGTCGCGGAATCGGAGAGCAAGCTGCTGGGCGCGCGCGACGGGCTGAGCGTGATCGCCTGTTCGCTCGACCAGATGTTCGGCTCGTTCCAGAGCATCACCGCCCTGCTGGGCATGGTTGAACAGATGGCGCAGCAGCAAAGATCGATGATGAGCCGCATCGAGAAGGACACCGAAAGGCTGCGGCATATCGAAAGGTAAAGGGTTCAGCGCCCCGCTGTCGGCAGGTTCCAGCCATAATGCACCGCCGCCATGCGCAGGGTGAAACAGGCCAGACCGCCCGCCAGCGCCACCAGACGCGGATCGAACTTCATCGCCCGCCCGGCCACCACCACCACCGCGCCGAGCAGCGCCGCCACGGCATAGATGTCGGTGCGCAGCACGCGTGGCACCTCATTGAGCACCAGATCGCGCATCGCCCCGCCGCCCACGCCGCTCAACGTGCCGAGGAAGATCGCGGGGACGGCATGGACGCGGTGCTCCAGCGCCTTTTGCGTGCCCGCCACCGCCGCCAGCGCCAGACCGGCGGGGTCCAGCGCCACCACCAGCGGCACCGCGCCCTGCCGCAAGGCCGCGTGCAGAAACCATGCCGCCAGCGCCGCCGCGATCACCACAAAGCTGTAATGGCCGTCGCTGACCGCCGCCGGTCGGCCCGAGGCGAGCAGAAGATCGCGCAGCAGCCCTCCGCCAAGGCCTGTCAGAAAGGCCACCACCAGCAGGCCGATGGGGTCTAGCCCCGCCGCGACACCGGCCAGCGCGCCTTCCGCGGCGAAAACGAAAGTGGCGCCAAGGTCGGCGCTGCGGACAACGCCGCGAATGATGGTGGATTGCGTGGTCATGGGCGTTGCTGATCCGGGCTGTGCGGATGCCTTCTAAAGCAGTTCCGCCAGCAGGTTAAGCCTCTGCCCCACGCAGCACAAAGGCCGGACCCCGAGGGGTCCGGCCTTCCGATCGTCGCGCCAGTGTTTACCAGCAACCGTGCCAGCGGCACCATTCATGGCGGCGCCATTCGTGGTCGCGACGCCAATCCTGCTCGCGGCGCCATTCCCAATAGCGGTGGCGCTGCCAGTCATCGTCGTAACGCGGGGGAGGCGGCGGCGGATAATCCCGGCCCCAACCCGGCGGGGGAGGCGGCGGCGGCCCGCCCCACTCCTGAGCGCTGGCGGGGGTGGCCGCCAGCGATGCCAAAACAGTGCCAATCCCCATGGCTGCAATCCAGAACCTGCGCATGATGAACCTCCAATTCCATCAGACTGTGCAGAAGGATTTGGCAGCTTCGGACTGAATGCATTGTGGCCTCGCCGATGCCCAATGTTCAGCTTGATTGGGCATCGGCAAGATTGCGCGGCTCAGAACTTGGTGCGCAGGGTCACGCCATAGGTGCGCGGATCGCCCAGCGTGGCCCGCTGCGCCCCGAAATTATCTGCCGAAAGCGTGAGATAATAGGTCTTGTTGGTGATGTTGCGGCCCCAGAACTGGATATCATAACGCCCATCCCCCGCACGGATGCCGAAGCGCAGATTGAGCAAGCCATAGCCCGGGATCAGCGAATAGATCGAATCATTGGCGGTCGTGTAATTCGACGAACGGTACGAATAATCCGCGCCCAGATAGCCCTCCGTATCATGGCCGAAGTTGCGGCCCAGCGGGGCATGGGCCTCACCGCCCACCGAGCCGGCCCATTTCGACACGCCTGGCAACTGACGCCCGCTCATGTCGCACAGGGTCTGGCCGGTCACCTCGATCGGGCAAGGCGAATTGGCGTAGGAGACATATTTGGCATCGTCATAGGTGCCCGAGGCATAGAGCGAGAGCCAGTCGCCCACCGTGCCGCGCAGATCGGCCTCGATCCCGCGTGAGCGCACCTTGCCGACATTGGTGAAATAGCTCTGATTGTTGCGGGTGACATCGACGATGGTGGTCTGGAAATTGCTGTCATCGGTCCAGAAGCCGTCGATGTTGGCCACCAGATGGCCGTGCAGCCAGCTCGTTTTCAGCCCAACCTCATAGCTGTTGATCGTTTCGGGCCCGATCACCGGATTGGCGGCATAGGCCCCGGTGGTGACGATGTTGGCCAGATTGAGCCCGCCAAACTTGTTGCCGCGCGAATAGGTGGCATAGGTCAGCACATCAGGCGTGATCTTCCACGAGAGCGTCGCCTGCCCCGACAGGCGCCCGGCGCTGGTGCGCGCGGTGAAGGAGTTGGCTACGCCGTAACGCGCGCGCAGGGTCTGGGCGATGGTCTGCTGCGCAAGGGTGAGGCCCGAGAGATCGGCGCCGCTGGCGGTCTGGTCGAACCAGCCGGTCTTCTTTTCATAGGTATAGCGCAGGCCAGTGGTCAGATCGACATTTGGCACCACATGCCAGACTGTCTGGACGAAAGCCGCGTAGGAGTTGGTGACGGGCGAGGAATGGCTGAGGATGGTGTAATTGTTCAGCCCTGCCGCTGCCGCCACAGGGTCACTGGTGGGCGCGTACCATGCACCGGCCTGCGAACCATAGGCGTTCAGCGCCTCGGCCTTGATCTGCTGATAGAGGTAATAGACCCCCGCGACATAATCGATGCGATGCGTGCCCGAAGAGGCGATGCGCAATTCCTGGCTGAACTGCTTCTGGTTGTTGCTCTGGTGGAAATCGCGCCCGGCATCGATACCGATGTTGTCGCCATCATTGTGCGGATACCAGTTCCAGGCGCGATAGGCCGTCACCGAGGTGATCGTCGCATTGCTCAGGCTGAGATCGGCGGTGGCCGACACGCCATGCTGGTTCATGCGGTAGCTCTGCGGCCCATCGACATCGACCAGCCGCGCCGAAGGATCGGCGGTGATCGGGCTGTAGCCCACCGCCCGCGCGCGGTCGGTGAAGTTGTTCGCGAAGTTGGTGCCGTTGGTATAGGTCCGGATCACCCCGGTCAGCACGCTGGCGGCGGTGTTGCTGTGCTGGTTGCCGTAATCACCGATGATGCGCAGCTTGAAATTGTCGGTCGGCGTGAAGAGCAACTGCCCGCGCAGGCTGAAATCGTGATAATCCTGCCCGTGGCTGCCGTCATGGATGTTGGTGGTGTAACCGTCGCGGTCGGTCTTGGAGACGAAGATACGCGCCGCCAGCTTGTCGGCAATCAGCGGCCCGCTCAGATAGGCATGGACCTGCGTGAAATCGTAATTGCCCCGGCTGACATCGCCGCCCGCCTCGGTCTTGAACGTCGGCGCCTTGGTGTTGATCACCACCGCTCCCGCCGAGGTGTTCTTGCCGAACAGCGTGCCCTGCGGCCCGCGCAGCACCTCGATATGGTCGAGATCGGCCATGTCGAACACCGCCTGCCCCGGACGCGCCAGATAGACACCATCCTGATAGACGCCGACAGCCGGCTCCAGCCCATCGTTGTAAACCGAGACATTGTTGCCCAGCCCGCGAATGTTGATGCTGGTGTTACGCGGATTGGTGACGGTGACGACCAGGCTGGGGGTCAGCGATTGCAGATCGCGCAGATTGTAGGTGCGGGTGGCCTCGATCTGTTTGTTGGAAAAGGCGCTGATCGCGACCGGCACATCCTGGCTCTTTTCGGTGCGGCGGCGCGCGGTGACGAGAATATCGTCTGCAGGCGCGGCGGCATCGGCATCGGCTGCGGCGGGCGCGGTATCGGCATGGGCCAGCACAGGCGCCCACAGCGCGGGCAGCACACAAGCGGCCAGCGCCAGACGCGAGATATCGCCCCGGCGGCGGGCGTGAAAAGCACTCTTGACCATGATCCCTCATTCTCAGCGTTGTTTATCTAGCCAAATGCCTATGGATTTTGATGGGTATGGAACAACATATAAAATCTACCAATATGGTGGAGTTTTCCTGTCTTGCCCCTTGACGTGCCATCGACGCATACGGGCGCATCCCTGAACGGAGCGAACGGAGCATCCGGTGACATCACGCAGACCCCTGAAGACGCTGGCGCTGGCCCTGATGGCCGCCTCCAGCCTGAGCGTCGCTTTCGGCGCCGCCCCCGCGCTGGCCAAGGCGCCGGTTGCCGCCACCGCGCAGGCCCCGGCGCCGCAGACACAGGCCCGCCCCAACTTTCTGGTGATCGTGGCCGACGATCTGGGCTGGTCCGATCTGGGCGCTTTCGGGGGCGAGATCCGCACCCCCAACCTCGATGCTCTGGCCACGGCGGGCGTGCGCTTCACCGGCTTCCACACCGCGCCGACCTGCTCGCCCACCCGCTCCGAATTGCTGTCGGGGGTGGACAATCACGAAGCCGGGCTCGGTTCGATGGCCGAACTGCTGGATGATCGTCAGCGCGGGCATGACGGCTATGAAGGCGTGCTCAACACCCGCGTCGCCTCGATCGCCGAGCTGCTGAAAACGGGCGGCTATCACACGCTGATGGCGGGCAAATGGCATCTGGGCCTGACCGAGGCGACCAGCCCGGCGGCGCGCGGTTTCGACCAATCCTATGCCCTGCTTCAGGGGCTGAGCAACCATTTCGGCAAGGACCAGACCGAGGCCTGGGGCAAGGCGGGCGAACGCTCGACCTGGCGCGAGGGATTGAAGGAAGTCCATTATCCCGAAGGCAAATATGTCGACGACCAGTTCGGCGACCGGCTGATCGACTTCCTGGGCCAGAGCGCCAAGGCTGGCGATACGCGCCCCTTCTTCGCCTATCTCACCTTCACCGGCCCGCACTGGCCGATGCAGGCCCCGCCCGAGGATATCGCGCGTTACAAGGGCCGCTATGACGCGGGCTACGATGTGCTGCGCGCCGAGCGTCTTGCCCGGCAGAAGGCGCTGGGTCTGGTGCCGCAGGATGCCGTCGCTCATGCTCACGAACTGGCCAAGCCGTGGGACACGCTGACGCCGGAAGAAAAGGCTCTCGAATCCCGCAAGATGGAGGTCTATGCCGCAATGGTCGACCGGCTCGACCAGAATGTCGGCCGCGTGGTGGCCGAGTTGAAGCGCACGGGTCGCTATGACAACACCGTCATCATCTTCCTGGGCGACAATGGGCCCGAGGGCAACACGATCAACGGGCCCAAGGGCGGCAGCTTCAATGCCTCGCTGAAGATCGACAATTCGCTGGGCAACATCGGCAGGGCCAATTCCTATGTCGGCTACGGCCCCGGCTGGGCCGAGGCCAATGCCACGCCCTCGCGCCTCGTGAAGTCCTATCCCACCGAGGGCGGCATCCGCACCACCGCTTTCGCCACC